>JAEIGA010018764.1_pt1 | contig 10541 bp, 11 predicted proteins | sample 9270691 | NCBI WGS metagenome assembly JAEIGA01 (sample SAMN17057246, study PRJNA624740) | gut metagenome | biome: biome; isolation source: fecal sample | host: Bos grunniens | place: China: Xizang | collected 2019
AGACTGTCCTGACGATGCAAGATTCTTAAGTGACGTATCAGTAATCGACACGAATATTCCTGCCGTTTATAAGCTAACTGTTTTCTATGATGAAGTTTTCGAGAAGGATGTCATATTAAAAATCGAAGACCATACCAAACCTAAGGGAATAGCTTTGCCGAAGAATCAGTATGCCAGCCGCAGATGGCCTGATGCTTCGGAATGTGTCGGCTATCTTTATGATTTATCGGGAATAGCAAAGATCGAATATGTAAATGGTGTACCGGATTATGAGTACACAGGTGATTATACTGTGCCTGTAGCAGTTACGGACTGGTATGACAACACCACGGTTATTGATGTTCCTTTCCATGTTATCGATGATCACAACGCGCCTGTTTTCTATGGCATTCACGACATCAATATCGATAATTCAGCTGATGCTGTCATCGATTACTATAACGGAGTCACCTGGAAAGATGACTATGATGAGAATCCGATGGTCAAGGTCGATGATTCAAAGGTAAGGATCGGTGAAGTCGGTAAGTATACCGTTACTTATATCGCAGTTGATGCCGCAGGCAATATCTGCAGGCAGAATGCTACGGTAAATATAAAGGTCCCTGATGTATACGACGGATATTACGGAGCCGGCGGTGCATGGGATTCCGTTTACCACAATGAAGCATATGAATATGCCATGGCTCTTGTTGAAGAACTCAGGGGTGACAGCGATATTGAGACTGCTTATAACATTTTTGTCTGGGTGCATTCTCACATTTTCTATGAGACGGCAACTGAAGATCAGACCTTTGAGAGTGCCGTATATCAGGCTTTTACAAAGCATTCGGCTGACTGCTACGGATATTATGCAACCAGCAAAATGCTCCTGGATTGCGCTGGAATTCCCAACATGATGGTATTAAGATATCCGGTGACTTACAACGGCCACTTCTGGAATCTCGTAAATCTTGACGGGGAGTGGTATCATTGTGACTCGACGATGTTCATGAATCACCCGTCACTGTACTTTATGCAGACTGACGCTCAGATTATGGATACACGTCACAGCTTTAACGGTTCGATGTTGCCTGTAAGGGCAGGCGGCACACCTGAATACACCTACTAAACTATTTTGTAGATAATAGGAAAAGAAAGAAGGAGAAAGAAAATGAAGAAATCAAAAGTAATCACAACAGTAATCGGATTGTGCGTTGTCGCATCCATGTTCGCAGGATGTAATGACGGCGGTTCAACAGGCGAGACAGCAGCTGCTACACGTATCGAGGGTGGCCAGACACAGATCTCAATCGAGGCTTCTGATAGCAGCGAAGAGGGAATCACAGGCGCATACAAGTTCGTTTATAACGGATATGAGATCGCTCCCGGCAGCAAGGCTGATTCTGCTCTTGCAGCATTCGGTGATGACTATGACAGAATGGAAGTAGCTTCATGTGCATATCAGGGTGTAGATATCATCTATACATATCCTAACTTCACACTCTATGCATTCTCAGATAACGGTGTTGAATACATCAACGTTATCGAGGTTGAAGATCCTATCATCGACTGCGGCGGATTCTCTGTTGGTGACAACATTTCTGCTGTTAAGGCGGTATATGGTGAGCCCGAAGTAGAAGATGATTACGGTGTTCTCTACCGTTCAGGCGATACAGAGCTCCAGATCTCAACAGACGGTGCAGAGAAGATCGTTGCAATCGTTTTCAAGAGAGGATAATTGCGAAAAAAGGCGATTTTCGGAGAATTTAAGAGAATTCTTAAAGTTTTTTCGGAAAAATTGTTGACATAGCCGTTGATGGCGGTTATTATATGCAGGCTTGCGCATAAAAAGGGTGTATTTTGCCCTTTCGTGAGATAAAAAATCAATGAATTTCAAGGAGAAAAACACATGGGTACATATGTTGCAACCAAGGATTCAATAGAAAGGAAATGGCTCGTAATCGACGCTGAGGGTATGGTTCTCGGTCGTTTGGCTACAGAGGTTGCTAAGCTCTTAAGAGGTAAGCACAAGCCTACATATACTCCTTTCCTTGATACTGGAGATAACGTAATTGTAATCAACGCTTCTAAGGTAGTTCTTACAGGTAAGAAGCTCGACGATAAGCTTTATCGTCATCACTCTGGTTTCCCGGGTGGAATGAAGGAGATCGACTATCGTACATTGATGGCTAAGAATCCTGAGAAGGCTGTAGAGCTCGCTGTTAAGGGCATGCTTCCTAAGAACTCACTCGGCCGTCAGATGTTCAGAAAGCTTCACGTATATGCTGGTGCTGAATATGAGCAGTCAGCACAGAAGCCTGAAGTTTACACATTCTAATCGGAGGACTAACTGAATATGGCAGCAAAGAAAACAAGCAGCAAAGTATATTATTACGGCACAGGCCGTCGTAAGGACGCAGTAGCAGCCGTTCGTTTGGTTCCCGGTAAGGGCAATATCACTATCAACGGCAAGAGCATCGACGATTACTTTGGACTCGATACACTTAAGCTCATCGTTCGTCAGCCTCTCGCAGTTACACAGACAGAAGAGAAGTTCGACGTTATTGTTAAGGCAGTAGGCGGCGGAATCTCCGGTCAGGCTGGTGCAATCCGTCACGGTATTGCAAGAGCTTTGGTTGAAGCTGATGAAGAGAGCTACAAGGCAGTTCTTAAGGAGAGCGGATTCCTCACACGTGACGCACGTATGAAGGAGAGAAAGAAGCCGGGTCTCAAGAAGGCAAGAAAGGCTTCACAGTTCTCAAAGCGTTAATCGATCGTTCGGTTATTACCAAGAACTTCAAAGGTTGTCTCGTTCGAGGCAACCTTTTTTCTAGCCTGATTCAATTTTGCCTTTTCTCCGACATGAATGTAAAATTACTACGCATGATTAAATTCAAGACTACATCACCTGAACAGACCGAGAAATTTGGCAGAGAATTTGCCAAATCACTTTGTGGTGGCGACGTAATTGCATTAACAGGTGATCTCGGCGCAGGTAAGACATGTCTTACCAGGGGAATTGCTGACGGTCTCGGCTCCACATCTTATGTGTCGAGTCCGACATTTACGATCGTAAATGAATACGATGGCGGCAGACTCATGCTGTTCCATTTTGATACTTACAGATTGTCCGGTTCAGATGATTTCCTTATGAGCGGTCTTGATGAGTATTTTTTCAGGAATGGTGTCTGTGTCATTGAGTGGAGCGATATCATTGATGATCTGTTGCCTGAAGATACGATAAGGATGACAATAAAAGGTGACGGAAACACCAGAACTTTTGAGTGTGAATGTCCCGGGAAATATCAGAAGTATATGGTTGAGGCAGCGCTGAAGGTAGGAGCTGAAACAGAAGAATGAAACTGCTTGTTTGTGATACATCAGATAAGAATTGCAGTGCAGGAATTTTCGAAGACGGAAAAGAACTCTGCTATGAGATCTCTTTCGAGTCCAAGACGCATTCCGAGACATTTATGCCTTTGGTTCACAGCGTGATGGAGAAGGCCGGAATAAAGCACGAAGACTTAGACGGATACGCAGTAACTGTCGGCCCGGGATCTTTTACGGGAATCAGGATCGGACTTGCTGCTGTTAAAGGAATGGCACTCGCTGCCGGTAAGAAATGTATCGCAGTTTCTTCCACCGAAGCTCTCGCGAGATCGTGTGAGAATGCGACAATGACTCCCAATCACGAGACCCTGATCGTGCCTGCATTAGATGCCAGAAACAACAGGGTTTTCGCACAGGCTGCCAACGCTGAAACGTTCCAGTCGTTGATTGCTGAAGGTGCATACGATGCTGATGAACTGGTTGCTGAAATAACTAATATACCTGAAGTTATATATGGAAAGATGCGCCAGATAATCGTTGTCGGAAGCGGCGCAGTCGTTATGAAGAAAGCATTTGAGAATGCCAAATCAGAAATGAATATTTATTACGCACCCGGTGCGGCAATCGTCCCGAGAGGTGTTGCCAGAGCGGCATTTGCTTCGAACGATCTGATCGATGCCAGAGATCTGAAGGCATCTTATTGCGCGGTGTCACAGGCTGAGAGGCTCAGGAAGAATGACTGATCCTGAATTCAAAATAAGGAATGCAGAACTGAGTGACATCGGGAGCATAATGGCCCTGGAAGAAGGTTCCATAGTTCATCCCTGGAGTTCAAAAGATATCGCAAGTCTGATAACTGATCAGAATAAAAAATGTCTCGTTGCTGAAGTTAACGGAGAGGTTGTCTGTTATGTCGGTGCAGAGACTGTTTTGGATGAGTGCAATATCGGGAATATAGTTACTGCTGTTGATCACCGTGGTAAGGGATACGGTGCTAAAGTTTTTACCGGTCTTTTGAATGATCTGAAGAATGGCGGAATTGCGAAAGTCTTCCTCGAAGTTGAGCACGATAACATCCCTGCGATCTCGCTTTATGAGAAGTCCGGTTTCACGAGATACGGATACAGACGTGATTATTATGGTCAGGGTAAGGATGCTGTCCTGATGACCAAAGAGCTTTGATTGTTATTTTTACCAAAAGGTTTTGCCAAAAATAATTCATTTGGGTTAAATAGCCGAAATTAGACAGAATGGCCTGATTCTGGTTGATTTTCAAGGACCTCAAAAATATACTTGTATCGTATTAAAAGAGGGGATGTGCCTTATTATGACTAAAGAAAAGATCGTTTTTGATTGTGAAGATGCTTTGCAGATGAAGGCCGTAGCGGTCATGATCCAGAAAGCTTCACAGTTCCACAGCACAATCTATATTGTGCGCAGCGGTCGCAGAGCTAATGCTAAGAGCCTTTTAGGTGTAATGTCCCTCGGAATCGAGAACGGCGCCGAGATCGAGATCGAAGCTAACGGCGACGATGAGAAGGAAGCTTGCGAAGCTCTTATCTCACATCTCAAGAATCCTAAGATTGCAGTGTAATGCCCGCCGGTAAATTTGATGCCAGGCTGGACACGGTTCCATTAAGCCCCGGAGTGTACCTTATGAAGGACTCTTCGGGCTGTGTTATTTATGTAGGAAAAGCAAAGAAATTAAGGAACAGACTGAAGAGTTATTTTGGAGGAGGAGTGATCTCCAGTCCCAAGGTGAGAGCAATGGTATCTCATGTTGCGGACTTCGAATATACAGTTGTCGGTTCCGAACCGGAGGCGTTACTCCTCGAGAATAATCTCATCAAGAGATATCAGCCTAAGTACAATATCCTGCTCCGTGACGATAAGGGTTATCCTTATATCTGTGTCACTTTGAATGAAGCATACCCAAGAGTTTTTAAGGCATTCAGACCTGACCCCGAAGCACGTAAAAAGGGTGCCAGATACTATGGACCTTACATGGGTTCAGACTGTTTTGAAGTCTTAAAAGCCATATCAGATATTTTCCCTCTTAAGAGATGTAAGAAGGTTTTCCCGAGAGATATCGGTAAGGAAAGACCGTGTCTTAATTACCACATTGGAAAGTGCATGGCCCCTTGTCTCGGTACAGTAAAGAGCGAAGACTACCGCGCCATGATAAACCAGATCGTACAGTTCTTTGAAGGTAAATACGATGGCATCGAGAAGGACATCAAGTTACAGATGGAAGAGTGCTCTGCCAATCTCGAATTTGAGAAGGCAGGTGCATTAAGAGACAGGCTCTATGCCCTTCGCGCAATCCGCCAGAACCAGAGAGTTTATCTCGATATCGAGCGTGATGTTGATGCCATCGGACTCTATTCAGACTGTGGTGAAACATGCGTAAGAAAACTCGAATTAAGACAGGGAAGAATCGTAGGTTCTTCAACGTATTTCTTCACAGGCGAAGAAGGTGATCAGGAAGAGATCCTTATGAATTTCCTGATGCAGTATTACGAAGATGCACCGTTCATTCCGCCTCTGATCCTCGTGCCTTTCGAGATGGAAGAAAACGATCTCGAAGTTATTGAGAAGACACTTACGGAGAAACTCGGAAAGAATTGCAGACTGCATGTTGCAGAGCGCGGTGAACTCAGAGAATTATCCGATCTCGCGAAAAATAACGCGCGCGAAATGATGGTAAGAAGAGTCTTAAGAGGAGGCTCTGCAAATGCAGATCCGTCTCTGCCCGTACGCTATCTCGAAGAGTTGTTAGGAGCACCTGAAGGCGCAATCTCCAGAGTGGAATCTTTTGATATCTCGAACCTCGGAAATGATGATATCTGCGCCGGAATGGTTGTGTTCAAAGATGGCAGGGCAGATAAGCAGGCATACAGATTGTTCAAGATGAAAAGAGTCGAGAGCCAGGACGATTATCAGTCTATGAGAGAGACTCTTGAGAGACGTTTTAATCACAGTGAAGATGACGGATTTAAGTATCCTGATGTAATACTCGTGGACGGTGGAAAGGGCCAGCTCGAGGCAGTCGCTTCGGTAGTCAGAAGTCTTAAGGGAACGGAGAATATTTATCTCGCCGGAATGGTCAAAAATGACCACCATAAGACAGCGGGAATTGTTTTCGAAGACGGACGCGAGATAAGACTCGAAGGACGGACACTGACTGATCAGGAGATGGGCCTTTGGAGATTCCTCACTACTGTCCAGAATGAAGTCCACAGGTTCGCGATTTCATATCAGCATAAGCTGGCTGGTAAGCGTAACATCAGATATAAGCTCGAGACCATAGAAGGTATCGGCCCTGCAAAGCGCAAGAATCTGCTCTCGCATTTTGGTACAATTAAAGCTGTGGAGAATGCTTCAGTTGAAGAACTCAAAGAAGCAAAAGGCATAACACAAAAGGATGCCGAAGCAATCTACCAGCATTTCCACAGGGAGTCTTAATGTCGATATACGCATTGGCAGATCTTCATCTGGCATTGAGCAATCCGGAGAAATCCATGGATGTGTTCGGTTCCAGATGGGAAGGATATATTCCAAAAATTAAGGATAACTGGATGAACACAGTTACCGATTCTGATACTGTGCTCATTCCCGGTGATATTTCATGGGCAACTTATATCGACAAAGCAGAAGAGGATTTCCGTTTTATTTCTGATCTTCCCGGTACTAAATTATTGTCACGCGGTAACCATGATTTCTGGTGGACCACGATGAAGAAGATGGAAGATTATTTTGCGCAGAAAGGTTTTGATAATCTGCAGTTTATCAGGACCAATGTTGCTCAAGTGGAAGATTGTCTTATATCCGGCACAAGAGGCTGGATGATCGAATCCAAAGCAAGTATCGAAGGCTCTGATAACAGGAAGATCTATGAGCGCGAGAAATTAAGGAGCGGGATGTGCATCGATAAGCTTAACGAGACTGATCCTGAACATTCAAAAAAGCATATTCTGATGATTCACTATCCGCCTCTGACTTCAAATCAGGAATTCACTGAATTCGCTGAAATAATATCTGACGGCGGTGTTGATATCTGTGTTTACGGACATCTTCACGGCAAGGCGCATAAGAAAGCTTTCGAAGGTGAATTCGGAGGAACAAGATTTATCTGTGCGTCAGCTGATTACGTTGGATTTAAACCGGTGAAGATAATATGAGAGCATCAGGGTTGAAGAGTTATTTGAGCAAACCCTCAAGAGCTGTTATTGCTTCTCTTATCTTGAGTGTGATAGCAGTTTTGCTGATGATTGTTTTTAAACCGGTATTTCCTGAGAAAACTGCCATCTACCGGATTCTTGGTCCTGTTGGTTCTTATAGTCTGGAACCCGGCGAGAGTGTAGATGTAAGGTTCAAATCATTTACTGAATTTGACAGTTACAGTGTTGCGATTGTAATCGAATCTCCCGAAAAGCATTGCGACCTCGAAGTGAAAAAAGAAACCGACGGATACTATGTGATCACGATAACTAATCCGGGTGATGACACATTGCTTCTTGGTCTTGAATCTCCGCTCGTGTATGAGTCGATCGACCAACTGGAATCAGGTGGAACAATCGATATAAGTCTGACAAAAACAGGAAGTCCGAACGGTATCATTTTTGCTTTCACGACATTGTTCACGGCGTTGTTTGTTTTCTTTATCAGCTTCGCATTTTTAACAGACAATCTTACTCCGTCAAAATTCTATTTGATCGGAGCGATAACTCTCGGACTGGGAGTTTATCCGGTCCTGTTTCCTGCGTGGTCGACACATGATTCGGATGCGCATTTCCAAGCGGCATACAGATTTTCCAATATTCTGTTAGGCAAGGGTTCTGACTGGGTAGCCAGAGCCTGTGATGTGGAGTTTTTCAAAGGCTGCTGGAAGAAATTCATCTTTGACGGAGGTTACAGACCACACCCTGCAAGTGACATGTATCTTCCGGTAGTTGTGAATAGTGGCGAGGTCTTTGTTTCTGCTGAAGAGACGGTGATGATGCCTTCTGACGGTTATGAGTACGCGCGTATGATATTCTATGGAATTTTCAGTTACCTTCCGCTCTCTGCCGGACTGGCATTGGGAAGACTTTTGAGAATGTCTCCGATGTACATTATTCATTTGGCTAGATATCTTCAGGGTGCTGTATTTGTTTTCCTGACATGGCGTGCAGTTAAACGTATTAAGTCTGAGAATACTGCCTATCTTCTTGCTCTCGTATCGATGTTCCCGATGTCACTTTCATATTTAACTGCTTTCAGTTATGACGGTGCGGTTCTGACTTACTTGATCTGTGCTCTCAGTCTCCTCATCTGTTTTAAGGAGGATCCTGAGTTTTGGAATAAGAAAAATATCATCAAGGCAGTGATAGTTTTCTTCCTGATCGGAGGTGTTAAGGGTGGCGCATATGTAATATTGATCCCTATGGTATTTATGCTCCTTAATAAGCCTCTGAAAAACAGAAAGAATATTCTGCCGGTTATTCTTATGGTTACAGCATTTTTGTCGTTGCTGCTTAATAACGTAATACTTAAACCCAGAGGAGAAGAACTCTTCCAGCTCACAGGCAAAGAAGGTTTCTATTCTGCGAGTTTTGCCTTACAGCATCCGTTTAGATATCTTGGAATGTGCCTGTTAACCCTGGTTTATTTTTCCGGCGAAATGATTTTAGACAGTGTAGGCAGATGTGAAGGCTGGGAAGAAGCTGTAATTCCTGCGCCGATCATAATAGGTATTTTGTTATCTGCAATCGTTGTTGTTATAGCTTCTGAGAGAGTATCAAGGGTAACAAAGGCACAGGCTTTCTCATTCCTGGCAGCGTGCGGTCTTCTTTTGCTGACCACTCCAGCAATGCTGCTGTCGGATACGCCCCTGAGCTACATTCTTATCATGGGTGTTCAGGGAAGATATTTCAGACCAATTGCGCCGCTCATAATAGTATTGATTTCGGGAGTATTTGAATTATTGGGATCAAAATTCAAACCGGAAACGCTCGGCCAGATAAAAGGGAAAGCAGTCGCTGTAAAATCGGCCGGATTGATCGTTTTTTCAGTAATGGCTGTGGCAGCGGTAATTGTAATGACTCATCTGTACCTCGGAAGATAGCTCTAAAAATTTTTTCGTCTCCGCAAACGCAATAAATAAAGGCGTTTGCGGGATACGTAAATTATCTTTGATAGACATCTATTTTTATATAATATATAATGCTTTTGGGCTTAAAGCAGAGGGATATTCCCTTGTGCGGCGAGCCTGTTTTTGTCTATATCAGCATTAGAGGTAATCACATGGCATACTCGATGACAGGCTTTGGCCGCGGCGAGAAAATATACGACACCAGGAAATACAGCATCGAGCTCAAATCCGTTAATTCAAGATTCTGCGATATATCGATCAGAATGCCCAGAATGTTCAACTACATGGACAGTGATGTCCGTCGCGTAATAACCGACAGACTCTTAAGAGGTAAGATCGATGTTTTCATCAACTACGAAGATCAGGGTGAATCCTGCCAGACCGTAACGGTTAACGAAGGTCTGGCAAAGGAATACTCTGAGGCAGCTAAAACGATCAGTGCAGTCACCGGTAGAACAGATGATTTCGGTGTAGAGAGAATCGCTCTTATGCAGGACGTTTTGAGTGTAACTGCAAAAGAGATCGACGAAGAAGTTACTGCAAAAGAACTCCTTGAGACATTGAATCTTGCAATCGATGGAATGCTCGAGATGAGAAAGAGAGAAGGCGAGAATCTCGTTGCTACAATTCTTACCAAGATTGAATCTCTCGAAGTTATCAGAGAAGAAGTAGTAGCCAGATCACCTGAAGTCGTTGAGAGTTATAAGCAGAGACTTACTTCCAGAATCAACGATATTCTCACGAGTGATCAGAGAGAGTTCTACGACGATAACCGTCTGGCAGCAGAAGTAGCTGTATTTGCAGATAAGTGCGCTATCGATGAAGAGATGGCAAGACTTGCGAGCCATTTCTCTCAGGCCAGAAAGATCCTTGCTGAAGAGGAGACAGTCGGAAAGAAAATGGACTTCCTCGTTCAGGAAATCAACCGTGAAGTTAATACCACAGGCAGCAAGGCAAACGATATTGAGATTACTTCAAGAGTTCTTACGATGAAGAATCTCGTAGAAGAGATCAGAGAGCAGATTCAGAATCTCGTATAACGGAAGGGTAAAAGATGGCAACCGGTTTTATCGACATTGGCTTCGGCAATATAGCGCAG
>JAEIGA010018765.1_pt1 | contig 10541 bp, 7 predicted proteins | sample 9270691 | NCBI WGS metagenome assembly JAEIGA01 (sample SAMN17057246, study PRJNA624740) | gut metagenome | biome: biome; isolation source: fecal sample | host: Bos grunniens | place: China: Xizang | collected 2019
CACATCGGTAAATTGGGTAATGGACCGCATTTTAGGCAAATTATGAATATCTATATGAATTGAATATATCTTATATATATATCCATAACGCAAAGATTATTAATTTCACACTTTAACCCAAATCGGTCATTAGGCACTTACGCGCTAATAACTGGTTTGGGTTAAATGTTCCTTCTTATCAAAGCAATAACTTGCGAAAGCGTGGTTTCACTTCCTGAAGAAAAAGTGATGTAATAATATTTCAATATCAATTTTGTTGAAATAGTCAAAAACGCAAAAAATAGCCAAAATGATCTCCCTCGCGAGGTAAAAAAAATTCCCTCGCGAGGTAGCAAAAAAAACTACGTGAGGGAAAATTTGCAGCATCCTCTAATTTGTGTAATGATTTTTTGACTATCAAATGATTTTCATCTTCTCATTTAACACAAATCGGTTCATTAGACTCTTATGCGCTAATGACCGATTTGGATTTAATTATTCTCCCCAAAGGTTGTCCCATATGCTGCCAGGGCGTTGCTTATTGGAGAGGACCTCATAGTTTTCATCGGCTTTCAGATCATTGCTGTAGTCTATAGTTGCTTCGCCAGATGTGGCTATGAGAGTTTCTATCTCAACTTCGATGGTATAGGTTTGGGGACTTATATATGTTTTCTTCATTTCGTCATAGATTACGTGTAAAATCTTTCTATCAGGTTTGTTACTTTACTTTAAGGCAAAGGTTTATCACACGTACTGCATCGGCTACGTCCACCACACCATCGTTGTTGGCATCGCTCTTGGCATCGTAGGAGTCGGAGAGGCATATGTTTATCACACGTACTGCATCTGCCACGTCCACCACGCCATCGCCGTTGGCATCGCCAGTGGGAGTGGTCTGCACATCGGTCTGGGTGCCGTCGCCTTCCGGTTCTGCCGGGTTTGTTGGGTTGTATTCGAATCTTGCCACCAACCTCACGTCACCTTCCGGCATGTTGAACGAGTAGCTCAGGCTCTTGCTCTGCAGCACGCCGTCCTTGTACCATCCCATGAAAGTGTATGTGGAGTTTGCATAGGCAGCCAGGCTTACTGCTTGGCCGTACTTGAAACTTGTGCCACTCTGCAGGTTGAAGGAGCATGCTGTCAGAGGCTCTGCCACCAGATACAGGCGGTTGTCGCTGATCCATGGCTCGTCCGGAGATACAGGAGTATATTCGTAGCACGCTGTGAAGGTATGTGCATTGTTGTCCATGGTATATTTGGGCGATTGCTCATTGCTGTACCACTCACCGTCCTTTTCCCAATGCGAGAAGGTATATACGCTGCTGCGTCTGGAACTACTCAACTGGACACTCTGTCCCTCCATGTAGTATCCAGCCCCACTTAGCCACGAAACAGCCTCCGAGGGCCTGCCCAGCACCGTAACCTTGTTGTACTGGTACGGTTCAGCTGGGTTATCGGGATTAAAGCCTTGAGCCCTCATTGAGAGGTGGCTGCCCACGCAGAGCAGCACACCTATCATGAATCTTATAACATGTTTCATAATCAGTCTTTTACTTGATCACCTTGCGGTTGTCCTTGATGTAGACATCGCCCTGTTCCATCTTCTGCACCTGCTGGCCCTTCACGTTGTAGATGGTGCCGTTGGCATCGTCCTCGCTGCCCTGCACGTTCTCTATGGCAGTGGCATCGCCCTTGATGAAGAGAGTGAAGCGCTTGTCGAATGTGCCTGCCTCTGAGCTGAATTCGTAACCGCCCTTTGTGAGGTCGTGTACTGTGCCGGTGAGGTTGTCCATCAGGCACATTGCCACATCCATGCGTCCAGCCTCTATGGTGTAGGTACCCTTAGCGTTTACACTGTAGCCCAGGCTTACGCTACCTTGTGCCGTGGGGCGTTCGTTAATGGCATACTTCACACCCTTTCCATCCATGGTGTAGATTTGTGGCACGCCCTGTGTGCTGAACTTGGCGGCATCGCAATCGGTCTCGTACTCCATGGCGGCATTGTTGTTGAACACCACACGTGTGCGGTCTGTCTCCTCACCATTGCTCAGTGTCAGGTTCACCAGCAGACGGTTGGGGTCTATGGCCTGCCTGCTTCTCCTTGCGCTGGCGGCTGCGGCAGCCTCGGCTGCCTGACGGCGAGTCATCTGCTTTTCGGACTTGTAGTTCACCTTGTCCTTGCCATTGGGCTTCTGTACGAAGAATGCCTCGAAGGGGGCCAGCTGATAGTCATCGTCGCCCGGACGTATGGCAATGTACTTGCTGCCGTCCCACACGGTAATTGGAGCAGAGTAGTCCTCGCTGTTCACCTCGTAGTAGCTGAGGTATGGATTGCCCACAAAGTTCCAGCTGGCATCGTGCGTGTTCTGTGTTATGTGCTCCACCAGTTCGTTGTACTTGTCCTCCTTCCTTATCTTGCCGTTCTTGGCAGAGAGCACCAGCACGTCGTTCTTGCTGCACTGGAAGATATAGCCCGTGGCAGCCTTCAGGAAGTTGCCGTTGCCGTCCGAGGTAACGTTCTTCCATCCGCCCTTGCCGTTATTGGCACGCTCCGCGCCGTCATAGTAGCGGAACACCCATTCCGCACCACCTTCGCAACGGATATCCTCTGCCCTAATGTCAAAGGGGAAGCAGAAGAAGTACCAGCGTCCTCCAGTCACTGTGATGCGGAAGTTCAGGTTGTCGGCATTTACCTCTCCGCTACCGTCCACTATGATTGAACCGCCGTTCTCGCCGTCGTGCATTATGTCCACGTCGCCCAGATACTGGTTCACATCGTCCTCTACGATGATACCGGAGTTGTCGCCCATCTCTGCATCGGGTTTATCGTCTCCCTCGCCTTCTATGCTGCCAGTGTTTTCGTCCAGCACCTTGTCTCCCTCCAGGTAGAAGTTGTCGTATGGTTCGTCGAACTCGGCAAAGTTTGTGAACTGACTCCATTGCGTGTCATAATAGTAGTCCCAATAGCTAACTTTAGGGGCATGTAGCGTGCCAACAAAGTTGTTTCCACTCAAAGGGAAAGTGCTTTGCCCTATATTGATTGGCTCTACGGTATAGACATATATATCATTGAGACTATAGCATTTGGTAAAGGCTCCGTTTCCCACGGTACGTACGGAACTGGGGATACGTATTTCTTGTAGTTGTGAACAAGACTCAAATGCCTGTTTGTCAATTGTTTTTAATGTCGTTGGTAATGTTGCACTAATCAAATTTGTACAATTATAGAAGGCCATATATCCGATAGATGTCAGGCCAGCGGGAAGGGTAATGGAGGAGAGTTAAATACAACCACTAAAAGCAGAACTCGCAATCGTAGTCAAGCCAACAGGAAGGCTTACTGATTTCAATTTGCTACAACGAGAAAAAGCATTGTCTCCAATTGTCTTTACACCAGCAGGAAGAGTAATAGAAGTTAGACTACTGCAATCAGAAAAAGCATATTGTCCAACAGTCTCCACACCATTAAAAATAATAACATTTTCTAAATAAATGTTTTTTCCTATAGCATAAGCTCCAATATTTTTTATGCTTTGTGGCAATGTAAGTGTTATAAGTTTACAATTATACAAGCCATACACTGGTAACTGATTGTCCTCACTATGATAGCCAGTATAATGTTCGTAAGCATTATACACAACAGAAGTATTACTCAAGTCAAGATGACGTAGCAATGGCATCTTGTTACGCATAATCATAAAATCGTAGCTATTGATAGAACCACTGATAGTAAGATTAGTAACAAACTTCAGGTCATCGTCACCAATTGCAGCATGTAAAGCTGATTTCTCGGCTGCAGCTGTAAGTGTCAGGTTCTTTACCCGTAGTTCATCATCATCAATTGTGATTTTTGTAATCAAATCAGCCCAATACGTAGCCACACAATAATCATCATAGGCTTCAACAGGCACAACAATTACGGCATTCTCTGCCGTTATAGTTGCTGATGATAATGTCGGCGGAGTGGTAGGTTTAAGGATAACCTCTTTTACTCCATTGGAAAATGCATAGTTCCCAATAGCGGTCAAATTTTCAGGAAGAGTAATGGAAGCCAAACTGCTGCATCCATTAAATGCGCTTTCTCCAATACTTGTTACGCCAACAGGTACATTAATAGAGGTCAAACTGCTACAATCTTTGAAAGTGCCTTTTTCAATACTATTCAAACCTTCGGGCAGGGTGATAGCGGCAAGGCTGCTGCATCCCCAGAAGGCAGAATACCCTATAGCCGTCACTTTTGCAGGGAGATTAATAGAGGTCAAGTTAGTGCAATTTAAAAAAGCCTCAACACCAATACTTGTCAAGTTCTCGGAAAGATCAACAGTGGTCAAACCACTACATTTACTGAAAATAGACTGTCCAATACTCGTTACACTTGCTCCCATAGACACAGTGGCGAGCTTGAGTTGATTACGGAATGGAGAATAACCGTAATTCGATGCGGTATTATAACTCAAATTACGACCCAGATAAAGATTCTCCAAAGGACAATCGTAGAAAAGTCCCTGGTTTGAACTGTTAGATCCTAATGTCAACGTCTCGCTGCCATCTTCTATTATAAGTTCCGATATTTTACTACAATCTGTGAACGCAGAATTTTCAATATTCGTTACACTACCAGGAATCACAAGGGAAGTCAGGCTGCTGCAACCATAGAAGGCAGAATTAGCAATTCTCTTTACACCATCGGGGATAGTGAGGGAGGTAAGACCACTACAATGTTGGAAGGTGTATCTGTTTATACCCGTCAAACTTGCGGGAAGAACTATTGAGGTCAGGCTGCTGCAACCAGAGAAAGCATAATCCCCAATACTCGTCACACCAGAGGGAATAGTAATAGAGGTCAAACTACTACAATTACGGAAAGCAGAGGAGCCGATACCCGTTACACCAGAGGGAAGAGCAACAGTCGTAAGCTTGGCACATCCATTAAATGCGTCATTACCTACATTCGTCAACTTCTCAGGGAGGGTGATGGAAGCCAAGCTACTACACCCAGAGAAGGTATTGTTAGCTATGCTTGTCATACCATTGGGAATAGTAATAGAAGTTAAACTGCTACAACCATTGAAAGCATAACTACCGATATTCGTCAGCTTCTCGGGGAGAATGATGGAGGTCAAGCTGCTACAGTTATTGAAAGTATAGGATTCGACACTCGTTATTCCATCAGGAATAGTGATGGAGGTAATTTTACTACAATCTTTAAAAGCACTACTTCCAATACGTGTCAGATATTGGGGAAGGGCAACAGATGTCAAACTGCTACAACCAGCGAAAGTACCGGATTCAATACTCGTCACGCCATTCGGGATAGTGACAGAAGGCAAACTGCTACAACCATAGAACGCAGAGGAACCGATATTCGTTACACCAGAGGGGATAGTGATTGTAGAGAGAGCAGTACAGTTATAGAAAGCGCTACCTGCGATGTTAGTCAGGTTCTTAGGCATAGTGACTGAAGCGAGGTTGCTGCAATCATAGAAAACACCGTAACCGATTGAATTCATACCATCGGGAAGGCTGATAGAGGCGAGGGCACTACAATTCCTGAAAGCATAGTCACCCATCGAAGTCAAACCTGTAGGAATGGTGATGGAGGCGAGGCTGCTGCAACCATAGAAGGCAGAGGTGCCAATGCTCGTTACACCAGAGGGGATAGTGACGGAGGTAAGGCCACTACAATTATAGAAAGTAAAGTTCCCAATCGAAGTCAAACCTGCAGGAAGGGTGATAGAGGCGAGGTTGCTGCAACCATAGAAGGCTGATTCATAAATCGTAGTCACACCAGCAGGAATGGTGATGGAAGTGAGGCTGGTACAATTTTTGAAAGCAGAGCCACCAATCGAAGTCAGACCCTCGGGGAGGATAATGGAGGTGAGGCTGCTGCAACCCTCGAAGTCAGAGCTACCAATGCTCGTTACACCAGAGGGGATAGTGATGGAGGTGAGGCTGCTGCAGCCATGGAAAACATTATAAGAAATTGAAGTCAAACCAGTAGGAAGAGTGATGGAGGTGAGGCCACTGCAACCGGAAAAGGCAGTATCATAAATCGTAGTCACACTCTCAGGAAGGGTGATGGAGGTGAGGCTACTGCTACCACTGAAAGCTCCGCGACCAATCGTTATTAGACTCTCGGGAAGAGTGATGGAGAAGAGTCCACTGCAACTACAGAAAGCATTCCGCTCAATCGATGTCACACTATATGTTTGCCCATTATAAATAACGGTAGATGGAATTACCACATTACCGCTATAGGAGTTGTAGCTTGTGGTTTTATAGGTTACCCCTACGGTGAACGTCGTTTTGTTCGTGATGTTGTAGTATATACCATCCACCTCAAAATCGTAGGCGTTTGCTGTGATACAACATAGCAGCATGGCCACTATGGTTGCGAAATACTTTAGTGTCTTCATATCTTTTAGTTATTTTGTTTACTGAATTACTACCTTGTTCCCGTTCACGATATAAACGCCTTTCTGCAATTTCTGCACAAGGCGGCCGGAAAGGTCATAAATTTCCTTGTTTTCCATTTCCAATTCTCCAATTTCCGCTTCCTGGATGCCCGTTTCATCGCCAGAAATGCAGATAGCGCGTGCGGAGTCGCCATCGGGCAACTCCACATAGCACTTGCCGGCAGGGACAACAAAGGGAGTTTCGCCCACCTGGTGAAACATGACTCCGCTGCCCTGGTTTTGCATCACATAGGAGGTGGTGCCAATGAGTTCCGTCTGCACCAGTGTGCCCACCAGATGACCTTGCCTGGATATGCCGCCCTCGGGATAACCGCTGGCATCCACAGTGCCGCTGAGGGTGCCGGAGAATCCATCCTGGCTGTACAGGATGTAGGGTTGGTAAGCCTCTATGCGTTGTGTCCTGGTGAGGAGAATGGCATCGTTGGTATATGCCTCGCAGGTATATGCCTGGAGCGAACCGTCGGCAGGCAGGTCGTAGCTGAAGGGCAGAATGCATGTGCCGAACTTGTTAGTGGCAGAAACCTTCAGGCTGAGGGTACTGGTGCTGCTTGCATGGACGGAAGTGCTGGTGTACTCCTGGGGGTAGTACTTCACTTCGTCCGGTGTTACCAGCAGAGCCTTTACTCCTATTTCTACATTACCGGGCTTCAGGTAAGGAGAGGCCTGGACAATAACGTGGCACAGTGCGCCAGATGCGCTTGTCAAGGTTTTGTTTAGATTGGAGGAGCATATGATTCTCAGCACATTGCCATTCACACTGGATACCAAAGAGTGGGAATAGGTTTTCTTGCCAAAACCACCTTTAGTGAAAGGGTAAATGTCGTTTCCATCAAATGCATAATCCTCGTTGGCCATAAACACACTGGGCACACCGTCGGCAAAGACAACAGAAAGGCCATCGGGCATTGTGATGTCTATCTGGTAGGCCGTATAAAGGACCTCGGAACCCTGCAGGGAGATGGTGAAGAAGGAAACATCCTCGCCATATCCGCTTATGCCAGGTTCTACCGTCAGTTCGCTGAGAACCACCTTGTCGGTAGTCTCCTCGTCTGCCCAGATGTTCACTGCGGATAGCATGAGGGCAAATAATAAAAGTAGTTTTGTCTGTTTCATAAGCTTATTGTTTTTATTTATTCCGATACCTGTAGATTATAGACCCTAAACAGTCCATTGTGCCATTGGCGATGCCTGCGGACTATAGTATTTTTAACATGCTGGCGCTTATAAACACCACCTGGAGCGTTTCCCGTTGCTTTGTTTTTGACAAGCAGTTGAATTTGCGAGATTCTTACTTTCAGCATGAGTTTGACAAAACAAAGTTAGTGTTTTTTTACATAAAGCAAAAAGTTTTAACAAAAAAAGATTGGTATAGAGGCAGTTTTGCGTAAAGCGGGTGGATGGGCAGTAGCGGTGGGGTGTATTGCAGATAAAAAAAGATTCATCCTCGTGATGGAGAGGATGAACCTGAATATGTTTAACCCCAATCGGCCATTAGGCTGTTATGCGATAATGACCGATTTGAGTATGAGGGAGATGTGAGTATACAGACAATTTGCCTTGTTCAGTATTGCCTTGTCCCAAAAATGCTGCTTCCTATGCGTACAATGTTGCTTCCTTGTTGTATTGCCAACTGAAAATCATCGCTCATTCCCCATGAACGGAAGTGCATTGTTGAAACCAGGTCCGGAAACTCCTGACAGCATTGCTGGAAGAATTCGTTCGCTGTTTTAAAGTCCTGGCATATGCGTTGCTCGTTGCTGGTATTAGTGGCCATGCACATGATGCCGGCAATCACCACACCCTGCATTTCCTTATAGGCACCACTGCGCAGGAAGTTGAGGCATTCCTCGGTGGTGAAGCCGAATTTGGTTTCCTCTTGTGCCACATGCAATTGCAGGAGACAACGTATCTGGCGGTTGTTACGCAAGGCTTGTTTGTTGATTTCGTGCAGAAGCCGCTCGCTGTCTACAGAATGTATTAGGCTGATATAGGGTGCTATGTACTTTACCTTGTTGGTTTGCAGGTGCCCTATGAAATGCCATTCAATGTCGTTTGGCAAGATAGGGTACTTTTGCTGAAGTTCCTGTACATGGCTTTCTCCGAATATGCGTTGTCCGGCGTCGTATGCCTCCTGTATCATCTCGGCGGGATGAAACTTGCTGACGGCACACAGCTGCACCCCTTGGGGCAAGGTGTCAAGTATAGCCTTTATTCTTTCAGAAACCATATTGTCTTTATTTTGTTGTATATGTTATCCGAACAGAAATCGGAAAACGGAACCGAAGGTCGACGCCCGAAGGGGCTGAACCAAAGGTCGACGTGAAGTCAAGTCAAAACGGAAAACTACGCGGACGCTGCACGCAGCGTCCCTACTTTCCGCTCACCGTTCACCGCTCACCGTTAAACTTTATCCGCTCACCGCTCACCGCTCACCGTTAAACTTTATTCGCAAGTCACCGCTCACCCGCTCACCCGCTCACCGTTAAACTTTATCCGCTCACCGCTCATCGTTAAACAATCACTCCTCTACCTTGTGGCGGAAGACATCCATGAGTGCGGTTTCGGCAACGCTGATAATTTTGTAATCGCCCAGTGTGCCCTGCATGCCTTTCTCCAGTGTCTCTATAGCATTCTTCAGGTCGGTTGCCTGTACCAGGTCGGTTTGTGTTATTATCTTCTCCTTCTCTGTTTTTTCGTCAAAGGAGATGAATCCCACCTTCACTCTATACCATCGGTCGGCATTGAGGTCCTCGTTCTCGAAGAGTTCTGCTATACGTGCACGTTTGATATCGCTTACCACGAACTCGCCGCTCATGAATGGTTCCAGCTCCTTGGTGATGGTCTCCTCTGCCTCGGTGAAGCTGAGGGCATCCACGAGGTATGCCTCCTTGGTTGACTTGATGAGTCCGTTTTCCTGTGTCTTGTCGTATTGTACCTTACATTCAAACCATTCCATAGTTCTGTTGTCTTTTGTTTTATTTGTATGTATTTTATTTATATATTATAATGCCTATCTTATTTTCGTTTCCTGTACCCTTGGCCTTTGCCAGCCTTTGCGCTATAGGCATTTGAGTTGTGGAAGGCTGATCTTTGAACCTTGTCAAAGAAGAAAGACTTCTGCCGTTTCTTTTCTTCGGGGTCGTGCTCACAAAAGACCTGCTCCAGGGTATACGGGTGATAACCTGTGGCATATATTGTTGTTGCCACGGTCAGCGGTGTGGGGGTAAAATCCTGCACCTGGTCGGTTTCCAATCCAATGCTCCTTGTCTCGTGCGAGAGGTTCTCCATGTCCCTTATTGTGCATCCAGGGTGCGAGGAGATGAAATAAGGGATAATCTGTTGTCTCAATCCAGCCTCTCTGTTCACCTTGTCAAAGATGCCCTTGAACTTGTGAAACAGGGAGAACGAAGGTTTGCGCATGATGTAGAGCACATGCTCTTCTGTATGTTCGGGTGCAACTTTTAGTCGTCCCGACACATGTCGCGTTATCAACTCCCTTGTATATTCCTGTGCGGCAAGGTTCAACGCCTCGTCCTTCCAGTCGTGCAGAAGCATGTCATAGCGCACACCGCTGCCTATGTAGCTATGCCTTATTCCCGGCATGGCATCCACGGCACGGTATATGTCCAGCAGAGGACGGTGATCTCCGTTCAGATTGGGGCACACCTTGGGGTGTATGCACGAAGGCCGCACGCACGCCTGGCATGCCTTCGGGTTCTTGCCCTGCATCATGTACATGTTGGCCGAGGGACCGCCCAGATCGCTCAGGTTTCCACGGAAGTCGGGCATCTTCGTTATCTGTTCCACTTCGCGCAGGATGCTCTCCTTCGAGCGGCTCATGATGAACTTGCCCTGATGCGCCGATATGGTGCAGAAGGCACATCCGCCAAAGCATCCGCGGTGCATGTTCACCGAGAACTTTATCATGTCAAAGGCCGGTATGCGCTTGCCCTGGTATTTCGGGTGAGGCAGACGTGTGTAGGGCAGGTCGAAACTATGGTCCAGTTCCTCTGTGGAGAGAGGAGGGTAGGGCGGGTTCACCACCACATATTCCTTGCCCGTACGCTGTATCAGGCGCGAGGCATG
>JAEIGA010018766.1_pt1 | contig 10541 bp, 10 predicted proteins | sample 9270691 | NCBI WGS metagenome assembly JAEIGA01 (sample SAMN17057246, study PRJNA624740) | gut metagenome | biome: biome; isolation source: fecal sample | host: Bos grunniens | place: China: Xizang | collected 2019
AAGGCAGCGATCCTGCCGGGGAGCTGGGTCTGTATGTAGTCCTTCAGCGCGTCCGCACCTTCTCCGCTCTGAGAGCTGACACAAAACGCCGCAAATCCGGCGTTTCGGTAGACAGACAGCAGCTCGTCCGCGTAGGCTGGGTTCAAGTCGCGCTTGCCGATCAGAATGACCGGCTCGATGTGATTGTGCTCGGCAATGCAGATCAGCTTGTCGATCATGGGCAAAATCGGCGCGGGAGAGGCGCAGGCCAGCATGATAAACAGCGTGTCAAGATTGGCCATCGGCGGACGGATCAGCGCATTTTTGCGCGGCAGAACGTCCTCAATGCGAATGTCGGTGCCGTCGGGATCGGGACGCACTACATCGTCCGCGCGAGAAAAAGACTTGTCCCCGTAGCCAACGACGACAAGATCACCCGGCAGCGGCGTGATGCCACTGTGGCGGAAGGCGCCCTTGGCGCGGCAAACCACCGTCTGCCCGGCAAGCGGCGTTGAATTTCCCTCGGCGGCAGAGTGCAGCGCAATGGTGTAGCGTCCGCCTACGCAGGATAAAATGCGCCCGGTGGCGCGGTAGGGAAGCTGAGAAGAGGAAAGTTTCTCCATGTGTACTCACTTTCACGTGACGCTCTCGCGCGTGCAAGAGCGAAGATTTCTTGATTAGTTGGGCTCGGGCATGCTCTCGGGCTCGCCTGAAGCCTCGCGTTGCATCTCGTCGTCGGCCTCCGCGTTCGGGCGGTCGTTTGGCTGCGCGCCGGGCATGTCCTCGGGTGCTTTTTGCAAAGAGCCGTCGCTCAGCGTCAGCGTGGCGCCCTCGCAATCGGCGGGAACAATGGTGTTTTCGAGCGGAAATTGCGCAATGACCGTGTCGCGCGGCTGATCGCTTGGGGCGTATTCAAGCTTTTGGGCGAGAATGCCAACGCGCCGCAGGGCAGCAATGGCAACCGATCGCGGCGCGCCGACCACGTTTGGCACGGTCAGCGTTCGCTTGGTGGCGGTCGCGCTGATCTGCAGCGTCACAGTGTCACCGGGGGTGACGGTAGCACCGACGGCGGGCGTGGTGGCGATGACCTGCCCCGCAGCATACCGTGCGTCGCTCACCGATCGGCGTATTACCGAAAGTCCCACCTGGCGCAGCTGCCGCTCGGCGGCGTCCGCTTGCAATCCGATCACGTTTGGTACGGAGAGCGTTGGCGTGCCGGCGGAGAGCACCAGGTGCAGCTCGCAAGGACGCTTTCCGGGGACGATGCGCCGTACGCTGCCCGGCGTCGGTGTCTGCGAGAGCACCGTGTCGGCGGGAACGCCTGCATCCGTGCGATATTCGACACTGACCGAAAAGCGGTCGGCGGGCAGGGACGGTAGATCGGCGGTGTAGACTTGCCCGACAAGATCGGGCACGGTCAGATCCGCCGTTGCAGGATCGGCGGGCGGGAGATACATGCTGAGCAGCGCCACGCCGATCAGCAGCGCGGCGGAAAAGGAAAAGAAGGTAATGCGCCACATGACGCGGCGATAGCGGGATGGGTGTTTCATATAAGCCTCCGTCAAAGATATGTACGGAGGGGAGGGGAGAGGGGAATTGGGGCGCTGCCCCAAGCCCCGCTTAAGAACCCTTTTGAAAAAGGGTTCTTAAGAATCTCCCAAAACTTTGGATCAGGGAGAAAATATTTTTTATAAAAGTTCTTTGGAGTTCCAAGAACCTTTCTTTTAAGAAAGGTTCTTGGCCGCCGGAGGCTTACTCCTCGTTCTTCATTGCCGCGCGGCGCAGCTGGCCGCAGGAGGCGTTGATATCGGGTCCTAATTTGCGGCGGACGGTGGCGCGGATGCCGCGGGACTCCAGCACCTTGGCAAAGGCGCGGATGGCCTTTTCGTCCGAGCGAACGAAGCCGGTCTCGCTGACCTCGTTGACGGGGATCAGGTTGACGTGAATGGGCATGGCTCCCACGCGGTCGTTGCCGCGCAGACGGGAGTTGAGCACGCGGGCCAGCTTTTCGGCCTGCTCGGGCGTGTCGTTCTTGCCGGAAATCAGTGTGTATTCAAAGGAAATGCGGCGCTGCGTCCGCTCATAGTAGCGGCGGCAGGCAGCCAGCAGCGCGTCCACGCCCCACTTGTTGTTGACGGGCATGATGGCGGTGCGGGTAGCATCGTCGGGCGCGTGCAGAGAAATGGACAGCGTGATGGGCAGATCGTGCTCTGCCAGCGCGTCGATCTTGTCGACAATGCCGCAGGTGGACAGCGAAATGTGGCGGTAGCCGATGTTGAGGCCACCCTCCAGGTTGACCAGGCGCAGGAATTTGATCACGTTGTCAAAGTTGTCCAAGGGCTCACCGATGCCCATCATGACGATGTTGTCAATGCGGGCGCCGAAATCCGCCTGCGCTGCGATCACCTGCCCGAGCAGCTCACCCGGCGTCAGATCGCGCACACGGCCGCCGATGGTCGAGGCGCAGAAGCGGCAGCCCATGCGGCAGCCGACCTGCGAGGAAATGCAGATGGTGTGCCCGTGCTCGTAGGTCATGACGACCGACTCGACGCAGTTGCCGTCGGCAAGCGCGAACAGATATTTGACCGTGCCGTCGATAGCAGACACCAGCTTTTGCTCGATTATGGGCAAGTGCCAGGTGGCAACGGTTGCCAGCTTTTGGCGGGTCGCCTTGCCGATGTTGGTCATCTGCTCGGGCAGAAGTCCGCGGTGCAGCTGCGAGAAGAGCTGCTGTGCGCGGTAGGCGGGCTCACCGATGGTGGCGAGCAGCTCCTTGAGCTCGCCGGGATCGAGCGAGAGCAGATCGACAAGGGAGGTATTGGTAGTATTAGTAGAAATCATATCAGGTATTCCTTACGAATTTTGCCATAAAAAAGCCGTCAGTGTCGTCTTTTTCGGGGGTCAGCGTCAGCATGCCGTCCGCCGCTGTCATGTCGCCCACCGTAAAGGGGACGAGAGAGAAGGAGGGGTTGCGAGAGAGAAAACGCGCTACGTTGCCTTCGTTTTCCTCGGTCAGAAGCGTGCAGGTGGAGTAGAGAAGCACGCCGCCTGCCTTGACGTAGCGAGCGGCATTTTCAACGATCGCCAGCTGAATATCGGGCAGCGGTGCGGCGGATGCGGGGGATTTGTAGCGGATCTCCGGCTTTTTCGCCAGAACACCGTAGCCGGAGCAGGGAACGTCGCACAGCACGCGGTCAGCCGTCGAGTCAAGCGCGGCATCGTAGTCGCGTCCGTCACGGGCAGCGGTGGTAATGCAAGAAAGTCCCAGACGGGCAGCGCCCGACTCGATCAGAGAGAGCTTGTTTTTATGCAGATCAAAGGCGCGAAGCGTGCCTTGATTTTTCATTTGTATGGCCATGCCGAAGCTCTTGGAGCCGGGGCAGGCGCAGATGTCCAGCACCGTCATGCCCGGCTGCGCGTCTACCGCCTCGGTGCAAAGCACGGAGGCCTCGTCCTGCACGAAAAACTCACCCTCGGCAAAGCCGGGCAGTGCCACGGGATTGCCGCTGATCAAACAGAGAGCGTTTGGCGTGTGCCGCGCAGGCTCGACAACTGCACCGGCGGCCGTGAGGCGGTCGCGCAGCGTGACGGCGTCGGTTTTGAGTGTGTTGACACGCAAGGTAATGGCAGGGGTGGTATTGGCACATCCCAAAATGGCGTCGGCGCGCTCATAGCCGAAGATATCGACAAAGCGAGCGCAAAGCTCGGTCGGCACCGAATGCTTGACCGACAGTGCGGGGATGGGTTCGCTTTCCGCATCGGGCAGAGCGATGTCCTTGCCTGTGCGCGTGTACTGGCGCAGCACGGCGTTGACAAATCCCTTGGCTTGTCTTGGCGCGAGCGCGACGGTCTCGTTGAGCGCGGCGTGCGGCGGGATGCGGTCCATGTAGCGCAGCTGATAGATGCCCATGCGCAGAAGAATGAGCACGTCGGTGTCCAGCTGTGCCGCAGGACGGTCGGATAAGTGGTCGATCAGATAATTGAGCGTCAGTCGGCGCTCAATGACACCGTAGACCAGCGCGGTCAAAAGTCCTCGATCGGCGTCAGAGAGCGGATTGCGCCGCAGTGCCGTGTCCAGGACAAGATTGGAATATACGCTGTCGCCCTCAAAGCGGCGCAGCAGCTGAAGCGCAAGTGCGCGAGGTGTTTGGTTCATAATGCCTCCGGCGGCCAAAGGGGATTTTTGAAAAAATCCCCTTTGGAAACCCAAAAACTTAAAACAAAAAATCAGTGCAGAATATCGCCCACGTTGACGTTGCGGCCGCGGATATAGTCAGCAGCAGCCATGGGGCGTTTGCCCTCGGGCGTGACGCGACTCAGCGCAAGTGTGCCGTCGCCGCAAGCCACGGTGATCACACCGCCGTCCAGCGAGACGATCTCACCGCACTTGGCGTCGGCAGGACGAGCCATGGTGGACGGCTCGGCTGCGGGGATTTTGAGCAGCTTGCCGTCGGGCGTATGGGTGATAGCGACGGGAATGGGGGAAAGTCCGCGGATGCGGCAATGCAGCGCACGGACGGTATCGGAAAAATCAAGCAGGCAGTCGGCCTTTTCAATCTTGGCGGCGTGGGTGGCAAGAGAATCATCCTGCGGCGTGGCAACCAGCGTGCCGTCCTTGAGCGTAGCGATGGTGTCCAGTAGCGTCTGCGCGCCAAGTGCGCCCAGGCGGTCGTGGATGGTCTCAAAATTATCGTCGTCGTTGATGGGGCACTCGGCCTTGAGCAGCATGTCGCCGGTGTCAATGCCGTCGGCCATGTACATGGTGGTGATGCCGGTCACGGTGCAGCCGTCGATGATGGCGCGCTGCATGGGCGCAGCACCGCGATATTCTGGCAAGAGCGAGCCGTGCACGTTGATGCAGCCGTGCTTGGGGTAGTCCAGTACGTTGCGGGGCAGGATTTTGCCGAAGGCAACGACCACGATCAGCTCGGGATCAAGCTCGGACAGAAGCGCTGCGAAATCGTCACCTCGCAGCGTGGTCGGCTGGTAAACGGGCAGACCTTGCTCCAGTGCGTATTTTTTGACGGGAGGCGGCTGCAGCTCGTAGCCGCGTCCCTTGGGCTTGTCGGGCTGGGTGATGACGCCGGCGATGTCTTCACCGGACTCGATCAGCGCGCGCAGCGAGAAAACGGCAAAGTCGGGCGTGCCCATGTAGAGGATTCTCATTCGTCGTCCTCCAGCATATACTCGGCGCGGTCGATGAACACCTTGCCGTCCAGATGATCCAGCTCATGACAGAAGGCGCGCGCCAAAAGGTCGCTGCCGCTCATCTCAAACGTCTCACCGTGGCGATTCATGGCGCGAACGGTGACGTGCTTGGGACGGCGAACCACGCCAAACTGACCGGGCAGAGATAGGCAGCCCTCCGAGCCCTCCTGCTCACCGGCGGTGGCGATGACCTTGGGGTTGATCAGCTCGATCACCTGACCGGGCTCGGTCTCAATGACTACGATGCGGCGCAGAATGCCGACCTGGGGCGCAGCCAGACCAACGCCGTCAGCGGCGCGCATGGTCTCGACCATGTCGTCCAGCAGCGTGAGTACTGCCGGGGTGATCTTATCAACGGGGCGGCAAACGCGACGCAGCGTCTCGTCGCCGTATTGTACGATTTTTCTTTTAGCCATGGGAAATATCCTTTCAATTTATAAGTTAGATGGGTTGAAATCAATGGAAAGCAGGGTTCCTGCCGCGCCCGATGCACCGAAGGCGGTCAGAAGTGAGGCGAACAGCGCACGGCTGCGCTTGTTGAGGCGGCACTTGATGACCATGCGCAGACGATAGCGGCGCTCGACGCGATAGACGGGGGCTTCAAACGGCCCGAAGATCTGCACGGGCACGTCGGTGTATTCCTTGCCAAGCAGGCGGGACAGCTCGTCACGCAGCTTGCTGGCGGCTAAGAACAGTTCCTTTTCGTCCTTGCCCGACAGCGTCAGCAGCGCAATGTCGCAAAACGGCGGGAAGACCAGCATTTTGCGCAGACGGATCTCGCGGTTGAAAAAGCCCTCGTAGTCCTGCGCACAGGCCAGGCGAATAACGTCGTGGTCGGGGTTGTTGGTCTGAATGATGGCTTTTCCGCGTGCGGCCTGGCGACCTGCCCGCCCGATGACCTGGGTCAGCATCGAGAAGGTTCGCTCACCTGCGCGGTAGTCGTCAAGATACAGGGAGGAGTCAGCCATCATGACGCCGACCAGCGTCACGCGCGGAAAATCGTGTCCCTTGGTCACCATCTGTGTGCCGAGGAGCACGTCGCTCTCGCCGGCGCGGAAGGAGGTCAGCATCTCGTCATAGGACGACTTGGCGGTGGTGGTGTCGGTGTCCATGCGCAAAATGCGGGAGGTCGGCAGAAGATGCGTCAGCTCCTCCTCGACGCGCTGGGTGCCGTAGCCCTGGCGGCTCAGATGGTCGTGTCCGCATTCGGGGCAGCTCTCGGGCAGCGGCTTGCGGGTGCCGCAGAAATGGCAGATCAGCTCACCCTCGGCGTAATTTCCGCGCTTGGTGTGGTAGGTCATAGATACCGAGCAGTTGGGGCAAGTGATGGCCGTGCCGCACTTGCGGCAACAAACGTAGTGGTGATATCCGCGGCGGTTGAGGAACAGAATGCTCTGATTGCCGTCGGCAGCGTTTCGCGTCAGCTCGGTGCAAAGCAGCGAGCCCATGGGCGAGTCGCCAATGCCGGCAGCATCGCGGCGCATGTCGGCAATGATGACCTCGGGCAGCTCGGCTTTTCCGTAGCGGCGGGTCAGCTTGAGCAGCTTGTAGGTGCCTTGCGTTGCCTTGTAGTAGCTTTCCAAAGAGGGCGTCGCCGATGCCAAAAGCATCAGCGCGTTTTCCTCAGCGCAGCGGTAGCGCGCTACGTCACGGGCGTGATATTTGGGATCACTGTCGGATTTATAGGTGTGCTCCTGCTCCTCGTCGATGATAATAGCACCGAGATGTTGCACCGGCGCAAAGACGGCGGAGCGGGTGCCCAGCACGACGCGTGCCGCGCCTTCCTTGATGCGGCAGTGCGCGTGGTATCTCTCGCCGGCAGACAGTGCCGAATGAATGACGGCAACCGTGTCACCAAAGCGGGCACAGAACAGAGCAATGGATTGCGGTGTCAGCGCGATTTCGGGTAAAAGAACGATGGCTCCCTTGCCGGTTGACAAAAGATGCTGGATCAGCGCCATCATGACCGAGGTCTTGCCGCTGCCGGTGACGCCGTGCAAAAGCGCGGCGCGGGGGGCATTTTCATCCGCCATGGCGCAAAGCGTGTTTGCTGCCTCTCGCTGCTGCTCGTTGAGCACCAAAGGGGGCGCGTCGGGCAGCGTATCGGGCATGGCGTAGCGCTCTTGCTCTATCTGTTTGCGAAGGCTGACCAGCTTGTGCTCAACCAAGCGGGAGAGCACCGCCTCGGTGCACTCAGTCGCCTTGAGCAGGTCGGGAACCTTCATTTCGCCCTGCTCGGCCAAAGTGCGCATGATGGCGCGCTGCTTTGCCGTGCGCAGCGGCGGATATCCCGGCAGCGAGCTGCCGCCTGCCAGCAGCAACGCCTCATTGGGCGTGACGGTCAAGGCGCAGTAGGCGATCTGCGTGGTGTGTGCGGTGTCGTCGTAGCGAGAGTCGCGCAAAATAAGATTGCGACGGCGAAGACGCAACAGGCTCTCGTCGGTGCGTGAGCCGAATTTGCGGCGCAACGTGGCTGTGGTTACGGGGACAGTCCCCGCGCGCAGATACGCCAGCAGCTGATCGTCCTCTGGGTGATAAGCGTCGCCAAGCTCGGCAGTCTGCCCGGGCGCGGCGACGTAGGTCTCTGTCATGTGCCCAAGGACCGATGCGGGGATCATGGTGCGCACCGCCTCACCGATGGTGCAAAGTGTCTGCTCCTTCATAAAGAAGCACAAACGCACAAGCGGTTCGCTCAGCGTCAGCCGATCGGCGCAGACCGAAAAGATGGGCTTGCAGGTGGGAACGTCGCTGTGCTCGCGCACCTCGGTGACAAGACCCAGGCAGCGGCGGTTGGCGTTGCCGAAGGGAAGCGTAACAAAACAGCCGCGGTGGACCATGTCGCACAGGTACCGAGGAATGCTGTAATCATACATATGATCAATGGCGTAAGGGACGTTCAGAAGAAATACCCCTGCATACAAGTCTGCCATGTGAGCCTCCTTTGGATGATGTGCGCGTGGTATCGCGGCTGTTTTAGCGAATGATGAAAATTACTCTGCCTCGACCTCGTCAGCCTCGTCAGCCTCGTCAGTCTCGGGAAGATCCAGCTCGGGAAGAGCAGCCTCGGTGGCTTCCTCGACCTCGGCGCACTCCTCGGCAACTGCGTGTGCAGCAGCCTCGCGCTCGGCCTCCAGCGCCTCGACCTCATCGGCGTGCAGCATGGTGTAGTCACCGGCGTAGATGTGATTGATGGCGACCTTGACAGCCTTCTCGTCGCGGTACTCGCTGTCGATCATGGTGATCATGGGCTTGTCGTTCTCTTTGTTGTTTGCCAGCTGCTTCTCGGCAGCCTCTCTTTGGCGAACGTACTCATCCGTGATCAGACGAGCGCACTTTGCCGTGGCGATCGCCAGCTCGTAACGGTTGAAATTGCCCTTGGTCAGGTCTGCAATGGTAGGATAAAGCATGGTAATATAAACTCCTTTTTCAAGTAAAAATCTACAAAATCAAACGGGCGGCTCAAAGCTCACCGAAAAAACGGGGGATGGCGTCGGGGTCGCGCGAGGTTCTGAACTGCTCGGCGTAGACGATGGCGTGGATCTGCTTGGCGCAATCCTCGGCTCCGCCGTCCAGATTGTATACGACGTAATCGTACTCGGGCAGCAGCTGTACCTCGACCTTGGCCTGCGCCAGACGCGCCAGGATCTTATCCTCGGTCTCGGTGCCGCGACCGCGCAGTCTCTTTTCCTGCTCGGCGTACGTGGGCGGCAGCAGCATGATCAGCACCGCCTCGGGGAACTTCTTTTTGATCTGCATGGCGCCGTCGACCTCGATCTCAAGGATCAGATTCTTGCCGCTTGCCAAGACCTCCTCGGCCTCCTTACGGGGCGTGCCGTAGTAGTTGCCGACGTACTCGGTATGCTCCAGCATGCCGTCGTGCGCGAGACGATCTTCAAACTCCTCACGGGTGATAAAGTGATAATTGACGCCGTCAACCTCGCCGGGGCGGGGTGCACGGGTGGTCGCGGAGACGGAATATACGTATTCACCGGTGGCCAGAAGATGCGCATTGACCGTGCCCTTGCCGCTGCCGGCCGGGCCGGAGACGACCACCATAAGTCCTTTTTTCTGCATATGTGCCTCCCTTTACGCGTCGCTCTCGTCCTCGTCGACGTCATCGCTGCCGGTATCATTGCCGTCCAGACGGTTGGCAATGGTCTCGGTCTGAATGGCGGACAGAATGACGTGCTCGGAGTCGGTGATAATGACGGCACGGGCACGGCGACCGCAGGTGACGTCGATGATGCGACAGTCGTCCTTGGCGCTCTGCACCAGGCGTTTGATGGGCGCGGAATCCGGGCTGACGATCGAGATGACGCGATCCACGGCAACCATGTTGCCAAAGCCCACGTTGATAAATTTCATAAGGGTATCCTCACTTGGCGTTATTCTAAGTTTTGCACCTGCTCGCGGATCTTCTCCAGCTCGTTCTTGGCGTCAACGACCAAGTGTGCGATGGTGCTGTCGCAGGACTTGGAGCCGGTGGTGTTGACCTCGCGGTTCATCTCCTGCAAAAGGAAGTCCAGCTTGCGACCCGCAGGCTCTTTCCCCTCAAGGATCTCCTCGAACAGCGCAAAGTGCGAGCGCAGGCGTACCATTTCCTCGTCAATGGCGATCTTGTCGGCAAAGATGGCGCACTCGGTCAGAATGCGGCTCTCGTCCATGGTCAGTGCCTTGTCCTCGAGCACGTTACGGAGTCGTTCTTCCAGCTTTTGTCTGTAAGCCTTGACGGTGACCTCGGACAAGGACTCAATGCGGTCGGTCAGCTCGCGCAAATGGGCAAGCTTACCGCGCAGATCTGCGCCGAGGCGTGCGCCCTCGGCATCACGTCCGGCCAGAAAACGGTCGGTCGCCTCGGCGAGCGCGGGAAGGATCTCCTCCCAAAGCGCGTCAAGGTCAACGGCGGTCTCTGCCTCTGCCGCAAAGACGGCGGGGTTGGACGCCACGCGCATGACCGAGATGTCGTCGTGCAGACCGTACTCGTCACGCAGACGGTACAGAGCGTCAAGATAGGTGCGTACTGCCGTGTCGTTGATGGGCAGCGCGGCTGCCTCGGCATTTTTGGTTGCCGTGATATTCACCTCGACCTTGCCGCGGCTGATCCCGCGGGATTGCAGGTACGGCTTGATCCTCTCCTCAAGCCCCGAAAAGGCGCGGGGCAGGCGGACGGAGCATTCAAAATAACGGTTGTTGACGCTTCGCAGCTCGGCGACCAGATCCCAGCGACTGCTCGCCAGGGTAGCTCTGCCAAAGGACGTCATGGAGCGGATCATGGGGGTACCTCTCTTTCGGTATGAACGGTCTGAATTTAGGCAATATATAGATATATTATATACCTTTTTTTGTTCTTTGTC
>JAEIGA010018767.1_pt1 | contig 10541 bp, 13 predicted proteins | sample 9270691 | NCBI WGS metagenome assembly JAEIGA01 (sample SAMN17057246, study PRJNA624740) | gut metagenome | biome: biome; isolation source: fecal sample | host: Bos grunniens | place: China: Xizang | collected 2019
AAAATCATATTCCGTAAATAAAAGCGAACGGATGTCTACGCCGTTCGCATCTGCTACGACAATCATCCGCTCACCTCCACTCTCGGTTCGCTACGTTCGCGGTAAATAGTAATATTTACGCCAAAAGACGCATCCCATGATATATTGAGGTTTCCGCCTGGAATCTTCTTGAATATCGAATCTGTCTTGTTTCTGAGGTTGAAAATGTTGCTCTTCGTGCCGTCCGTGTTGAATTGCATGACCGTATGATTACGGGAATCGATCACAACATATGCCCCTTGCGGAATAGTCGCATACAGAACATATGAATATCCGTTGATGGTCACGCGCGGATTAACTGCCGGTCCGAAGATGATCATTTCAAATTCCGAGTCAAACGGAAAGTCTGACTTAACCATTGCTTCGCCAATAGTGGGAGCGGTGAAGTCAAACATAAAGTCAAACGGAAAATCGAGGAATGTACTCTGCGTTTCTTCTGCCGGGAAAAGCTCCACCTTGAAGTCCTGTACCCAAAAAGGATATGGCGCGTATATCTGAATCTTGTTCAATGTCTGCGTCAGATACTCCGTCGGCTGTGTGTCTGAGAAGTTTATAAAGCAATCAATGTAATAATCTCCCCAAATTATCCGTCCGGATTTCTTCTTGCGGATGTCGCTTTCGAAGTCATCATGCAAGGCGTTAATGATCGCCCGACGTTTCAACTCACTTCCCGTCAGGATCAGCTCCGTATCATATACAGCGGCATCTTTGGAAAAGTCAGCAACGCGCGTTCCATATTGGAGCTTTGTGCCCTGTATCTTGTATTCCCATACATGATAATTCGCGGATTTATGCAGGATTCCATTGGATATCAGGTTGTATTTACGCCCCGACGAGGCAATGTATGTTATTGGAACTCTCATGCTCTTGCCTCCCTCAGAATCCTGCCGAATTCGCGCTCATTTATCTCCACCTTTACATCGGCCTGATTGAGTGCCGCCGTAAATGCCACGTACATCCCTTCGATGAGCGCGTCATTGTTTACGGACATTGCGTCCGAAATATCGCGCATCAGATTGCTATGGCCATACATGACCTCTGCCCCCGCTTCACCCGCGCCCACAAGAGTGGGAGAAGTGAACAGATACGGACTTGACATGGCCTTTGCGTACCAATCCACGTCCAAATGAGGGACAGACGGAGGATTCAGTGAAAACTCCCCAGTAAGACTAAAGTGCGGGAGCTTCGGCATTTCGATTTTGGGAAATTTCAGAGTAAGTCCGGAAAAGAATCCTTTGATCTCGTCGATCTTTTTCTTTATCCCGTCCTTTATGTCTGTGAACTTCTGAAGGATGTCGTTCTTTGTGTCCGTGATCTTTTGGACCGCATCCGATTTTATCTGCGACCATTTTTCCTGCAGGTCTGTCTTGATGGAATCAATCTTTTCCGCGATGTTCTGCTTTATCTCATTCCACTTCGCCGCAAGGTCTTCTTTGAGGTTCGTAACGTATGTGGAGATTGCCGTCCATGCCTCCTGGACCTTCGCCTTTATCTCATCCCAGTGAGCAATGCAGACCACAAGGATTGCGATAACTGCCGCGACAGCCGCGATAACCAAACCTATCGGACCGGTAAGCGCAGTTAATGCGGCAGATATGGCCGGTGCCATTGTCATTATCGTTCCCACTGTGGTGATGATACTGCCGATTATACCTAACAGTGGAGCGAGCACAGCTATAATGCCCGCTATGGTCAAAATTAGGTTGGTCTGTGCAGGTGTGAGATTTTGGATAAATTCCGTAACCTTCTGAATCCCTTCCACGATAGGGTCAACCAGTGGGAGAATCCCCTCTGCAATCGTCGCGCCCAGTTCGGCAGTTGCCGCGCCTATCTGCGCTTTGCTCTGGTCAACCTTGTCATTGATCTCATTCAGAGAGTTAAGTGTGTCGCCCGACATGATCAGGCCGAGCTCTTCCGCCTGTTCTCCGTATGCCTGTAAGGCCGCACCACCATCGTCAATGATGCCCGCTAACTGGTCCGCTGACTTGCCGAATATCGCATACGCCGCCTGGTCACGTTCTGTTTCGTTTTCAATGTTCGACAGTGCTTTCAGTGTGTCATTGAACACTGACTCTGCATCACGCATTGAGCCGTCAGCATTGGTGATAGACACCCCAAGATCATTGAAAGCATCAGGAGAGCCGGCCATGCCTTTTTTCATTTTCGTGAACGCCCCTGTGATATCTTCCACAGATACGTCCACAAGGTCAGATGCGTATTGCATCTTCTGAAGGCTGTCGGTGCTGAGTCCTGTCTGTTTGGCAAGTGTGTTAAGGTCGTCGGCCGCTGTTACGGATTTATAACCCAGTCCAACCATTCCGGCGGCAAGTCCACCGGCGGCGGCAGAGAGCGGGGCAAGCTTCGCGCCCGCGTCCTGTACCTTTTGACCGAATGCCTGCATTTCGCGCCCGGCGGCGGCAATCTGCTGTGCCGCTACAGAACCAAACTCTTTCTGTTGATTCTCAAGGGCCTTGAGATTCTGCTCAGTTGCGATTATCTCGCGCTGAAGTGAATCCCATTCAGACGAACCTTTCGCCACACCTTCCTGTGCTTCTTTGAGGGCGTCAATGCGGACTTTTGTCAGCTCCACTGCGTCCTTGAGTGCCTTCTGCTTCTGAGTGAGCAGTTCGGTGTTTTTTGGATCAAGCTTCAGGAGCTTGTCAACGTCCTTTAGCTGTGCCTGTGTATTTTTGAGAGATTTATCGACGCCGCTCAAAGCTTTTTGGAGCTTCGTGGTTTCGCCATTAATCTCTATGGTTATCCCTTTAATGTTTCCTGCCATTAGAATCTATCCATTTCTTCCTGGGTAGCAATGCGGTTATATTCTTCACCATCATTGCGCTTCTCTATCAGGAGGTCTGTGATTTCTCCAATTTCAAAAAAATGGAGGTCGGAAATATCAACTCCAACCTCCATACATCTCAGCAAGTAGACCGCTGTGTTATGTTCACGATCCGTTGCTATGCTTTTTTTTTGGGTTTTGACTTCGATGCTGTCTGCCCATAAAACAGTTCAAGGATTTCCTGTGAAGCAAGCATGATGTCCATAGCACTGAGAGTCATCAGCCACTCGTAGAATTCATCAATCGTAAGCTCTGTCAGTTCCTTCGCTGTTTTGTCCGTTGCCTGCATCATCATGACGTAAGCAAGTTCCTGTGTGAATCCGAGACTCTTGTCTTTTTTCTGAGTTTCCAAAAAGACGTCCTTGTGGAATGTCTTCTGATAGACCACAGGTGTAAAGGCATTGGCGACCATGTCAATATCCTGTTCGCCTACCTTGATTGTTTTTCGTGCCATTGTTTTCTCCTTAAAAAATATGGGTAATCGGGAAAGGGAGAAAAAAACTAACCCGAAACGCGTGCACGCGCTGTCCCCATGTTGTTTATGCCGCTGTGTATCCTGTATTACTGGCCATCGCGATCTATAAACTGCGGGTATCCGCCAGCAACATCGGTTTGGTACGTACGTATATTGCTGTTTACATAATAAACGCCATCTACAACTTCTACGCCATCAATGCCATACTGGTAAAAAGATCTTTCACCACCTTCAAGCAAAAAGCAAAATAAACCGCTATCAATAGCGTCATAAATCTCCTGCCATGTTTTGTCTAATATGTATACGATATTATTGCCATCCGTCGTGGAATTGACGCGCACAACCATCACCGCGCCAGACGCAATCCCGTCTTCCATGTGGTTGAGTTTCGCACTGGTAACGATGTCCCCAGTTGCCCATGTATTTTTTGTGTATGCCATTTCTCTGATTCCTTTCTCAGCTTCTTAATGTCATGAAGTCTACTTCGCCAACTCCGACGACATCACTTACGGAGTCGGCTGAGCTCCCCCCGACTGATAGACGTCGTTGTACCATGCACTGTACTGCGCGGATTCATCAGGAGTCACCCTTGCCTTGATGATGTTGGCGTCAAGAGCCGCGTTGTAAACAGCGGATGCCGTGACCGTGACGGTCTCTGTCTGAGGTTCTGCCGTTTCCTCGATCGTTGCAGAACCAATCGCGGGCCGTGTGGCTGTGCAGTTATAGAGCACATGACGGACCTTGTGCTGATCTCCGGAGAACTGGAACAGGAGCGCAAAAGGCTGTGCCACTGCGTCAGATTCCTCATACAGGATGTTATTGGAGTCATATTTGTAACCCAAGACATCCACCTTGAAATCGTCAGGGATCAGAGCAAGCTCCAGGTCTCCGTTATAGCCTGCGTTCGCCGCAGCCATAAAATAGACGATATTGTCAGCGTAAAAAGGAGAGTTGTCGCCCTGTGCCTCAAGACTCAGAGAAACTGCTCCCCTAAGAGGTTTCGGAGTGCCATATGTAGCACTTCCGTCATCGGCGATCGTGGCCAGTGCATAATACACGCGGTCAAGGCCGAATTTGACTTTATTGTTGTTTGCCATTTTAATCCTCCAAAATAATATCGGATTCGTATACTGTTACATGCATGCGCTCATCGTCGATATAGTCCTCGCTCATCGCGTAGACAATCTCTGCTTCGTTGAGTTTGGTCTCAATTTCAGACTCATGCGCAAAGTCTTTTTCATCCGTATAAAGCTCAATGAAGAGCCGGACGATTTTGGTATAGTTGGAGTTGTCCGCGAGAAAATCTGAACGGTCCCCATAAAAAAAGCAGACGAACGGAGGCTGTTGCCCCGTATCATCTGCAAATTGGTGATATGCGTATGGAAGGCCGAAAGACTCGACCAACGCTTTTACGTTTTGTGTGGTCACGACGTCCCCTCCAATCTGTGCATAATGCGCGAATACGCCTCATCAACCGCCCATTCTTCAACAGGTTTGATGTGGACGATTGCCGCTGTCCTACCACCTCCGCGTTTGGCGTGGCCATGTTCCAGTAGATGAGCGAGCTGATACGTCCCTGTTTTTCCGTATACAGTAGCACCTACGGTCATGCGTCCGGTCTCTACCTTTCGCGTCCATCCTCTTGCGTATTTGCCTTTTGATCCTTTCGGTGATTCCTGCCTGAGTTTCTTTACGGCCTCTTTCGAGACCTCATCAATAACCTGAGTAGTCACCTCAACGACCTGCGGATAATACTGCTTTTGAAGCATGTCCTGAACGACTTCGGCGAAATTCATTTTAGAGCTACTGACTACTGCCATTTGTCCCGCCTTTCCGCTCGGCGTAGAGCTCAATAATGTCCCCGCGTCCGTGATAGGTGCGATAAACACCATAACGTTTTCCGTTGTATTCAACGATGCGTTCGCCCTGATAGTCTCCAAAAAACATACGGAATGTATATTCCGGATTCAGACCGTTGCGCCCGCCCTCGAAGAATTCGGAGCGGGTCACACTGTCTACCTGACACATTACTTCACGTGGCACTCCCTCACTGGGACGCTGAACGCCTGCCGCATCTTGTGTATAGCTGACCGGTATCAGCTTGATCACGTCGCTTCTGTCCATCGTGTGTACCCCGTGCACGTTGAAAGCTGTGCTTTCTGTTCGTCATAAGACGCCTTCAGCTTGTCATAAGCATCAGGCTGTCCGAAATGCATCAGAAAATAGGTTATGGCGGCCTGCTCGACTAATGCGTCAATTTCATCAGGCAGAACCACTCCTGCAACGCCCAAATCGAGAAACGCCGCGTCAAGAAGCCTCTCGATTTCTGAATCGAAGTAATCTGTCGTGATCCTGTTCGCCATTTTTGCCTTTGCAATTAAACTAGCATCCGCCATTAGCTCCTCCTCATGACCCCAAGGTCATATAATCAACTTCGCCCGTCCCCACAACTGGAGAGGACGGGTCTATCAGTTTCCCTTTACGACCTTTACGAATCTGCCGGGATCGGTCACGCCGATCGCGATAGGCATACGGCCCACGATCTTGATGAGGTCTGCTTCTGCCTCTGTGAGGTCGTCGAATTTAAGCTTGACGCCATCACCGGCCGGGAAGTTGGCAGTGATTCCTGCGTAGTCGCCTACGATCATCCAAGTCTGACCTGCCGTAGCCGCGTCATATGCAGGGAGATCACTGGAATAGTGGATACGATAACCCTGGAAAGGATCAAACAGGAATCCGTTCGCCGCGATCGCCGCTATAAATGCCGCGTGTGTGAGTCTGTTTATCGTTACAGATACGTTTGTGGCATCCTCAGAGAGGTAACCTGCCGCCTGTGCGATCACTGCAAGGGTAGGTGTGCCGGTAACTTCAGGAACACCGATCGCCTGAGACGTGGATACTGTGGGAGCTGTAGTGATCTTGCTGATGATGAGTCTCTTTGCCTCTTTGATGATTCTGTATGTAATCTCATCATAGATGTAGAACAGGAACTCTTCGCCGCCCATGTCATAAGCTTCGTCGGAGATTCTGATCCATTTCTTGATGGTCTGAGGAACAAGATTTACAACTCCGAGAGTGAGCTGTTCCTCTGCGGGAGCATCTGTACCCTCTTCGTGGACTCCCGCGCCGGTAGCAGACAGTTCGAATCCGATCTGTACGTTGCCCTTAACATAGATTCTGCGGACTTCGTCAAGGATTCCGCTCTGTTCCCATGCGGTTCTGATTCTGCCCTCAATGATCGTAGGGACCGGGAGCTGACCGGGATTGTCCTGAACGTCGCTGTTTGTGGTCAGAAGTGCGCGGCACTCTGCCGGATCATTGGTCTTGATATACTTTGCAAATGCCTCCACGTATTCTTTACTGGAGCGGATTTCTTCGATTGTTGCCATTTTCTTCTCCTCTTTGGGTGCTTCTGTGATTACGGTTCCTGCACCGGATGCAACTGCGCTTCTGATCTCTGCGCGCTTTGCCGCCTGTGCCTTGCGGGATTCAAGCTCTGCGTTGATTCCCTTGATTTCTTCTGTGAGTGCGTTGAGGTCAGCTCCATCAGCTTCACTTTCGCCTACGATTGCAAGCTTGCGGGTCTCAAGCTCCTCAACTGTCATAGTGGTAAAATCCATTGATTAAACCTCCGATAAAATTCTGATTAACTGTTTCTTTCGCTCGATCTCTCTCTGCTCTGCCTTTGCACTCTCCAGTGATGCCTTCGCACTCTCCAGTGTTTCAGACAATCCGCGTGCAGTGATTGATGTTGCTTCATACGCCGGGAAGGTCACTGCGCTCACTTCAAGGACTTTGGAGATACTCCGTATATGTCTTGTAGGGTGCTCGCTTTCGAGGTCTTCCCATGTATCCGAATCGACGATAAACATGAAGGACATTCCGGAAATATCCCCTCTGCTCACTGCCGAATACAGACTCTTTGCTTCTGCGTTGTTCTCTGTATCGAGGTCAACGCGGATGGACATGCCCGCGCCTGGAACAACTTCCATCTGCATGGTCGAATTGGCATTGTTGTTCCTCGATCTTGCAAGCGGGATCATGTCGGTATTGTGATTAACTAAAAAACGCACATCACGGAGGTCTGTATCCGCTAGTGCGTTGTCATCAATTATTTCGTCGTACCATCCCAAATCTGTCCGCTCGTTGTACACGATTGGTTGACCGGTCAGGTAATGTCCGTGTTCATCATCCTGTTTGGCACGGACCTCAAAATTAAATGCGCGTATCTCTTTACTCATCTGTATCGTCCTCCGTCATGCTTTGGATTCGTTCACCGTTTCGCATGTCGTAATATTCGCCTCGAATCGGGATTGCTTCACCCTTTCCGTCCGGGAGCGGCGGCAGATTCCATATCTCTCTCAGCTCGTCTATAGTTGCCATGCCTCTGTCAGCAAATCCGTTTGTGACGTTGAGTTTTTCAGTATTGGTCATGTACTGGATGCGGTTGGCCGTTGCCGTCACCATGTTGCCCTGTGTCTGTTCGCGCAAGGTAAATAACATCTTTGTCATGACCTCAGAAAACTGGATCGCAAAGGGTTCTATGGCACCTTCGTAAAATGCCGCCCATGCGTCTCCGTATGCTTTGTTTGTGAGAATGTCCTCATTGACCCCGAAATACTCAAAGACGTTATCCTTGATTGTTTTCATTTGGTCAGCGTCAACAACCCACGGTTTCACCTCTATCTGCTTAATGTCTTTGTAGGTGTTCGGGAACAGAAGCAGGCCGCCGCCTTCCGCGTCGCGTGCAAAATTTTCTGCCGTGAAACGCTTGCGCTCTTTAGCCAGGTCTTCCGCAGATGAGAAGTTTGCAAGCTGTGCCATAAACCGATACGTCGCCGCGCTCTTAACTCCTTCCTCAATGCCCTGGTTCTGAATGTGGATCAGTTCCATAGTCGGACACAACGCGCCGTTTGATTCTCCAAAGAAGTCGTCACGATACTGATATTTATTCATGATGCCGCAGAATTCCAACTCAACCGCCGCGGTCTCTCCCCATGAGAATTCGTATCTCAGATACGGGACGCCTCCGTATTGGACTATTTTGGCCCTGTTTGGTAACAGGCAGTATATTCCACTGGGTTCTCCATATTCGTCCCATATAGGCACGATAAAGGCCGTATTATGCATATCCAAAATCGTGCTTAGACGATAGAGGAACTGACTCCACGTTTGGAACCGGTTGGGCGCGTGTTTAAGCTTCGACCGTAACGCAGGACGTGCAGAACCCATCACCTCCACGCGCAATTTGCTCATATGCGTTGCCCTTGCTCCGATTGCCGCCCTGATCAGCTCGTTTTCATACGCATTACTACCCCATTTTGTGAAGTGAGGCGCGTATCCGGTCAGCATCTTAAAGTCGCCCTGATACCGTCCCTGTGGTTTCGGTTTCTTCCCGAAAATGAAATCAAATAATCCCATGTCACTTATTCCTTAACTGTCCGCTAATTTCGTTCCAGTATTTTTGTCGTACTGTCATCGCATCTAGGAGCGCGGCGACTCCGTCAATGTGTACAGACGGCGAGAGCTTAACAAGTTTCCCGCGCCCGCGTTCCGTTGACATCTTAATAGCTGAGTTGAGCAAATGGATTTTCAGAAGGTCATTGTCGCCGATGTGAATCTTTCCGTCTTCCAAAAGGCCCTGTGTTTCCTGTATCACTCCGTAGAGGTTTTCACCCTGGAATATATCGTCCATATGAAAGCCATACGTCTGCATGTCCTGCACAAGGTACTGGGCCGAATATCTGTCATACCCAACCTTCAACGGCAGAATCTTGTATTTCTCAACTAATTCCGTAAACCATCTATAACAATCGTGGTAGTCCACGAAGTTATCACCTGATAATGTGAGAATGCCCCTCTGAACGTATGCCATGTATGGCAGGCCGTCCTTCTGCGTTGCCTCATCAATCCGCTCACTGGGCATAAAGAATTGAGCGAATACATACAGTTCTCCGTTCCGTTCAATCACTGCCGTACAGGCCGTAAGATCGCGCGTCTGAGACAGGTCGATTCCGCCGACGCAGTAACAGCCTCTGAAGTCCTCCAGTGTCATGTGTTCGCCACACGCGCCATTTACCACCTGTGCCGGGAGCCACGCAAGAGAACTGTTCTGCTTCAAATTGCAATACTTAACGATGAACTCTGCTTTCTTGCTAAGACTCCCTTCTGCAACCGCGATCTCTTCGAGCAGATAATCTACGCTTACAGATACTCCTAAGTTCGGGTTACTCTTTTGGAGTTCATCTATACAGTTCCACTTATCGATGTCGTCAATCATGAACAGGAACGGGAGTAAGCGTTTTTCTTTGCTTTCTCCCAATAAAAAACGAGTTGACCTTTTAATCAGCTCGTCAAATATTCCGTCATTCTCATATCCGGAAGTGGTACAGGACAAAAGAATTGGTTCGAGCCGCGCGCCCATGCCCGATTTGAACACTTCATAGGTCTTTAGTCCTGCGTCACCTCTCCATGCGGCTATTTCATCCGCCGTCACTGCCGAAGGGTTATACCCGTCACTGGATTTATAGTTAAAGGCCACCTTCTTAACAGTTGCGTTTGTCGCCGGGATGTATAGATCAGATTGTCGAAGCCGCGGCAGTTCCGAATCATCCTTGACCTTCTTGTTATGCGCGTCACGTTCTGAAAGTGATTCCTTCAGTGCCTGATACTCCGGATCAAGCGTAGTCATCATCCATACATTAGAGTAAATAATGTTTGCCTGATCCAGTTTTGGAGCGACATTGTAGACCTTTGCTCCGAATCCCCCGTCTACTTGCCATATATATTTCTCAATCGCCGCCGCCAGTAGAGACTTACCGTTTTTCCTTGCTACAAGCAATAATATCTCTCGAAACTGCCTGTATCCGTTTTTGTCCACAATCCCGAAGATACAGGCAATAAAAGCTTTTTCCCACAGCTCCAGGATCAGTGGACCGGGAGCAAACGGGCCTTCTGTATGAAAGCAGTGTGATTCAATCCAATCAATCGCGTTGTTTGCCTTCTTGTTGTCGTAGAAAAACTCTTTCGCCTCCAGGCCTGCCACAATATAGGCCATCAACAGCATTATCCACTTGCCAACGAGAATGGAACTGTCTTTAATTTTTTGATAGTAGATTAAAATCCAGTTTTGTTTTGACATCTCCATCTCATTTACTGTATCTCTCGCAAAGTTCGAGAGAAAAG
>JAEIGA010018768.1_pt1 | contig 10541 bp, 8 predicted proteins | sample 9270691 | NCBI WGS metagenome assembly JAEIGA01 (sample SAMN17057246, study PRJNA624740) | gut metagenome | biome: biome; isolation source: fecal sample | host: Bos grunniens | place: China: Xizang | collected 2019
CTACGCTAAAGATTAATAAACTATCTCAAGCACAGTATGAACGTGAATATACTGCTGGAAGATTAGAAAGCACAGCGTTATATCTTACTCCTGATAACTCGCCCGAGCTCATTCAAATGACAAAAGCAGAGTATGATGCGGCAGTTGCTGCGGGAACTATCAAAAGTGACGTAGTGTATATTGTTCCAGACGACACGCCCAGCTTCATTCAAATGACCAGGGAAGAGTATAATGTGGCAGTATCAACTGGAGCGATCAAAAGCGATGTAGTATATATTGTCCCGGATGATACTCCAAATATCGTGCAGATGACCAAAGAAGACTATGACGCAGCGGTATCGGCAGGGACTCTAGATAAAGATACAATATATCTTATCCCTGATGCGGATTGGACAAAGACAGTTAATAACTCCACAAGAATTACTGTTACAGTAGAAGACTTAACTGAGTATTATTTTCCAAATGCTACTTATGTTGAAATCAATCTACCCACAGATGTCACTCATTATGAAAGCTGGCTATTCATTGGTGGAGCAAATGCCACTATTCAAGTTAATGGTGGAACTTGTTTAGGAATTACCGAATATGCGGGCTCATACAATATGTCTTGTGCAGAGGTCTCTATTAAAGACGGTCGTTATCTAATTGCAACGGATTGTATTAGCTAATTACGAGGTGTCAATATGAATAATAAAAGAAGACGCCTTCTATTACTTTGTTGCAATACTCATTTAACAGATCCGCTTTGCCCGACATGCCAAAATAATGGTCGAATTTGTGGAGTCAAGCTTTGTGAGACCTGCGGGTATGCTATTACAAGACAATGTAATAATTGCCATACTAAGTATTGTAATAAATGTACACAAACCCCTAATGAGGATCCAGACCTTCCGCAGCTAGATCCTGCAATAATTACACTTGAAGAAGACATTTTAAAAATCTTTGATGAAAGTGGTCTTGCTACTTCAGCAACTATTTTTGTTGATGATGAGCCTACAAAAGTTGTAGACTGCAAGACATTTGCGGAAGAGCCATTAGCTAATCATGCTAAGTAATATTAACTTTAATAAAAATTGGAGGCAAATACCTAATGGGAGCTTATTTAGGAAACAATAAAAAGCTTAAAATTATGATAAATAACGTTGCCTTTAAGATCCAGCCCGGTAAAATTACCAAATGTGATCATGAGTATACCTCGACTGTAATAGCACCGACGTGTACTGCACAAGGTTATACCAAGTATACTTGTGCTTCATGTGGAAGTACCTATAATGGCAACTATGTTGCAAAACTTGATCATGTAGTCGTAACTATTCCTGGCTATAGCGCCACTACAGAGGCACCTGGCTTAACAGACGGTCAGAAGTGTAGTGCGTGTGGCACGATTCTTAAGGCACAAGAAATAATTCCAATTATTCCAACACCAGGCGAAGAGGAATGCGCTCATACTGATACCGATTATAGAGATGAGGATGTATTCGATGCTACATGTACAGAAGACGGCCACTATTGGCAGGTTGAGTACTGTACTAACTGCACGAAAGATCTTAATCGAGAGTATATAACTACTGATGCTCTTGGCCACAGCTGGGGTGCTTGGGAAACTATTCAAACGCCGACAGAGGAATCTGCAGGTCTTGAAAGACGCAAGTGCTTGACTTGTGAGGAAACCGAAGACCATATGCTAGATCCTATTACACCTGAACATACTCATACCGAAGAAACTCTGGCAGCTATTGCAGCTACTTGTACTTCGGCAGGTCTTACTGAAGGTAAGAAGTGTTCAACTTGTGGTGAGACTCTTGTAGCTCAAGTAGTAATCGATATTGATCCAAATAATCATATTGGTGAAGAAGTACCTGGCGGCACTGCAGAATCGCACTTAGAATATAACTGCTGTCATAAAGTTGTCAACACTGCTCATGAGTATACTGAAGATAGTGGCGTTGAATATAAAGCAGCAACTTGCACAACAAACAGAAAGAATTATCGAAAATGCGCTTGTGGATATAATCCTCAGCTTATAGCTTATGTGATAGAAGTTGAAGATTCGAAGCTACCTCATACACCTGGAGATGAAGCAACTTGCACAGAGCCTCAAGAATGTACAGTATGTCATGAAACGCTTGTAGAGGCTCTTGGACATACTCCGGGTACTGCAGCAACATGTACAACAGATCAGATCTGTACTGTTTGTAACGTAGTAATTAATCCAGCAACTGGACATGTAGATAAAGACCCTCACGATTATATCTGTGATGTTTGTCATGAAGACCTTTGCACGGAAGCAACACATACACTAGTAATTCTTCCTGCTGTTGCCGCTACTTGTACTACTTCAGGTCTCACTGAAGGTAAGCAGTGCTCGCGCTGTAATGACATTACAGTACCGCAGCAAGTAATTCCTGCTACGGGCCATACAGAGTTTATCGACGCTGAAGTTGCTGCTACCTGTACTACAACAGGTCTTACCGAAGGTAAGCACTGTTCGGTATGTAATGAAGTTCTTGTGGCACAAAAAGAAACTGAGATGCTCGAACACAATTATGAATTTACCGCTAATTGGATAGGCTCTGATGACTCAGATGGCTGTGAGCTTACAGCAGTCTGGGAATGTAGTAGTTGTCACACTAAAGAGGAGGAAACCATAGAGCTTACTCCCTCTACTAGAGAAGAGGCTACATGCGCTGAGGATGGTTGGTACGCATGTGTTGGAGATATAAATGGTGAGCAATATACTTGCCCACATACTCACAAGATTTCAGCTACTGGTCGTCATACTGAAGTGATCGATGAAGCCGTAGACGCTACATGTACAGCTACAGGTTTAACTGAAGGCTCACATTGCTCTGTATGTGATAAGATTCTTGTAGAGCAAGAAGAAACTGAGATGCTTGACCACGATTTCGTAGGCGGAAGCTGTTATGTTTGTGGTCAGCCTGAGCACATATTTGGAGGTGACAACGAGCCTTGTTATTGTGAAAGACATCAGACATATGAACATGTATGGGGTGACACTGTTGAAGAAGGTGATAACCGAGCAACTTGTGAAATAGATGGCTACTATGATGTAGTTAGATACTGTTCACGTCCCGGCTGTGAAGAAAAGGAAGTACTTGATACCATATATGAAGAGGGCGGTCACATACTAGGAGAAGGTGGCTACTGCACACGCTGTGGTGAGTATATGGATGAACACATATTTGGCGGCGATTTACCTGCATGCTATTGTGGAGTCCATGAGATATATGAGCATAGTTGGGTTGAAGCAACTTGCGATGAACCTAAAACTTGTTCTGTTTGTAAGATAACTGAGGGTGAGCCTCTTGGTCATAACTGGCGTGATGCAACTTGTACGGAACCTAAAACTTGTTCTGTTTGTAAGATAACTGAGGGTGAAGCTAAGAGCCATAAGTGGGTAGGTGGTGAGTGCGAAGTGTGTGGAGCTGTGTGTGGTTGTATAGAAGAACCTGATACAGCTGAGATTATAGACTGCCAATGCACAACATGTGGCCGTGAGGTTGAACATGAATGGGGTGACACAGAAAAAGTAGATGTAAACCCAGCGTCATGTACTATAGATGGTTCTTATAGAGAAGTCCAATACTGTAAAAACTGCCCAGCTGAAAATGACCTAGGTTTGGTCGATCTACCAGCAACAGGTCATCCTAGCTGGGAAAGTGGCGAATGTACAGTTTGTGGAACTCAGTGTGGCTGCACTACTGTTAAAAATGGTTATTGTACAACCTGCGGTACCCATTACCATAGCTTGATAGATGCAACCTGTACAGAACCTAAGCATTGTGAGTACTGCGATTATACTTCAGGTGATGCTCTTGGTCATAGCTGGATAGATGCTACTTGTACTGCTCCTAAAACTTGCTCAGTTTGTGAAGCTACTGAAGGAAATAAGCTTCCACATCCTAGTTGGGAAAGTGGTGAATGCACGGTTTGTGGAACTCAGTGTGAGTGCGAGACCATTGAAGATGGTTATTGTATAGTCTGCGGTACACACTACCATGAATACCAGGAGGCTACTTGTACAGAACCTAAGAAGTGTGAATACTGCGAGGCTACTTCAGGTGCTGCTCTTGGTCATACTCCTGGAGAACCCAGTCTAGAAGACACCGATGACAACATGTGTGACTGTGATGAGGTCATATACTGTACTATGTGTAATAAAGAGCTTTCTCGTAAAACTGTACCAAACCATGCTTGGGGTGACGGTGATATGGACCCTGCATGTACTTGTACTAACTGTGGTTATCATAACGATGAGGACATCGATGATAACTGCTACTGCTATAAATGTGAAAATGACTTCCACCACTTCGTAGATGGTAAATGCACTAATGGTGTATGTGAAGCTGAATGTGATCATGATTATAGTCAGAGCTGTGTATGTTCGATCTGCGGCCATGAAAACCACACCTTTGAATTGAATACCGATGGAGTAGGTCAATGTATAGACTGTCCGACTTATTGCCCGCATGACTATGTAGTAGACGGCCACTGCCTTGACTGTAGCCAGGACGGAGTTCACGACTAAAGCTGTTTAACAACTAAACTTAAGCACGAATGTTGGCAAGAAGCTTACGACCTCAATATGAGATATCTTAAAGCTAATAAAACCTAATAAAAATAATAACCAATCTTAATTAACCTAAATTGTTATAAACAAGCTTTTGTTCTCTAATGTTAGATCAAAAGCTTGTTTATAACTAAATAATTAAATAATAAAAACTCGGAGGTATAATAATTAACCAATGGGAATTTTTTTAGAAAATAGTAAAAAATTCAAAGTTTTTGTAGATAGCCTTCTCTATAAATTGCCCTCGATTAATCAGGCCGATTGTACCCACGAGTATAACTCTATTATAATAGTACCTACCTGTACTTCTCAGGGTTATACTAAATACAGTTGTATAGTATGCGGACATACTTATACAGGTAATAATACTCCAATGCTTGATCATACTATCGTAACTATTCCAGGCTATGCAGCAACACCTACTACTCCAGGTTTAACTGATGGTAAAAAGTGCGGAGCATGTGGTCTAGTTATTCAGGAACAAGTAGAAATTCCTGTAGCACATTCGCATACTGCTGATTATAAAACTGAAAATAGAATCGAAGCAACCTGTACTACCAACGGCAGCTATGATAGCGTTAAGTATTGTACAGTATGTCTAGAAGAGCTATCTCGTACTCCTACAACAATTCCAGCTACAGGTCATACAGAAGGCTCGCCTGTTATTGAAAATAGAACAGAGTCCACTTGTACTTCAAAAGGCGGATACGATACTGTCGTCTATTGCACTAAATGTAATACAGAGCTTCGTAGCACCCACACAGAACTTCCACTTGCAGACCATGACTGGGGCGATTGGGTTATAGATAAAAATCCTACAGAAACAACTACTGGCTCTAAACACCGTGACTGTGATAACTGTGATGAAAGAGATACCGAAACTATTCCGGTACTTGGTCATACTCATACAGCTGGTACAGCTCAGAGAGAAGATGAAGTTGAGGCAGGATGTGAAACAGATGGTAGTTATAACCTTGTGGTTAGATGTACTAGCTGTAATAATATATTAAGTAGCACGCCTCAAGTTATTCCTGCTCTCGGACATGACTATGATCCTTGTGAATGTTCACGCTGTAATGATACTAATCATGACTGGGATCCCTGTGAGTGCTCCAAGTGTGAAGAAGTACTTCACGGGACCGAGCTGCCATATGCAACAGTTCATCCTACTTGTACACAAGATGGTCAGAGCGGCGGCACGTATTGTTCTGACTGCAAGATTCAATTTACACCTCCAGAAGTAATTCCTGCGACAGGACACACTGAGGTAGTTATCGAGGCAACTATGCCTACTTGTACTACAACCGGACTTACTCTAGGTAAGTACTGTTCGGTATGCGGTGTAGTAACTATTCAACAATATGTTGTTCCTGCTACAAATCACCCTACACCCATTATAGATCATGCAGTTGAACCTACTTGTACTGACTCAGGACTTACTCAAGGTACACATTGCTATGACTGCGGGGTAATCCTCACTGCACAGCAAGTTGTTCCTGCCCTTGGTCATAATATGCAAAGCAATAATGATTATCAAGCACCTACCTGCTCTGAGCCTGGTCGATATACTAGTTATTATTGTGCAAACGGCTGTGGACACACTTCTGGCGGCGGTGAAATTCCGGCTACTGGTAAGCATACTAATGGAGCGGCAGTTCAAGAAAATTATGTTCCAGCTACTTGTGTCGGAAACGGCGGATATGATACTGTAATGTATTGCCTAAAATGTGGTGAAGAAACTAGTAGAGTTCCTACTGTTATTTATGCACCTGGCCATAGTATGGTAACTACCCCTGGTAAAGATGCTACCTGCACTTCTCCTGGATATACTACTGAACGATACTGCTCGGTGTGTGGCTTTGTAGAGTGGGAGTCAGAAGAGATTCCTGCTAAGGGGCACACTTTAGTAGATGGATGTCATTGTGACACTTGTGGAGAAGACTTCCATGAGTTTGAAATGGATACTCGAGGAGAAGCTCCTACTTGTGGTACAAGTGGTACTACAGATCATTACGCATGTAAGCACTGTGGCGCTGAATATGGAGGCGAGACCATTCCAGCTACTGGTAATCATGTCTACAATAACTGGGACGATTGTTATTGCAACAATTGTATGACCTATGTACATGAATGGGATGGGGACGAGTGTTCTCGCTGTGGTGAATGGGCACCATGGTACGATGATAATACTGATTAAACGCAATAATACAATCGCTAATAAAAAGAAACCTGGAAATATTTCCAGGTTTCTTTCTTTGTAAAATTGTTTGCTAAATTATATGAGAGTTAACTATACAAGTACTAAAAATAAATTTAAGGCCTGGTGGCCAAAGAAAGGTAGTTAATCATGAAAATTATTGAAAGCTTACTTACTAAAAACCCCTGCTACACCGCAGGCAGAAAAATAACTGTCAAGGGACTCATGCTACATAGTATTGGTTGTGCTCAGCCTAAAGCAAGTGTATTTGTAGAAGGCTGGAACAAAGAAACTTATACTCGAGCTTGTGTGCATGCATTTATTGATGGTAATACTGGTGAAGTTTATCAGACGCTTCCTTGGGATCATAGAGGCGCACATGCAGGAGGTACAGCAAACAACACTCACATCGGCGTTGAGATGTGCGAGCCCTCTTACATCAAGTATAACGCAAATGGAACATCGTTTACAGCTACAGACCTTGCAAAAGCAAGAGCTTCTGCAGCTCTAACTTATAAGTCAGCTGTTGAGTTATTTGCATTTCTTTGTGAACAGTACAATCTTAATCCCCTCGCAGACGGAGTAATTATTTCTCATAAAGAAGGTAGAGCTCGTGGAGTTGCAAGTAATCATGCTGACCCTGATCATCTCTGGAAAGGCCTTGGCTTGCCTTATACTATGGATACATTCAGAAGTGATGTAAATGCTTATCTAGAGTATAATCTAAGCCTTAAGCAGAAGCCGACATATAGTATCCGCCTCGGTAATGAGTATTCGGATAAAGCTACACCGAATGAGGTAATCGCTGATATTAAAGCACTCGTAAATAAACTCAGTATTATAACTAAGGAACCTGAAGTTAAGCCTGTTCCTGTGATTACTGAGCTCAAAGAAGAAGCAGTAAAGCCTGAGACTACTACTCAAACAACTAATACTAACTCGATTACTTTACCAGTGCTTAAGCGCGGTATGAAGGGTGAACAAGTACGTATCATGCAGGTTTTACTGAATGCTCACGGAGCCACCTTAGACGCTGATGGATCTTTTGGTCCTGCTTCTGAGAAGGCAGTTAAAGCTTTCCAGACTGATAAAAAGCTTACCGTAGACGGTCTATGCGGACCTGCTACCTGGAAGGCCCTCTTACTGGTATAATATTAAAAGCTTAGAAGTTATAATGCTTCTAAGCTTTTATTTTTAGACTCTTTTTATTGTATATTATAATAAAGTTTTACAGAGGAGATATTTAATATGTCATTAAAAGAAACATTTAAACAAAAATTTATTGAAGCCTTCAAAACAAGAGAGTATATTCGTAGGTACCCTTATGAAGTTATTAATAATAAAATTATGATTGCTGAAAAGTCTGGTCAGTTTGAACTGCCCCTTACAGACGAACAGATCACAAATATTATTGTTAAGGAATGTAAAGAAAGAGAAGAACTTCTTACTATTTATAAGCCCGAAGATGAACAGTATATCCTCGCTGATTATGCTCTTAAGGAACTTGCTCAGTATCTTCCTAAGCAGATGTCTGAAGAAGAAGTTATTGAGATTATTAAGAAGCTCAAGGAAACTGAATCTAATCCTGGAAAGCTTATTGGCCTCACAGTAAAAGAAGTCGGCAATAGATTTGATAAGTCTAAGATTGCTGCACTTGTTAAACAGGTATAAAATATGGATGCGTATTTGACCTTTATGACAGAACAGATTGCTCAAGAAATTAAAGCAATTGAAGATCCTAGAATTTTACATATTTAGTTAAAAGCTATTCAGTACCAACGTTGTCGACTTTGTAGCGCCAAAGAAGGTACCTGCAAAAACGGTATATATCAAAGCCACCACTGCCGACAGTTAAATGAGTTGGTTGAAAGTGAGAAGTGGATATTAGAGGAGGATGAGGATTAATATGAGATGGGAACAGAAACCTAAAACAGTTTACGATAAGATTAAAAGAAGATTTGCTCTTTTTCCTGTACTGGTTGAGAAAGAGTGGGTCTGGCTTGAGTTTTATTATGCTTACTCTGAAGAAGATTATGCTGGTACCGTAGTATGGAGATTTAATACTTATCAAGAAGCTGCTAGCTGGCTAGGTGCTTGGGAAGAATCTCTATATAGAGAGTCCTAAATATAATTGGAGACAACTAATGAATAACAGACTTTTGGCCGAAGGTATGCTTCTTGGCATGAGCTCTTTTGGTATGGTAATAGATAAGTGGGAAGATAATATAATGTACATCTCAGTTCCAAAAGATTCCACTGACTATGGACCTACTGGAGAAGCTCTAGCCGGTAAGAAGCTTGCAGACAGGATTCAAACTAAACTCAGAGATCTCGGCTGTAAAGATCTCAGGATCAAGTATAAGATTCGAGATGAGATCTGGACAAAAGAAAAACGAGAAAGTATACTTAAATAAATTATAACAAAGTCCAACTATTTGTTGGACTTATTTTTATTTAATAGCAAATTTAAGTACTTTTATATTGTATTTTATAATGAATAAAAATTATGGAGGTACTCATGATTTATACTTACCAGAAAAAACTCAAGGGCAAGAGAGTTGGTGTTGTCTTCGGAACTTTTGCTCCCTTGCATCAAGGCCACCTTGATGTTATTATGAGAGCCAAGAAAGAGTGTGATGGCGGTTGTATTGTAATCGTTACGGGACGTGATGGTGATCGTGGTGGAGATAAAATGCCTATCAAGCTTCGTTATCGTTATGTAAGAGAATTTTTTGCAGACGATGATCTTGTTGCAGTTTATCCGATTAATGAATCAGAGCTTGGTATCGAGGAATATCCGAATGGCTGGGCTAAATACATCAATGAGGTCGAACGTATTTTTCAGAGCGGCACCGAACTAGGCGAAGCAGTTTTCTATATTAGTGAACAGGAGTATTATGATTATCTTACTAATCATGGATATGAAGCAGTACTTCTTGACAGGACTCTTAATCCTATTTCTGCAACAATGATTCGCCAAAATCCGATTAAGCACTGGGACAAGATTACTTTTCCGTTTAGAAGAGTATTCAGTACTAATATCCTTATTTGTGGCACAGCGAGTGAAGGAAAGACAACTTTAACTAAAGATCTCGGAAAATACTTCAACGCTCCCTACTCTCATGAATATGCAAGAGAGTATATGGAACAGAGCTATGTTTCTGAATGGGAACTTGACGGGGCTGACTATATGGCTTTCCTTGACGGGCAGTATCAGCTCAACAAGAAACTTATTAACTCACCGAGCAATCATGGAATTTTCTTTGCAGACTCAGACAGTATGACTACTCGTATGTATGCAGAGTATTATTGCAAAGATCCTGAGCTTGATCTTACTGAGGAAGAGTTTAAGGATATTGCTGTTGCAGCAGATGCTATTACTAAGAAATGTCGTTGGGATAAAATTTATCTTCTCTGCCCTCACGGAACTTTTGTAGACGATCATACTCGTTATATGGAGTTTAGTGGCATGGACGAAAGAAGAGAGCTCTTTGAAATTTTGTGTAATAACATTAAAGCTTCCGGAAATTGGGATAAGGTAGTAATCCTCGACGGAGGATATTATAATAACTTTAAGAAAATTGTTGATGATGTAAAGGAGATTATTGAAAATGGTAAAATGGCTTAAGAATGAATTTTGGAACGGTTATAACACTTTTGAGAGAATCTTTTTCGCCTCGCTGATTCTGCTTCAGGTAATTATGTATTTCATTGTGCCTGACACTGCAATCGGAATTGTCTGCGGACTCGCAG
>JAEIGA010018769.1_pt1 | contig 10541 bp, 9 predicted proteins | sample 9270691 | NCBI WGS metagenome assembly JAEIGA01 (sample SAMN17057246, study PRJNA624740) | gut metagenome | biome: biome; isolation source: fecal sample | host: Bos grunniens | place: China: Xizang | collected 2019
GGAGGGAGACATAAGCGGTGCCGCGCAATTTGAGGGAGAATTCGAGGTCGAGACATGCTCCATCGAATGTTCCGGCGCTGCTGCCGCAATCATAGAAGGTTCCGCAAAAAAAGTCTCGCTTGACGGTTCGGGAGCATGCGGAATCAACACCAGAGACTTCATTGCAGAGATTGTAAACGTATCCCTCAGCGGAGCTAGTAAAGCTAAGGTATATGCTTCAAAGCATCTCAGATACGATGTGTCAAGGACATGCAAGATGACATACTACGGCGATGCCGAACTGGAGAACATATCAGAGGACAGCAATATCGTACGAGGCAGATGATACATCACACCCCCATATACCACAAAAGGAAGTCTTAACGACTTCCTTTTTGCGGTGAGAGGGGGATTCGAACCCCCGGTACAGTAATCCCGTACGTCAGTTTAGCAAACTGGTGGTTTCAGCCACTCACCCATCTCACCTGAAACTGCCTATTTTTCTCAAATAGGACTGCAAATATACAAAGAATTTGTTGTTTTGCAACTATTTGATTCCAATAATCGTATTATTCTACCTTGTAAGGGATGATGAGGTTCAAAATTACGCCGACAAGTGCCGCCAGGCCGATGCCGCCGATAGTGATGCTTCCGATGCTCATCTCTGCTCCTCCTATACCTGTTGTGAGAATCAAGGAAGCTATGACAAGGTTGCGTGTTTTGCTGAAATCCACTTTGTTCTTTATAAGGGTATTGACTCCAACTGATGCGATGGTTCCGAACAGTAGGAGCATGATGCCTCCGAGAACAGCTTCTGGAATAGTCTTGAGAAGTGCGCTGACCTTCCCGAGAACCGAAAAGACGATTCCGAATACAGCAGCTATGCGGATAACGGATGGATCTGCAATCTTGGTCAGCGAAACGGCTCCCGTCACCTCTGAATAGGTGGTGACCGGAGGTCCTCCAAGGATAGCGGATGCAATGCATGCCAATCCATCACCTAACATAGTGCGGTGCAGCCCCGGATCCTTTACAAAGTCTTTTCCGGTAACCTCGTTGATCGCATAGACGTCCCCTATATGCTCGATGACAGGTGCAATGGCAACAGGAATCATGAATATGATTGCCTGCCAACATATCTCGGGACGTACAAAGGCGGGTAGAGCGAACCATCTCGCATCAAGCACAGGTTGGAAATCAACCTTTCCGAAGCATATTGAAGCAATATATCCGATTATGATACCGGCAAAGATAGGAATCAGGCGAAGCATACCTTTGGCAAAAAGCGAAACGGCAACTGTTGTAATAAGAGCAATGATTGCCAGAAGCCAGTTGGTCTTTGCCATATCGACTCCTGTTCCCGCCAATGAAAGTCCGATCAGCATGATCACTGGTCCGACAACCACAGGTGGGAAAAGGCGTGTGATGAATCCGATGCCACGAATGCGGATCAGCAGACTCATCATTCCGTAGACAAGTCCGACGCCGAGTATTCCGAACAATGCTCCGGGTAATCCAAAGAGTTCTGTTGCCTTGATGATAGGGGCGATGAAGGCAAAGCTGCTGCCCAGAAAGATAGGGACCTTACCCTTTGTCACAGCATGGAAAATGAGTGTTCCGACTCCGGCTGTCATAAGAGCCACAGATGGATCGAGACCTATAAGAAGTGGGACAAGCACCGTGGCGCCGAATGCGACAAACAGAAACTGTGCTCCCACTATGGTCTTCTGAAGTGGACCTAGTGTTTTCATATGATATTATTTGAATTTCTTACATGTTCAAACATGTCAAATATAAGAAAAAATAACTACTTTTGCCGCCCAAAGTCAACAATGTGAAGACATTAAGGACATATGTAGCATTAGGTCTGATGATGATATTCTGCAGTTACTATGCAGGTATCAGCATGTTTTCGCATGCCCATATCGCTCACGGGTCGTCCATTGTCCACTCCCATCTCGGAGGTGGCTCAGACCACGATCACAGCGACTCGCAATATGCCGTAATCGACATTCTCTCTAACTTCCAGTCGGAAGGCGCTGTCGTTTTCCACGGTGTTGATGCTCCTTTCCGCCAGCTGTCCGAATCATCTGTAGGATATCTGGTTCCGTTACATTTGAGTGAGGCTCGCTCGGCGAATGCTCTCCGCGGTCCACCGCAGGAGTAATCCGGTCATATCAGGCCGGACCCTCATATGGCCCGGTCAAGGCTTTCAAATTCAAATGTAAAACTTCAAACCAATAAAGATGAAAAGATTTTTTTCAGCTTTGGTGGCGGCATTGTGCATAGTGCTGTCTGCCAAGGCACAAGATACAGATGCGCATATCTACGGACATGTAATCGACAAGACGACAGGCGAACACCTTCCATATATAGTTGTGATGTTAAAGGGGACAACAATTGGTGTGAGCACTGAGAACTCAGGACATTATATGATGCGAAACGTGCCTGAAGGCAATTTCGTGCTCGAGGTTTCCGCCATAGGATATAAGACTCAGACACGTGAAATCAATGTCCGCAAGGGAATGTCATATGAGGTCAACTTTACCCTTGAAGAGGATTATGTGCAGATTGACGGAGTGATCGTTTCCGCCACAAGGAGCGAGACGACCAGAAGGATGTCCCCGACGCTTGTGAATGTGGTCGGAATGGATGTCTACAACAAGACAAATGCGGTAACCGTTGCACAAGGCCTGTCTTTCCAGCCGGGAGTCAGAGTCGAGAACAATTGCCAGAACTGTGGTTTCCAGCAGGTCAGGATCAACGGTCTCGATGGCCAGTATACCCAGATCCTGATAGACTCAAGGCCTATATTCAGTGCCTTGGCCGGTGTATATGGCATCGAGCAGCTACCTGCCAATATGGTAGACAGAGTTGAGGTGATGCGAGGAGGCGGATCTGCTCTCTTTGGTTCATCCGCAATTGCCGGAACCATCAACATCATCACCAAGGAACCGGTCAGGAATTCCGCTTCGGTATCGCATGTGACTACATCCATAGGCGGGTCATCTGCTCTTCATAACACCACCGATATCAATGCCTCGATAGTGTCTGAAGACAACAAGCTGGGCCTTGCCATCTTTGGGCAGAATACCTCAAAGGATGCATGGGATGCCAATGGAGATGGATTTACTGAACTTTCTGCCATCTCAGGTCAGACATTGGGATTCAGAGGATATGTCAAGACAGGTCTATATTCCAAGATAACAGCGGAATATCACCATCTCCAGGAGTTCCGCAGGGGAGGAGACAATCTGAATCTCCCTCCGCACGAGGCTATGATCGCCGAGCAGACAGATCACAGCATCAACACCGGCGGATTGAAGTTCGACTGGTTCTCCAAGGACCAGAAGCACCGTTTCAATGCTTTCGCATCGCTCCAGCATATAGACAGAGACAGTTATTATGGTGCAGGAAAGGATCCTAATGCATATGGAAACACCACAGACCTTACATGGGTAGGTGGTGCCCAGTATATCCATAAGTCAGACAAATGCCTTTTCATGCCGGCAGATCTTACAGTGGGACTCGAATACAATGAGGATTATCTCAGGGATAATATGTGGGGATACAGCAGAACCACTGATCAGACCGTCAGAATCGTCAGCGCGTACGCCCAGAACGAGTGGAAAAATGAGCGTTGGGGCATCCTGATCGGAGGTCGTCTTGATAAACACAATCTGATAGACGGACTCATATTCAGCCCTCGTGCCAACCTCAGGTTCAACCCTAGTGAGAATATAAACTTCAGAGCAAGTTACTCCTATGGATTCCGTGCGCCGCAGGCGTTCGACGAGGACTTGCACATCGACAATGTGGGCGGAACAGTCTCAATGATCAGACTTGCGGAGGATCTGAAGGTCGAGAGATCCCAGAGCGTGAGCGTTTCAGCGGATATGTACCGAAGTTGGGGCAGCTGGCAGGGAAATCTCCTCGTGGAAGGCTTCTTCACTGACCTTGGTGACGTGTTCGCTCTCAGGGAATTAGGCTTTGAAAACGGTATCCTGATCAAGGAAAGATACAACGAGTCAGGAGCAAGGGTATTCGGAGGAAACCTCGAGGGAAAGGTAGCATATAAGAACCTTCTGCAGGTGCAGATGGGAATGACGGCCCAGATATCCAGGTACAAGTATGCACGTTCGTGGGGAGAAGGTGTCGAGGCTACCCGCAAGATGTTCAGGACACCGGATTTCCACGGCTATATGACCGCATCATATACTCCGACCAAGCAGCTCACCTTCGCCCTTACGGGCACATACACGGGCAGTATGCTCGTGGAGCATCATGCCGGAATGATAGCGCAGAACACTACTGTCCAGACGCCTGATTTCTGGGATATGGGATTCAAGACCTCATATGATTTCAAGGTATACAGCAGCTTCACACTCCAGCTGAACGCCGGAGTGCAGAACATATTCAATTCGTTCCAGAAGGATTTTGATTCGGGAGAGGACCGTGATTCAGGATACATGTACGGACCGACCCTTCCAAGAACAATTTTCTTTGGCATCAGGCTTACATACTGATGCCAAAGAATGTAAAATCAGTCGGTATAGTCCTGATAGCCGATGTCCTTTACCTTAAGGTCCGGGCAGTCCGGCAGGTCCAGGCCTTCGATCTGCTGCTTGAGCACTTGGGCTATGGTCTTGGCTATGTCTATCTTCTGTGCATTCCATAGGAATACGCTCCACGCTATTCTCAGCACGAATCCGTTAGTCTGGCCCGCGTTCTTGAGCTTGCGCTGGAATATGTTCGGGCTGGATGTGTCGTGGTATCTTTGCCTGTCGGTCTTGATTCCATAACGGCAGTCCATGGTTTCTTCCAGTTCGCAGAACAGCTTGTCAGCCTTCTCTATGTCCTTGACCAGCAGGTCGGTGCCGTCAAATCCGTCCTCTCCCTTCTTTCCGCCATATTCGATATGGAGCTGTGTAGGGAATTCGGGCTCATTTGCACCGCTTGACGGGAGGAGAGTTATTACCCAGTTGCCGGCATCGGCAGTAACTGAGTTCATGTCGTCCATGAATTCATTCAACCCTGCAACTTCACCTTCGAAACTCTGGTTGTAGAACGATCTGTACGGACGCGATACGCCCAATTCGCGGCTTACGAGGTTGAATCCGCCGATTTTAGCAAGGTAGTAAGCATAATATCCTATCGCAGGGTCCATGCTGCTGGAAGGCGCAACTATTGTGATTTTAGAGCCTCTGTTTATGAAGCAGCCGTATGGACGGTTGAGGACGAAGTGCTCGATCGCCAGCTTGTCCGGAGCCATCCTGTCAGCAGGAACAGTAATGCCAAGATTCACCACTCTGAAGTCGTCCGATATCTCCACTACCTTGAAAATATCCGCCTCGGCCAGCCCCTGGGATGCCTGTACGTTTGCAAACGGCAGACTGATAGGGGAGAGGTAAAGTCCTGTATGCACGTCAAGCTTCCTCTCGAAAGCCAGGTGCAGTTTTTCAGATATCTTCTTGAGCGTCTCCTTTTCCTTCTGTGCGTTGACAGCCTGGAGGAATCCAGATCCGATAAGTCCGGCCGGTACGGCGAAGATCGCGATCTTGAGGATACCTATCGCACATGCTATAAGCTTTCCTATTGTAGATGCAGGAGGCACATATGCAAAACCGCCCGGATCCTTGATGTATTGGTTGAAGGCCCATACCATAGCCTTCCAGCCGTTAGAATAGTATTCCGACTGCTCCTGGTTCTCAACGAAGAACAGAAGGAACGAAAGGATCAGGGTTATGATGCACAGGAATTGCAGCGACACCGCAAGCTCCGCCTTCTTCGACATGAATGCGGCCTTGAGCAGCTTGAACGATGTCATATACCTGAAGATCCTGAGCAGTCTCACGATTCTGAGCACCTTGAATGCCGAATACGGGATAGGGAAGAAGAATCCCAGGTAGAACGGATATGTAGCAAGGATGTCAATCAGACCATAGAAGCTGAAACAATATTTCAGCCTGCCCTTGAAGCCTTTGTATTCCGGCTTGATGTCACCGGCCAGCCAGATGCGCAGGGATACCTCTATCGTGAAGACGATGGTAGTAAAGATATCGATGAAATTCAAGACACCTCCGATCTTCTCATTTACTCCCGCGAATGTGGAGAGGAATATCTCTATGGTGCTTATGACGATCAGTGAAATGATGACGGCGTCTACCGCTCTATCCACTTTCGTGTTCTTGTCATCATCAAGTGCAGCTGCAATGGCCTTCTTGAACTGCTGAAACGTGCTCATAATGGTTTTGTCTATAGATCGGTTTGCAGGTCCTTTTATGCAATCAAGCAAGAAGGATTTGGTACGATCCTCCTTGCCTGACTTCGATATGATTCTATGCGGTTATTTGCTCATTGCCACGAGCCAGATTCCATTGTAATAAGACAATGTTGTGAGGCTGTAATCCCTGTCCCAATACTTCTTGATGAACTCCAGGGCACTGTCCCAGTTAGACTTGACGCCAAGTGTCTGGTCTTCCCATCCTGTCTTGGATGCAGTTACGGCGAATACGCCTCCGTCTACATCGTAGAAGTCAGTCAGGACTGTGTTAGGCTCGCAGAGGTCGATGATGTCAGGGGTAGGTGTTCCTGAGTAGTATTTCATCTTCTGCTCCTGAGAGTAAGTCATTTTGGAAACGATACCGCAATATACGGTTGTGCCGCCAGATGTCTTGCATGCCAATTTGGTTACAACCATATCCTTGTCCCAGTATTCCTTGATTGTATCCTTGAAGTCGTTCCAGTTTGTTCTGGTGAACCATGACTGGCTCCTGCAGTCTTCAACACCGCTCATCACTACGATCCAGTCTTTGCCGTCGTGCATCGCATTAGTGATGTAATATCCTTTGTCCCACAGCTCCTGGATCTTTTCCTTAGGGAAAGTCTCTCCGAATCTGATTGCCTGGCCATTCCAGCCTGTTCCCTTTGACATGACTACTCTGTAGTAGCCTCCGCCATAGTCGAAGTCGGTGATGTAGTATCCTTCATCCCAATACTTCTTGATAGCCTCCATGATGCTGGACCATGATTCGCGTGACGCAATTGTCTGCGCTGTAATCGTACGTGGAATCATAATGTTTGTGTTTTAGTGTTATTAATTGTAGTTGTGTCTATCTTTCCCCAATTCCCTACAAATTTAGCAAAATGCTTCTAATATGACATACTTGGACCTTAAAATCCAACTTTTGAATAGTTTTATTATCCTATATTTGCAATTCACTACCTTTAATCGGTGAAGAAAACATACATATCATGAAAAGATTAGCCTCATTGCTCCTTATGACAATGTCGATTTCGGCATTCGCACAGATGTCAAATGACGATGTGCACAAGTATGACCACACTCAGCAGTTGCGATACAGGAATGAGATATCCATCCCTGGCTTTGACGGTTATATGACGCTCAAGTGTGACTTCCATATCCATACATGCTTTTCAGACGGCACCGTGTGGCCGAATGTGCGCGTGGATGAGGCTTGGCAGGAGGGTCTGGACGCGATAGCGATGACCGACCATCTGGAGTATCGTCCTTTCAAGGATATAGTGCAGGCTGACTATAATGCCTCGTATGATATAGCAAAAAAGGAGGCCGACAATCTCGGATTCATACTCATCAAAGGTGCGGAAATCACCCGCAGCAAGCCTCTGGGCCATATGAATGCCATCTTCATCAAGGATGCCAACAGTCTTGCTGTCGAGGATCCTCTCAAGGCGATCGATATCGCGCTGGAGCAGGGCGGTTATATAATATGGAACCATCCTGGCTGGCCTGACAACAAGTCTACAATGTATGAGGTGCATGAGAAGCTTATTGCAGAGGGCAAGATCTCGGCTTATGAAGCATATAATTATATGGAGTCATATCCTCTGACATTCGACTGGTATGAGCAGTATAATATTGCTCCGATGGCCAATACGGACATTCACGGTACTGTGGCTCAGGATTATGCATGTGGACCGGATTGGCGCAGGCCTATGACACTGGTCTTTGCTGCAGAGCGTTCTGAAGCGGGAATCCGTGAGGCCCTCGATGCGCGCCGCACAGTGGCTTATTTCCAGGGCACGCTAGTCGGAAATGCGGAGTATCTTACGAAGCTTATTGCTGCATCCCTCAAGACAAGACATGTGGGTGGCAGAATGGCCGTGACCAATGTTTCAGACATTACATATACTATGGTGCAGGGGGACGCCCTCTATGTCTTCCCTGCTGGCAAGACCGCTATGGTTCCTGTCCTCACAGGTCCGCTGACAGTCAAGAACTGCCTCTATGGCCACAACAAGCATCTGGAATATACATTTTAGCCAGCTAGAAGCTTGCAATATCCGCAACCACACCTCCCACGAAATCGACCAGGGAAGCAGGGGAAATCTCCAGCTGAAGGCCTCTGACGCCGGCGCTGACATAGATTGTCTCGAAATCCAGTGCCGTAGTGTGGAAGTAAGTGGGAAACTTCTTCTTCATGCCGATAGGGGAGCATCCTCCGCGGATGTATCCTGTGACGGCCAGAAGATCCTTCATGGCGATCATCTCTACCTTTTTGTTGCCTGACACCTTTGCCAGTGCCTTCAGGTCCACTTCGCCGTTTCCCGGAACCACGCACACTATGTGTCCGCTTCTGTCCCCGTGCAGCACCAGCGTCTTGAAGACGCGCTCTATCGGCTGCCCCAGGCTGTCGGCCACATGCTGCGCGGCAAGGTCGTTCTCATCGAATTCGTATGGGATGGGATCATATGAAATGCCGGCCCTGTCCAACAGACGGGCGGCATTTGTCTTTTCTGTCTTTTTTGCCATAAGTCATTTGGTGTCTGTTATTTCCGCAATCGGCTGCGGAACATTCAGTTCCTTTCTCTTGCTGAGCTTGGCCCCAAGTCCGATGACCTGGTTTGCGGATGTCGTTATGCTTCTGCCGCTTGGCTGGAGTTTGATGGCGCCTCGGTTGTAGACCTTTGTCAGTTCGGCGAGCTTCTGGCCTATATCGGTATACTGGTCGTAGAAATCAGCGACTCTGTCCACCATATTCTGCGCAGCCACAGTGATTTCGTGAATCTTGGTGTCGTGGCGATACTTGTTCCATGTCAGATGCATGATCTTAAGGAACGGGATGATGGTCTGCTCTGTCACGATCAGCACATTCTTCTTGTATGCGTCCTGCCACAGCATCGGGTCTGCAGCGAGGGCGGTCCTGTAGGCCATTTCCATCGGCATGAACATCAGCACATAGTCGGCAAAGGACTTGCCGGTCTTCTTGGCGTAATCCTTGGCAGAAAGCTCTTCTATGTGCTTGCGTACGCTTTTCACATGCTTGTCCAGTGCGACAGAGCGTTCTTCTTCGGTCTCGGCGTTCATGAACTCGACATATGCCGTAAGCGACACCTTGGAGTCTACGATGAGATCCTTCTCGTCAAGTCCGTCTTTAAAGTGGAAAACGAAGTCCGGACGGCTCCTGTCTGCATTCGCGGCCTCACGCGTGTACTGTTCTCCCTCCTTCATTCCCTCTCTGACAAGGATATCGTTGAGGAAATTCTCCCCGAAGCATCCCTGAACCTTAGGACGGCCGGTCAACGCTTCCGACAGTGAGTCGGCTTTCCTTCCGACATCGCTGGTCTTCTCTGTCATATCCTTGACAGCCTGCTCCAACTGCTTTGAAAGTCTTGCGGTCGTTTCCACATGCGAGGTCTCGTTCTCCTTCATGGCTTTCCTCATGGTCTCGATGCTTTCCTTCAATGGCTTGAGGATGCTCTCCATGTTGCTCTGGTTCTCTTCCGCCAGCTCGTCCTCTCTCTCCTTGAGAAGCTTCTGTGTCTCGGAAGCAATGCTCGCGGTCACGGTTTCCTTCATCTCCTGCAATGCGTTCTCATAGTTTTCCTGCGCCTGCTTAAGCAGTCTCTCGGCATTCTCCAGCTCTTTCTGATGCATCTTTTCCTGTGCCTTCATCCTATCCATGAAAGACATGCGTGTGATGAACCACGCTGCCGCTCCGGCGATGACCGCCGCCGCTATTACACTTATCGTTTCCATACTTGTATACTCTTTCCTATATATATGCACGAAATTATGAAATGTTATTCATATCTTTACACGGAAACTTTAAATAAAGAACGTATGGGTAACAGATTTCTGAAGATATTCTACGCCGTATTCATGGCTCTCCTGCTCGTGTCGGTCGTCGCATTTATGATCCTTCATATCATGGCCGGACTCCAGAGCGGTGAAGCAAAACTCCTCCTCGCGGGCTACATACTTATATTGATATGGGCTTCCGTCCGCCTCTACAGCCTCATCAAAGATCTCAGAAGATAACAAAAAAGGGTTGATCAGCACGATCAACCCTTTTTATTGTCTTAGATAAATCAATTATCTGTACTGAGCGAACTCAACATCCTTAGCAGCTCTCTCAGCAAGCTTCTCGCACTTGCCGGCAGCCTCAAGGTTAGTCTTCACAGCCTCAGCGTTACCCTGACGAGCAGCAGCAACAGCGCGGAGGTAAGCTACGTTAGCGCACTCGCACTTGAGAGCGGCAGCTGGAGCGTTGTTGCCTACGAGGAGCTGTGCAAGAGCA
>JAEIGA010018770.1_pt1 | contig 10540 bp, 9 predicted proteins | sample 9270691 | NCBI WGS metagenome assembly JAEIGA01 (sample SAMN17057246, study PRJNA624740) | gut metagenome | biome: biome; isolation source: fecal sample | host: Bos grunniens | place: China: Xizang | collected 2019
ACCATTCGCCTCGCGCATGCAATTCCAGTGGCGGTTGAAACAAAGTTCGAAGAAAGATTTAAACTTACAGTTGATGCTTTAGAAAAAAAAGTCACCGATAAGACGAAAGCGATTTTGCTGAATTTCCCATGCAATCCTACCGGCGCGACACTTGAGCGTGATGAGGTCAGGGCTATTTTGGAGTTTGCAAAACGCCACGATTTGATCGTCTTGGCAGATGAAATATATATCGATATCGCATACGGCGATGACGATGGGTTTGTGAGTTCGTTTGCGTCGTTTGGTGAGTATGCAGACAGGGTTGTCATTATAAACGGTTTTTCTAAGGCGTGGGCGATGACCGGCTTTAGGCTGGGATTTGCATGTGGCGCTGGAGATATAATTGACGCGATGATGAAAATTCATCAGTACGGGATTATGAGCGCGCCTACTATTAGCCAAGCTGCCGGCGTTGAAGCGCTCGACAATGGAGACGGCGATGTTGTGAGAATGAGAAAAGAATATCGTCGACGTCGTGATTATTTAGTTAAAGAACTTAACGATCTTGGACTTGCTACACACATGCCGAAAGGTGCGTTTTACGTGTTTCCAGACATTCGCGGTACTCGTATGTCCAGCGATGATTTCGCAATGAAGCTGTTGAAGGACTATAAAGTCGCGTGCGTACCAGGCACCGCTTTTGGCGCATGCGGTGAAGGATTTTTGCGTATGAGTTACGCCACAAGCTATCAGAATATAGTTTTGGCGACTAACAGGCTTCGCAAGATGATGAGTGCTATCAAAGATTAGCGGAGAGCGTTTTAAAATGAGTTTCTTTAAAGCGTATGATATGCGAGGTACATTCGGGGTCGATTTCGGCCTCGATACCGTTTACCGTATCGGTAAAGAGTTGCCGGCAGTTATCAATGAGGCTAATGGAGATGCCCGCGATAAGCGTTGTCGCATTCTTATCGGGCGTGATGCGAGAATCACATCAGACCAGATGCGCGATGCGCTTATTTCAGGACTCATTGAGGCCAACGCAGAAGTCGTCGACATGGGAAGATGCACAACTCCGATGGTGTATTTTTTTACGGCGACGGATGGATATGATGGTTCGGTGATGATTACCGCTAGCCACAATCCTCCATCCGATAACGGGCTTAAGGTGTCGCGGCGCACGGCACTTCCCGTGGGATATGCTGACGGATTAAATAAAATAGAATCTATCATAGTCGGCTCTCAATCTTGCAGAAAAATTGACAGTTTCGGGCGAACTGCTGATAGAGTTCAATCGGATGGCGATTATCTCTCTCGTTATCTTGGATGGATGAAAAAGTCATTGCCGGATCTTTCTTCGCTTAAACTGGGTATTGATTGTTCTAATGGGATGGCTTCTATTTTTGCGAAGGAGATGTTTCAAGATGCGATTATTCTAAATGGTACGGTTGACGGGACATTCCCGAGTCATAGTCCAAACCCTTTAAAAGCAGAGGCTCGTGAGCAGCTTTCTCAACTTGTAAAATCTCGCAATCTTGATGCCGGGGTTATTTTTGACGGTGATGCAGATAGATGCATGTTCGTCGATGAAAATGGTGATTTTGTTCAACCCGATTATTTGATTCCTGTAATAGCCCGCGCTGAACTTAAATTACATAAGAGCTTAGCTTCAGACCGAAAAATGACAATCATCCATGATGTTCGCACTTCGCGAGGAGCGATTGAAGCTATTCGGGATTTGGGTGCAGAGCCATTGATGGTTCCGGTAGGACATGCTTTTGCTAAGCCCGCAATCCGCGAGAAACAAGCGCTTTGCGGCGGTGAACTGGCAGGGCATTATTATTTCGAGAGATTTTTCGGGTGCGACTCAGGTCTTTTGGCTGCAATTGCGGTTCTTGGTGAAGTTGCGAACGCTAAGGTGTCAGGCTCTGGGAGCTTTAGCGAAATTATGTCTCCGATTTCCAAAAAATACGCGAATTCGGGAGAACTTAATTTTAAGGTTGAGGATAAAGATGCGGCGATTGACCGGGTCTTGGATAGTGCGAAAATTCTCGGGAAAGAGATTTCCCGATCGACACTTGATGGCGTGCGAATTGAGTATGATGAAGGATGGATTAATATCCGCAAGTCCAATACTGAGCCTTATTTGAGGTTGATTGCTGAAACTGATAATGATAGTAGGCTCGACTCTTGGGTTCAGACGTTGTCGAATGCGATCAAAGGGAGGGATTAACCAATCATGAACCGAGCTTTGAAGAAGTATTTGGCGCAAGGCGGGAGCTTGGGTAGTTTGGCAAAGCGTCCTCCCAAGCGTCCTCCAACAGAAGCTTTTCCATGCGAGGCGAGCGATATTTTTGAAAAGCAAGTTACATCCTTGATTATGCGGCTTCGTCGCATTGAAGTTAATAAAGTTGTCATTGGCATCTCCGGAGGATTAGATTCTACGCTTTGCTTGTTAGTTGTGGTTGAAGCGTTTAGCCGGATGGGACTTTCTTTTGATGGGATTTATGCTCTTACCATGCCTGGGTTTGGAACTTCTAAGCGCACTAGGGGTAATGCTGAGATTTTGTGTGAGAGTTTGGGTGTTAAGATAGAGCGCATTTCAATCGCATCGGCTACGCGCCGTCATCTGAAAGCGATCGGTCACGATGGTACGACCTCTGACGTTACTTACGAAAACGCACAGGCTCGTATTCGTACACTGATTTTAATGAACAAGGCTAATTTAGTCGGTGGAATCGTGCTTGGAACCGGAGATATGTCGGAGATCGCGCTTGGATGGTGCACATATAATGGTGACCACATGTCGATGTTCGGTGTAAATGCAGGCGTCCCGAAAACGATTGTCCGCAAGGTTTGCCTTTGGTGGTCTGAAAGAGGGTGTGTCCCCAAGCGAGCTGCTAAAACAGTGCAAGATATTGTAGCAACGCCAGTATCTCCAGAACTTGTCAAAAATCAAGTTACAGAGGATGCGATCGGTCCTTATGAGCTTCATGACTGGTTTATTTGGAACTTTATTGTTAATGGTTTAGATAGGCGGGACCTCTTGCGGGAGGCTAAAATTTGGTTTAAATGCAAATATGACGAAAAGGTGATTAAAAAAACTTTGGATATCTTTTTGTGGCGTTTAGTCTCGCAGGCATTCAAACGAAATTGCCAGCCTGATTCGATAAGAGTATTTGATTTTGATTTTTCACCATCATCGTGGTCTATCCCCTCTGATATTCCGAAAGGTATCTTGTAATTCTTATGGCAGCCTATTTAGACCAATCTCCTTTGGCTGCGCGAATGCGTCCCACGTCAATTGATGAGGTGGTCGGACAGGACCATATTCTCGGCGAGGGTAAATTGCTCAGGAGGGTTATCGAGTCTGACAGATTGTCGAATATTATCCTTTATGGCCCTCCAGGATGTGGCAAAACGACTTTGGCAGAGGTGATTGCTAAAACTACCAAACGAAATTTTGTTAGACTCTCCGGTGTTCTTTCTGGAGTTGCAGACATCAGAAAGATATGCGATCGCGCCCGTAATGAACTTGGGGGAGAAGGGACTATTCTCTTTATCGATGAAATCCATCGCTTTAACAAGTCTCAGCAAGATGTCTTGCTCCCATATGTTGAGGATGGTACCGTGGTTTTAATTGGGGCTACGACGCACAACCCAAATTTCTTTATCAACACTCCGTTGACATCGCGCTCGTTAATTTTTGAACTCCATGCGCTTTCGATGGAATCGGTTATGGCACTTTTGGATCGGGCGCTTAAGGATGAAAAGCGCGGGTACGGAGTGATTGAATCTGTGTTTGATGATGACGCGAAGGAGTTTTTGGCAAAAATTTGCGAGGGAGATGCCCGTCATGCATTAACTGCATTGGAAATCGCGATGCGCTCTACGCCAACCGATTCTACTGGTAAAATCCATCTTACGGTTGAGGTCATTCAGGAATGCGTCCAGAAAAAAATCGTTAGATACGATAAAAACGAGGATGGGCATTATGATACGATCTCCGCTTTCATTAAATCGATTCGCGGTAGCGACCCGGATTCTGCCATTTATTGGCTGGCGAAAATGTTGCATGCAGGTGAAGATCCTCGCTTTATAGCCCGGAGGTTGGTCATATCTGCGAGTGAAGATGTCGGAAATGCCGATCCACGAGCGCTGACCGTGGCAATGTCCGCATTTCAAGCATGTGAAGTCATCGGCATGCCGGAGTGCCAGATTAATTTAGCGCAGGCAGTTACTTATTTAGCGAGTGCACCTAAGTCGAATGCGAGTTATATAGCGGTATCTGAAGCGATGGCCGACGTTGAAAACGGAACTTTGGTGCAAGTTCCTGAACACCTTAAAAACAAACATGTAAAGGCGATAGGTTCTGCTGAAGTTACGGAGTATAAATATCCCCATGATTTTGTATCCCATTATGTAGAGCAGGATTATGGGGCTGTGCGTAAATATTATCGCCCGGCTCTTCAGGGCTATGAAATTACAATCTCCCAGCGTCTTTCACAACTAAAGCATCACTAATTTGCTATAATATACAGCTATGGAATTCGAAAATACAATCGGGCTTGAAACCCATGTCCAGCTAAAGACAAAAACTAAGATGTTTTGCGGATGCCTCCTTAAAACGGGATGCGAGCCAAATACTAATGTTTGCCCAGTGTGTCTTGGGTATCCAGGTGCTTTGCCGGTGATGAATAAAGAGGCGGTAAAACTCACTGTGATGAGCGGTATGATGTTGGGCTGTGAAATCAATCGCCATGCGACATTCGACCGTAAAAATTATTTTTATCCCGACATGGCCAAGGACTATCAGATTTCCGAGAATGGCCAGCCGTTATGCATCGGTGGCGGCGTCGAAATTACGCTTGCGGACGGTTCGAAGAAGTTTATCAGAATAAACCATATCCACCTTGAGGAAGATGCGGCGAAGATTAACCACTATGCCCAATCTTCAGGCATCGATTTCAATCGCGGCGGCACGCCGCTAATGGAGATCGTCTCCGAGCCTGATATGTCTTCGGCTGATGAGGCTATAGCTTACCTTACCGCGCTAAAAGAAATCTTGGTTTATGCAGGTGTGAGCGACTGCAATTTGGAAGAAGGTAATATGCGCTCTGATGTGAATATCTCGATTAGGCCTGTTGGCGAGACGAAACTCGGCACGAAAATTGAGATTAAGAACATGAATTCATTCAAAGGTATTCATGCGGCGTTGGAGTATGAGGCTATCCGTCAGCGTCAATGTATGGCATCATCTATCCCTCTCGTTCAAGAAACACGCCGCTGGGATGCTGATGCGATGGAAACCCTTTCTATGCGTACTAAAGAAAATGCGCATGATTATCGCTATTTCCCAGAACCAGATTTAGTTCCTGTCGAGTTGTCCGATGAGCAGATAGAAGAGTGGAGACGTCTACTTCCAGAAAAGCCAGAAGCTCGTCGCACGAGGATGATAGAGGAGTACGGCATTGCGGAATATGATGCCGAAGTTCTCTCCCAGCATAAGGAGAACGCGGATTATTTTGAATCTGTCGCAAAGGGTCTCGACAAGAAAATCGCTAAGGCCGTCTGCAACCTTTTCATGGGTGATGTAATGGCTCTGATAAACGAGAGCGGCAAGTCGATCGGCGAATGCGCCATGAAACCTGGCGAATTGGCTTCTTTGGTGAAATTAGCCCAAGCGGGGACGATTAACGGTCCGACCTTAAAGGAGTTGTTGTCAGAAATTTTCGAAAAAGGCGGAGATCCTGAAGTAATCGTCAAGGAGCGAGGATTGGGTGCTGTAAGTGATGTCGGAGCATTGGAGGAGTTTGTCGACGAAGCTATTGCTGCGAACCCTGGTCCTGTAGCCGATTTCAAAGCCGGTAAAAAGGCTGCTGCTGGCTTTTTCGTGGGACAGGTGATGAAGCTTTCAAAGGGTAAGGCCGATCCAAAAATAGTCGGCGGTATTGTTGCTAAAAAGTTAGCTGCACTTTAAAGGCTTGATTGCATTGCAAGGCGAGAAAGTTATGAGGAAATTACTTTTAGTTATCGCGCTATTAACGCTGGTGGCAGGCTGTAATTCGCTTCAGATTTCGCAGTCTATAACGTTCGGCGATGATGACGGGAGATTTTTGAAAGTCGAATACGGGCAGGATATCAAGAAACATAAATCTACTTACATCGCTCCCACCGGAAAGGAAATGACCTTCGAGTCGGAACTTGGAGTAGTCATGACATTCCCCGATGGCTCGACATACACCGCCTGGCAGTGCATGAATGCCGTTTTGCCGGGAACGATGTATATGACAGACGACAAGCGTTGGAAGTTGCTGGTCAACGGAATATCGTGTATGCTGTTCGAGTATGATAGGCGGGTTAACGATTACGCGCTCGTTTATCAAGGAACGATGGTTAGGACTAAACGCGTAGGAGGCGACAAGTAAATGAATCCTTTGGATAATATCCGTGTTGTTTTGGTTGGCACACTCTATACTGGAAATGTCGGATCTGCATGTCGAGCGAGGGCGAATATGGGTATCCGTCATCTTCGCCTCGCGGCTCCCAATCTCCAAAATTCGTGGGAGGAAGGCGAGCGCTTGGCGGTTCATGCTACGGATATTATGAATGCTCGAGAAGAGTTTGCGACATTCGAAGAGGCGGTCGCAGATTGTGTGGCCGTTGTCGGCACTACTGCACGAGAGGGACTTTACCGTCAACATGTAAAAGCTCCGCGCGAATGCGCTTCGGATATTCTTGCGCTTGCCAGTACTGGTCCAGTGGCATTGGTTTTTGGTCGCGAGGATAAGGGATTGTTAAATGAAGAAGTCGCCCAATGCACTCATCTTATTCGCATCCCAGTCGACGAAGGCTATACGTCGATAAACCTTTCCCAGGCGGTGCTGATAACGTGTTACGAGTTTTTTACGGCCAGCGGCAGATATGTTCCTCCGCATGAAAAAGCTCCGCCTGCTCCTCAAGCGCAGAAGATGCAGTTAATGAAAAACTGGGCGAATATGCTCATCGAAATCGGGTTTATGAAAGAGGAGCAGACCGATCATTTTATGCAGGGATTTCACCGCGTTTTTTCGCGAGGTGTCTTTACTAAAGATGATGCTGCTCTGCTTTTAGGGGTTGCGCGTCAAGCGATTTGGGCGAAAAACTTGCGGTGATACTGCATGTTGATATGGACGCGTTCTTCGCGTCAGTGGAAAATGCCGATCATCCTGAATGGCGTGGAAAGCCTTTGGTGGTCGGGGGATTGCCGGATGAGCGGGGAGTAGTGTCGACTTGCAGTTACGAGGCCAGGAAATTTGGAATTCACAGCGCGATGCCGCTGAAAATCGCCTACGAAAGATGTCCAAAGGCGATTTTTGTGCGTCCGAGAATGTCGCGTTATCAAGAAATCTCAAATCAAGTGTTTGAGGTTTTTTCGCATTATTCGCCTTTTGTCGAGGCAGTGTCGATCGACGAAGCCTTTATTGATATTAGTGGAACAGTCCATCTTTATGGTTGTGCTGAAAAGTTGGGTGAGGCTCTTAGACGTGAAGTGTTCGAGACTTGCAAAGTCACGTGTTCTGTAGGTATAGCAAAAAATCGGCTATTGGCTAAAATCGGCTCCGAGATAAATAAGCCAAATGGCCTAAAAATGATGCCGGAGGATGATGAAGAAATCGCGCGGTTTTTAGCATCGAGAAAGATCGGGATTTTGTGGGGGATCGGCAAGAAGACCGAAGAGTTGCTCAATGACTATGGAATTAGAATATGCAAAGATATTCAGGAACTATCGGTAGAGTCTTTAGCTACTGTACTTGGGTCAGAAGATGCCGCGCGACAACTAAAAGAATATTCTCTTGGGATTTCTGACGCTAATGTGTATTGGCAAGCCGCCAAAGAGAAATCTGTTTCAAGGGAGTATACGTTTGATGCTGATTGCTGGGATATAAAAGTTGTGCGTGAAAAACTTTTAGAATTAGTGACTGATGTTGGGAGGAGATTTAGAACGGAGAAACGTTGGGCGAAGACCGCGAAATTAAAATTGCGGGATGCAAAGTTTAATACTGTTACTCGGCAAGTCCCTTTTCGGAAACCTTCGCGTGATGATTTTAGTTTTCGTGAAAAAGCGATAGAATTATTTGAGCGGGAAAAAATTGTATCGGTAAGGCTGATAGGTTTCGGGGTGACTAATATCGTTGAGTCGCGCGACGATGGAGTGCCTAACCTTTTTGCCGATAGCGAAGATGAGAAATTGATTGGCCGCGAGAAACTGTCGGCGGCTTTAGATGATTTACATAATAGAGGATTGATGTAAAAAAGACCTTTCAATTTTGAAAGGATATTGAAAGGTTCGTGCAAGGTATTTTCAAGACTTTTGTGCGATAATGTTCGTGCCTTCAGGGAGGAAGAAGTATTTCTTTCGACGGGGGATGCATGAAGCTTAAATCGCATAAAAAAGGAACTTGAAAAAGATGCTTGCCAAATGCCATTCAGGCGCGATATCGGGAGTTGATGCACGCGCAGTGGAAATCGAGGTGGATGTGTCGAAGGGCACTAACTCTTTTGCGATAGTGGGGTTGCCAGACCAGGCCGTGAAAGAGGCGAAAGAACGTGTATCAAAATCGATTTCGCATTCAGGGTTCAGTCTAAAGGGAGAGTTTAATGTAACAGTGAATTTGGCGCCGGCTGATGTTCGCAAGGAGGGACCGATTTATGATTTGCCGATAGCAGCGTGTTTTTTGAAGGCGGTGGGGAGGATTAAAAACGAAGCCTTGCATGAATATGCGTTGGTAGGAGAGCTGGCGTTGTCGGGCGAGGTGCGTAGGATGTGTCACGGGATATTGCCAATAGTTATGGAAATGAAGCGCATTGGGAAACGCGCGGTTATCGTGCCGATGGAGAATGCGGAGGAGGCGAGTATTGTAAAGGGGATCGATGTTTTGCCAGTGGCGACATTGCGAGAGGCGGTGGATTTTCTGAACGGAGAGTTGAATATTGCTCCGTGTTATACGGATTTGATGGAGAAGGTTTTTGCCTCTCGCGATTTAGGAGATGATTTTGCTGATGTCAAAGGGCAGCATTTCGTTAAGCGCGCACTTGAAGTGGCGGTAGCAGGAGGGCACAATGTTTTGATGATTGGATCTCCAGGTTCGGGGAAGACGATGCTCGCAAGACGCATACCATCTATTCTCCCTCCATTATCAGTAGAGGAGGCCTTGGAAGTGGCTAAGATACATTCGGTGGCAGGCATTGCGAAATCAAGAGGGAGTTTCGCCTTTAATAGACCATATCGCGCTCCACATCATACAGTAAGCTCAGTAGGGTTATTGGGGGGAGGTGCACGGGTAGCACCCGGGGAAGTTTCAATGGCACATAGGGGGGTATTGTTTTTAGATGAATTCGCTGAATTTCCTCGCAATGCCTTAGAGGTTTTGAGGCAGCCATTAGAAGATGGCCATGTTGAGGTTTCCCGCGCTGCTGCTGCCCATGATTTCCCGTCGCGCTTTATGTTAGTCGCAGCGATGAATCCGTGTCCATGTGGATATTATAATGATGAAACTCACACTTGCCGATGTTCTCACCGGGAGATAGCAAAGTATCAGGGCAGAGTTTCAGGGCCTTTGCTAGATCGCATCGATATTCAGGTTGAGGTTGCTGCGGTTAGCATGAAGGATTTAGCGAAAATGGAAAGCGGCGAGCCAAGTGCGAATATCCGTGCGCGAGTTGTTAAGGCGAGAGAAATTCAGTTAGAGAGGTATCGGGATTTAGGTTCAGAACTTACTAATAGTGCGGTAAAGTCGAGAGATCTGCAAAGGACATGTAAGATAACGCCTAAGGCGAGGGATACTCTTCAAGGGGTTTTGGAGAGGCTTAAACTCTCTGCAAGAGCTTACGATAAGATTTTAAGAGTAGCGCGGACGATTGCGGATTTGGCGGGAGAAGAAGAGATTCGCGAGGAGGATGTTATCGGAGCTTCATCGTATCGGAGGATGGATGAAACGATAGATTCGTTTTGGTTCTGACAATAAGCAAGAAAGGAAGAAAAATGAAAGCTTCTGAGATTACCAATATCGGAGTTATTCATGGTAAGTGGGGCGAGATGGTAGCGCGAAATTATCTAGTTAATCATGGATATAAAATTATTGAGTGCAATTCTCGACCTGTTCCTAAAGACGCTCGCTTAGAAATCGATATTATCGCACGTGATTGTCGTGAGAAGACACTCGTTTTTGTCGAGGTAAAACAACATGCTTGTCATTCTGAATGGGAGCGACGCACTCGTTCAGTGACGGGGCATAAGCGGAGATTGTTAAAACGGACATGTAATATGTGGCGGATAATGAACTCGTATCGCGGAAATTATCGCTTCGATATCATTGAGGTTTTTGGGACTCCTAAAACAGGGATTATAAATATTGATCATATAGATCATGTAAATATCTTTGTTGATTCCGAACGCTTTGTTATGTGGAATTAAAACAACCTAAATAAAAAGAAAGGTAAAAAATCATGGCTAAAAATAATAATGCTCTTAAAAAGATGTCTGATGCATTAGAAGGGGTTATGGGATTGATTAGAAAGG
>JAEIGA010018771.1_pt1 | contig 10539 bp, 15 predicted proteins | sample 9270691 | NCBI WGS metagenome assembly JAEIGA01 (sample SAMN17057246, study PRJNA624740) | gut metagenome | biome: biome; isolation source: fecal sample | host: Bos grunniens | place: China: Xizang | collected 2019
GAATTTGAACTATTAAGGAGTGTACTAGAATGAGCAGATTAACAGACATAAATAAATGCATTGTTCATTATGAAAAAAGTTATACAGACGAAGAAATATCAAACATAATTGTCAAACTAGGTAAACTAGAGGATTTAGAAGAGCAGTTAGGCTGTCCGTTAGAGGTAAGATGTGCAGTTGTTCCAGATAGTTATATTTATACTTTTGGAACAACTATGGAAAATCAAGATGTTGTTACTCAAAGACACATTGTTACAATAAGCAAAGAAGGATTTACTATTTTATATGCTACTGCAACTGGTAAAGAGCGAAAAATGGAATTATCTTGGAAAGCATATAAAAAGACTTGGTGGTTGAGAAAGGATAAGAGTGAGTAGTATGTACATAAGAACAAAAGATGAAACATGGAGAACACTTGATGAAAATCAAAATTATGAAGTATCTAATTTTGGTAGAGTTAGAAATAAAAGAAATGATTATATTTTAAAACCAATTCTAAAAACAAATGGTTATAGTTGCGTAAGTATCAAAATAGATTTTGAAAAATATAAATGTTTTTCAATTCATAGACTTGTTGCAAAATATTTTATACCCAATCCACTAAATAAGCCAAATGTAAATCATAAAGATTTTGATAGGTCAAACAATTGTGTTGACAATTTAGAATGGGTTACTCAAAGCGAAAATAATTATTGGTCTAGTGAAAATATAAGCAAATCTCACAAAGGAAGAAAAATGACATCTATCACAAGAGAAAAAATGTCAAAAGGAAAGATAAATGATTTTAGATTATATCCACCTTACATTTATAAAGTTAGAAATGCTTATAGATTTTTGTTGAGAGGCAAAGATGGTAAGAAACTTGTAGATAAAACTTTAAAAACATTAGAAGAAACCATAGCATTTAAAGAAAAGTGGTTAGAAGAACATAGAAAAGAATTTAATACAAGATGGAATGAGATTAAATAAGGAGGGAAACAATATGTCTTACATAAAAGTAAAAGATGGTGTGTATAAAGTAAGTCATTATAATGATTGGGCTACTCATAAAAGAAAAGGAGCAACCTTAATTGATGGTGATAAAACCTCATACATAAAAAATGAGGATATAATTGCCCAATCCGAAAACCTAGAGGAATTGTGTGATGAGTTTGTATATGATTATGGAAAAGATAAAGATAGATTTAAAAATGATAGTTTAGCACTAAAAATTCTTAAAGCAAACAATAATTCAAAAGTAAATATTTATGGTTGTATATGGACAGACAAAGGCTTAATCTATGTTGCAAAGATGGATGATAAAGGGGAGTTGGAACTAATATGAAAGCAGAAGAAAAAGAAGATTTAAGATTTTACGCTAGTGATAATTTAGTAAATCTAGGTAAGAAAGGTAAAATTAAATATTGGTATGATTGGGGAATTTACATAGGGCATTGTCCTTTATGCAGTGAGGTAGCCTATGAGCCTACACATTGTGTATTTTGTGGGTGTGAGTTTGAAGAGTTATCAGCAGATGATATTTTGAAAATCAGGGAAGCAAACCACGATATAGAGGTTACAAAAGGGAATATAACATTACATCAGGTATGCAATTCATTATATGAATTTAGAGATGGTAATTTGGTAAGCCATTCATCCCTAGCAGAGCCTTTAACAAAAGAAGAACTTGAAAAAATGATAGAGGAGAAAACAAAATGATAAAAGTAATCGAGGAAATCGCAAAGGTATTTGCAAAATATGATTGTTATTCATTATATGATTTAGAAGAACGTTCTGAAAGTTTTGGAACAAGTGAATATGACAATTATTATTATTATGATTTAACTTTTACAAAGCATTCTTTAGATGGTAGTTTTTGTTGTTTTATGAGTTTAAAGTTAAAACCTGTAGAATTAGATAAGGCAATATTTAAACTTGAAATAAACGAAGAAAGAACGTTTTATACCTTATCCTTTAGAGAAGAAAAGAGTTTATTACTTGCAGGAGAAGAAATGAGCAAATGCAAGAAGATGATTGAAAAGATAAATGAAGAATTAGGAAAGGTTGAGTTGAACGAAGATGAATAGAAAAGTAATTTTTGGAGATTGTGGGCAGTTATCTTGTCCTTATTGTCAAAATACTTTAATTGAATGTAAAGAAGACTATGAAAGATGTTATACAGGAATTCAAGCTGAATATGAATATGAGGATAGAGGGAAACCATACGATATGATTATTAAAAACAAATGGTACATACCTGAAGATGATTATAACCAAAAAATAGAATATTGTAGTGGATGTGGTAAAAAACTGAATTGGAAAGATTTCTTTATAGCAAACTATAAGAATAAGAGGTAAATAGAATGGATGTAAAATTTGGTAGTTTTCCTGATAATTATAGGATACCTAGTAAAGAAGAATTAGATGGAATATTAAAAGATTATAATTGGGATATTTCTAAACACTTAATCGAAGAGATGCAGAAAGAAGTAAAAAAATTAGAAGAAAGAATGGTTATCGATGATATGATGGCTATTTCATCAGGCAAGTATAAAACTTATGATGATTATCTAAAATCAAAAATGCAGATAATTGCTGATGCTGTAGAAATGAATAGGAATAATACAATAGTTAATTCTAGTTGTTTAAAATTTACATATTATGTTCAACCATCAATCTTAAGCAAAGATGTGTTTGATTATATTGTGGAAAAATATGAGGATTATTATTTGAAACATAAAGGCAAAGAAGATACATCTGATGAAGAGGTAACTCTTTTCTTTGTTAGATTAAATACAGGAGAAATATATGCTTTTGAAATAGGATATAATTTTGAAAAGTATTGTATTGCAAATGGAAAACTTTATGATAGTGCAGGATGTTATTTAGGAATAATAGAAAAAATAATTTTTAGAGGTAATAAACAATGACATTAAAGGAGCAGTTGCAAAAATTAAAGGTAAATGTTAAAATAGGAGCAAACAGTGGTTTTCTTTTTTGTGGCACATATGATGAAGATACCATAGATACATTAAACGCTATTTCATTGCGTGAGAAAGAGAAAATCAAGCGTGAAATAAAGCAAAAAAAAGACTATTTAGATAACTTTGATAAGATTTGGGATAAGGAATTAAGGATAAGGTATGAAGACCTAGAAAAAGCCAAAAAAATGGATGATGAAAATGCAAAGGTAACTAAAGCTGAAATAAATGAAATTCGTGAAGCGTGGGTAAAGGATAAGGAAACCAATTACAACATCACGAAGAAAAGATATGATTTAATTACTGATTACATTAAAGCATTCCAATATTTACCTGATAGAGAGGTAAAGGAGATATATGACACAATAGATGTTTCAGAGCCAAAAGGAACGAAAATAATCATTGTGGATGGATTAGAGAAAGGGGCATATTGGCTAACAACCGAATATATGAAAGACAATGCTTAATAACAAGAAATTAAAAAAAATATTAGTTGTCCTTTATGATAAATTCGAGGGGGATAACGGAAAGATTGTATTAGAACTTGCAGAGCGTAAAGAAAAGATGGATGAAACAACTGTACAGGAATACATCATAGAGCATAATCTAAAACTAACGGACTACATTACATTTTGGGAAAAGAGATTTCCTAATAGGTATAAAGATGATTTAGAAGCAATGCTTATTATTCACAAAGACAACATTAAATCTTTACGAAACTATATGAACTTCAAATTACAATCGGACAACAATTTTAACGGAATGAAAGTAAAGGATGTATTAACTGAATTCAATATATCAAGAAACACATCCCTAAACGAATTTAACAAACTTCTTATAGATAACAATATACAGCCCATTTTATGATGGGTTTTTTCATTTGTTGCATAAATTAAAAATATGTTGTAAAATGGAAATAGGAAAAATTTGAATTCTATTACACTTTATGTGGAATTTATAGCCTACGCTATAAAAAACTTAATATTTCGGCAAAAACGATGTATTTTAAGGAGGGTAAATCAAATGTCAAGAACTAAAGGAGCAAAAGATGGCAAAAAAGGTAATGCCATAGACAAGAAACAATTTGAAAAATTAGGTGCAATGATGTGTACAGGAGAAGAAATATCGGCTTTCTTTGGAGTATCTTATGACACAGTTAATAACTTTTGTATTCAAGAATATGGAACTACCTTTGTTAAGAAAGTGAAAGAATTACACGAATGTGGTAAGGCTTCATTACGAAGAACTCAATTTAAGATAGCTGAAAAGGGAAATGCAAATATGGCTATATTCTTGGGTAAGCAATATCTTGGACAAACGGATAAGGCAGAGCAAACAAACATCGAAAGAGTTGCTATTGTATCTGATATGCCACAAGAGGATGATGAAGAAGAGTGAAAACAAAGTATTTATCATTGTATAAATTGATGGGTAAAGGCTATACACGAGGTTATTGGAAAAATTGCCATTGTAGGTATAGAGCATTTAAGGGAGCAAGAAATACAAAAAAATCTTGGGATATGTGTGGCTTTGAAATCATAGATAAGATTATATCCGATGAACGTAGGAATGTAGTTGTAGTGAGAGAAACATTCAATACCCATAGACACTCTACCTATCCTAGATTAAAGAAAATAATCAATATTATGGGTATGAAAGATTATTTTGACTTTAAAGATAGTGAAATGCTTATTACATACAAAGCAACAGGACAGGTTATTTTATTTAAGGGATTTGATAACCCTGAAAAATTAACATCCATCGAAGTAGTATATGGTTATTTAACTGATGTATATGTAGAAGAAGCCTTTGAAATAGATGATTATGATGCTTGGAGGGTATTCGATGGTAGTATAAGAGGTAAATTACCTGATGGATTATTCCACCAAATTACATTTTGCTTCAATGCTTGGAATATCGACCATTGGATTTATGAAAAGTTGTTTAAAGGTAGATTAGAGGATGATTTACAATATTTACTAACCCATACTTATGCTGATTACAAGAATGAAGATGAAATTATCGGATATGGTAAAGGAGTATATCTACATATATCCACTTATAAGATAAATGAATTCAGAGATATAGACACCTATGATGCAGTAATGGAAGAATTAAGAAAACGTGCTCCTGAAATCTATAAGGTTGAAGCGTTGGGTATGTGGGGTAATGCTACGGAAAGTACATATCCTGAATTCACGGAAGATTTAATCAAATCAAGAGCAGAGATAAACAATACTGCATATAATTGCTATGCCATAGGTATTGATACAGGCTTATCCGATGGAGAGGGTAAGATAAAGCACGGAAAGGATGTAAGAATTCGTTCAGCTACAACAATGCAAATGGTAGGAATTACATCCGATTTCAACAAACTTAATTGTATCAATGAGTTTTTTTATTCAAATGAGAATGAAATGGTAAAGAAAACCGAGCCACAACTTATGGAAGATATAGTAGATACCTTAATCGAATGGAAGAAACTATATCAAAATCATCCTACATTGATGAAAGGTATCATACCTGTATATGTCGATTGTGCTGATATAGGCTTTAGACAGGGATTAGAACTTGTAGCAAAGAAAAAAGGATTATTCAATGTACAATTTATGGGTAGTACAAAGATAAGAATACAAACAAGAGTTGATTTTATACGTTTATTGATGGCTTGGGGAGAATTCCAAATGTCAGAAGCGTGTAGCAATTTAATAAGGGAGATAAGAAACTCACGAAAAGGAGAAAAGGGAGAGGTTAGAGAGGATTTCGATGACCACGCTATAAATTCAAATGAGTACGCTTGGTATCCTATTATAAATAGATTGAGAAGATGGAAAGACTTTAAACAACATTAGTAATTGATATTTTTCCAATTATAGTGCTATAATAAAAATAAATGAAAGGGGTAAGCGTATGAATTTAATTGATATTATTAGGAATAGGATATTAAAATTTTTGAGAATAGAAAAATTAAGTGAAAATCCTTATGATGAAAGGCTTACTTTTATATCTGATAGTGAACAAATTATTCAACAGGAGATACAAGAATATAAGACTTGGTACATTGGTATTGGAGATGAACTCTTAAATTATTATACTAACGAGCAAATGTATGGTAATAATAGAGAGCCTATTTACAATAGAAATAGAAAAAATTACTTTTGGGGCATTTCATCCGAAGAAGCCGATATTAAAAGAGTGCATAGTGGTATTCCAAATGCTATTATTACAACTTTAGTAAATGCTATCGGTGGATTTACAATTAAAAATGAAGATGAAATATTACAGGCTAAAATAGATAAGATTTTAGAGAAAACGGATTTAAAGCACATCATAAATCAACAGCAAGAACCACTTACTATGGTAGAGGGTTGGGGAGCATTTAAGGTAAATTTCAATTTAAAAATAGCAAAACACCCTTTAATCGAGTATTATGAAGCTGAAAATGTAAAATTTTGTTATTCAAGTGGTATTTTAATTGGAATTATCTATAAAGATTTCTATAAATATGAGAATAAAGACTATTGTTTGCTAGAAACAAGAAGAATAAAAGATGGTAATTCAATTATTGAGTACCAATTATTTGCTTATAATGGTAAAAATGAAGCAAAGGAAGTGCCTTTAAGTACAATTCCTGAACTTGCAGATTTAAAAGATATGGTTATTCCTAAATTAAACAAAGTTTTAGGTGTTCCATCCGTATTTTTCTATAATCCATTAAATAAGAACTATGGTAGAAGCCTATTTGCAGGTAAAATCGACTTATTCGATGATTTAGACCAAATCTTATCACAGGATAGCCAAACAGTGAGAGTATCAACCCCTGTAGAATATTATCCTGTTGATTTATTAGAAAGACAATCCGATGGATTACCTAAAATGCCTAAATGCTTTAATAGACAATATGTAAAGATTGATACATTACCTAACGGAGATGGAGAGCATACAGGAGCAATTACTACAACACAACCTATTTTAAATTTTGAGCAGTATAGTCAAGATGCCAAATCAAAACTAGATTTCATTCTTACAGGTTTATTATCTCCTGCAACAATGGGTATTGACATTGCAAAGAAAGATAATGCAGATGCACAAAGAGAAAAAGAAAAGGTTACAATTATGACAAGAAATAATATTATCGATAGACAAACAAAGATAATTAAGGAACTTGTTACATTGTGCCTAATGGTACAAGAGTACATCGATACAGGAGATATTACAATCGATGATTACGATTTTTCAATTAAGTTTGATGAATTTGCAAATCCATCCTTTGAAAACGAATTAAGCGTATTAGGTAATGCTTGGAGTGATGGACAAATTTCCACAAGAAAGTATGTAGAATTATTGTGGGGAGATAAATTATCCGAAGAAGAAAAAGAAATCGAAATTCAAGAGTTAGAGAAATCAAGAAATATGGATAATTTAAAATTAGGAGATTTCGATAATGACAAACCAATTGGAATGGATTTACAAGAGGAAGAAGAAACTGATTTCAACGCTTAAAAAAGCAAGAAATGAGTATGTATCTACAGTGTATGAGGGATTATTGAAAAAGAAAACATTTCAAGAAATCCATCGTGATATATTAAAAATAAGTAAAGTGTATGGAATATCCTATACAAAGCCTATAGAAAAGTTTGCTACGGAATTGGCAAAGAAGAATTCTAAAAAGCAAGATATAGAGAATATATATTTCCCTTTTCTTTTGATTTTTACCCAAACGAATACATTAGCATTCGAAGAAGCCAAAAGATATGAAGCTGATAAAAAATTGGAAGTAATTGATACATCCATCAGAGAGGGAAACAAAAATGGAAGAATTTGGTATTTAATATCCAAACATCGAGATAGTGCAAAAGACCACGAAGATTATCAGGGTAAATTATATATCGATGAAAATTGGGAAAGTATCATAACGGATGAGCCTACCAAAGCAAGAATTCATAAATATATTAGAACGAATAATATCAGAACGTTTCAATGGGTAATTGGTAAACCTGTATGGATGATTACAAGACCAAATTGTAGACATTTCTATAAGCAATTATCTACGGATGATGTATTTGGAAGTAGTACAAGTAATTTATTAAAAAAGAATAAAATGACCTTTAAAACAGGTAAAAGAGAAATCAAAACATTAAAAGTTGGAAGTTATACCAAAGCCGATATTTTGACTATTATTAAGACTTATGAAGATAGACTAGTATATCATAGGGCATTACTTGAAAAAGACAAAGAAAACAAAATTTTAAGGCATTTTATCACAAAAGATAAATTTTTAATCGCAAAATGGAAAGAGTATTTGGCAAAATTCAAATAAAGTGTTATATTATAGGTAAAAGGTGGTGGGAATATGCCTACAAAACGTAATCGTTCAGGAAAGCAACAAAACTATGTTGAAGCAGGACACGGAGATGCAAGTGGAGAATATGGAGATAATGCTACAGGCAGTAATAAGCATTTTACAGTGTTTCAAAAGCCAAAAGAAACACGAAGCAAGGAATTGACTTCTAAACAAATACAAGAAATAGGAAATTATGTACTTGCTAGAAAAGATTTATTAAAATCAGATAGCAATTATTATAAACGATTGATAAACAATTTAAGATATTATAATGGTAGTTTTGGAGATTTAAGTGGTTTTAGCGATGAAGATTTAAAAGATATTATTGAAGAGTTTGGAAATCTTGAAGTTAGTGAAGAACCTGTATATTTTAAAAAAGGCTCAAAATGGATGCTAACAAAAAATGTAGGATTATTGGATAAACTAGGAATTGAACACTTTACTAAAGAACAAAAAGAAGAGCAACTAAAAAAGGATAGTATGGTTTTGATTGAAAAATCTCAAACTACACAAGATAAAGAAATTCAAAAAACTTTAGGAGTAAAGTCTACTGTATGTTTTGGTAAAGGATATTCAAAAGAGGTTTTAGGACAAATAGAAAAAGACACTCAAACCTATGTAAATGATTTCCCTGAACTTAAAGATAAGATTAAGGTTATGGGAGATAGAAATAATCTTGAAAAATATTTAACTGCAATCAATCAAACTAAAGACTTTAGTGAAGAAGAAATATCTGATATGATGAATAGGCTAAAGAAGTTTGGTTATATGTATGATGAGGGTAAATTAAGAGAAAAAGCCATTGAAAGATTAAGAACACCTGTAAAATTTGAAAATATGAGAAGAGCATACGCATATTGGAGTAATGATAGGGGTGCAATGGTTTATATGGGTAAAATGAAAAAAATGGATGAAGCAGAACAACAGCATAATTTCGATGTAAATTGGCACAGTAGCAACAAACCAAACCATACATTTTGCCACGAATTAGGACACGCTGTAGATTATGCCATTCGCGACCAATTCGATAAAATTGGGAAAGATTTTAAAATAAGTAATTGGGATAAATATAGTGAAGTATCAAATAAATATTCTCAATTTAGAAAGAAAATAGAAGAATTATCCAATAGAAATTACAATCAAGAATATAAAACTAAATTTGAACAAAAATATAAAGAATTAAGTGGTAAAGATTATAATACAACTTCATACGATTATGCTAAACTTCAAATGGAAAACAAGATTAAAGAAGAACTCAAAAATGAGGGAGTAAAAAAATATAATTTAAGTGAATACGGAACAACAAACACAAAAGAATTTGTAGCTGAATGTTTCGGAGCGTATTATACAGGTATGAATAATCCATTAGCCGATGAAGTTGTTGAAGAATATAAGAAAATCTCTAAAGAATTGAGGGAATTAAAGTTATGATAAATTGGAAAGAAATTTATGAAAAAACATTAAGAGATATTTGTGAAGAAGATGAAAGTTATTTTAATAATATCGTAGAACTTGAAAGACCTGAATTTCAAGGGGATTTGATTAAAAATCCAAATGCAAAAGAAAATTCATTGTTTGCTTTAATGCTAGATGATAATGCTACCGAAGAAGATTACAAAAAATTTGTTGAATATATATATGGTTACATTGGAGAAGATATAAACGATTATTTAAATAATGAAGAAACTTCAAAAGATGAAAACGAGGATGCTGAAATGGAAGAGAAGAAGATTAGAACATTATTAAAGCGTTATGGTGCAGATGACCGTGAAATTGACAACTTTATGGAAGATTTAGTAAACTATAAGCAAGAAAGCGAAGAAGATGAGGATTTCAATTATCTTGATGGAGATACAATGGCTAAATTAAAAGCCACTAAAGAGGGGCAAGATTTAATTATCAATGCTCCAAAAATGGCAAAGGATGAATTAAAGAAAGCCATAACGGATTATTTATCAAAACAAAGTTAAAAACTCAAGAAAGAGGAAAAAATAAATGGAAGAAATGCAGGATGAGAATGTTGTTACTGCGACAACTGATGTTGAAACTTCTACAACGGAGAATGAGGAAGTTAAGGTAGAGGAGAACACCGAACAAGAAGAAACTCCAAAGACTTTTACACAAGAACAAGTAAATGAGATGGTAAAGGCACGATTAGACCGTGATAGAAAATCTCTATTTAAACGTTATGGTGTAGAAGATAGAAATGCTCTTGATGATTTAATCGGAAAGGCA
>JAEIGA010018772.1_pt1 | contig 10539 bp, 14 predicted proteins | sample 9270691 | NCBI WGS metagenome assembly JAEIGA01 (sample SAMN17057246, study PRJNA624740) | gut metagenome | biome: biome; isolation source: fecal sample | host: Bos grunniens | place: China: Xizang | collected 2019
CCTTTCTCTTGCAGAAAGGGATTTTTTGAAATTTTTTAAAATGATTTTCAGGAATTTTTAATTTAATGAATTCAAATTTGAGTTTTTAATTTTAAATTTGAGTTGTTACCAGTATTTTGCATTAGTAACAAACCAGTAACACTGAAATCCCTTGGTACACAAGGCTTTTAAGGGGTGTACACTGATTTCGTTACTAGTTACTATATATAATTTTCTCTTATATATAATATATACTATGTATCCTACTTAAAAAAATATATATGGTTGGTTTTAGTTAGTAACACTAGTAACACAATTGCTGAAACCCTTGATACACAAGGGCTGAAGGGTGTTACTAGTATGTTACTATCAATGTACATTGTTAGTAACACCTTAAAAATGCCAAAACCCTTGGTACACAAGGCTTCCCGCTGTTACTAGTGTTTGAAATCAATGTACATTGAAGTTTACATAAAACAGGTAAAAAAGGTGTAAAAAATGAGCAGAAAAGATGAATTATTAAAGGTATTTGCTGAAATTGAAGATACAAAAGATGTAATTAAGCCAATGATTGATGATGTTGTATTTCTGGAAGAGCAGTTGAAGGATCTGCGCAAGCTTCCATTTATTAAGGTGCATCCAGATTATCCAGAACTTCAGAAGCCAACACCTGCAGCAAAGATGTACAAAGAACTTCTGCAGCAATACAACAACTGCATTAAGATCCTGACAGGCATATTAAGAAAAGATGCACCTGAAGAGGATTCACCACTGCGGGCATTTTTAGCAGCAAGAAAGAGTCAGTTATGATTGTTAAGTCAAATGGTTATTTAGAAGAATATTATACCCAGATCATGTCAGGTGAGATCATAGCGGGATATGAATTAAAAGATGAACTATCAAAGCTGATGTTGGAACTGGATGATGAAAGATATATTTATGATACATCAGAAGCAGATCTGCGCATTGACTTTATGGAAAACTGCGTGAAACTGACCAAATCACCTTTTTATGGTCAGCCAATGCAGCTGATGTTGTGGCAGAAAGCATTCATCAGTGCCATGTACGGATTTAAGATGGCTGAAGATCTCACTGACAGATTCAGAAGGGTATTACTTCTGATTGCCAGAAAAAATACCAAATCTGAAACATGTTCAGCTTTAGAACTGACAGAAATGATTTGCGGGAATGATGGATCTGACATTGTATGTTCATCTAATGATGATAACCAAGCAGGGATCCTTTATGATGCAATCAATACAATGCGCTTGATGATAGATCCTCTTCAGAAGGACACATGGAAGGATCAGCAGCACATCAAATGCAAGATCAATGGATCCAAGGTCTTCAAGTTGTCTGATAGAACCAGAAACAAAGAAGGCAGAAATATTGATTTTGCTGTAGTGGATGAAGTGCATGAAATGAAAGATAATGTGATCATCAAGTCAATTGAGCAGTCACAATCACTGAAGCCTAATCCAAAACTGATCATGATAACTACTGAAGGATTTGTCAATGGTGGATTTCTGGATGATGAATTGGTGAAAGCAAGAAAAATCCTGTCAGGTGAAAATGACAGTATCAGTGCTGAAAGATATTTGCCATGGCTTTACACACAGGATTCAGAGCAAGAAGTTTGGCAGGATGAAAGAACTTGGATGAAGTCAAATCCCACACTTGGAATTGTGAAGCGGTGGGATTACCTGCGTGAACAGGTGGATGCTGCAAGAAGATCCAAAGCTGATAGGATGTTTACACTGTCAAAGGATTTTAATTTCAAGGTCAGCAACAGTGAAGCATGGCTGATGGGAGAATTATTGGAGTATTCAAGGGTATACAATTTAGACGATTTTAGGAATACAATATCATTGGGTGGAGTCGATTTAGCAGAAACTACTGACATGTGCAGTGCCAAAGTTTTGATGCTGAAACCAAACGATCCTACCAAATACATACATTCAATGTACTGGATCCCTGAATCAAAGCTTAAAATGAGTGATGACAAGGAATCTGGTGCAAAATATGAAGAATGGGCAAGAAAAGGTCTGATCAGGATAACTGAAGGCAATGAAGTTGATGTGTCAGTTGTCGCTGACTGGTTCGCTGAACTTTACAAGGAATATGGCATCAGGACATATAAAGTTGGTTATGATCAGAGATTTGCAAAAGAATTCCTGAAGCGCATGGATGAATACGGATTTGAAACAGAAATGATTTATCAAAATAGATATGTCCTTTCAAATCCAATGCGCTTGGTGGAAGCTGATATTAGAGATCAGGCAATTGCCTATAATGATAATGAAATAGATAAATGGTGTCTGGGCAACACATCGGTGCAGGTGTGGGACACTGGACATATAATGCCAGTTAAGATCAAAGGGCAATCTGCCAGAAGAATTGATGGCACACTGTCACTGATCATGGCATATGAAATGTTACGCAGATATAGAACAGAAATGATGAATGCGCTGTAAGGAAGGTTGATTTATAGAAATGGGATGGATAGATAAATTTTTTAGAAGACAGCCTAAAAACTGGACATATGCGCCTACATTTGATGGTTTTACACCTATTTACAGCCAATTTGGTACAGACATTTATGCATCAGATGTAGTGCAGCAGGCATTGAAGTGCATTGTAGATGAAATGAAAAAGACAACACCAACACATGTGCGGGTCAAGAATAATGATCCCACACCTGTTAAGGGAAATGTGCAGGATGTCTTGAACAATCCAAATCAGCTAATGACCACAAGTGAATTTATTGAAAAAGTGGTCTGGATGCTTTTAATGAACTACAATGCATTTGTCATTCCCACCTATTACACATGGGTTGATCAGAAGACTGGTGAAGAGCGCAGATACTATGATTCACTATTTCCCATTAATCCAACACAGGTTGACTTCATAGAAGATGCAGGTGGAAGGCTGTTCGTCAAGTTTTGGTTCTGGAATGGTGAAACCACTACAATTCCATATGATGATGTTATCCACATTAAATATAATTATTCGCTTAATGAATACATGGGTGGTAACAGATTTGGTCAGCCAGACAACAAGCCACTGCTTGACACATTGAATCTGAATCAGACATTGCTTCAGGGAATTGCCAAAGCAATGAATTCATCCTATCAGGTGAATGCAGTGGTGAAATTCAACACTATGCTTGATGATGGCAAGATGGAAGCCAATTTGCGGGAACTTGAAAGAAAGTTGCAGAATGGCAATACAGGATTCCTGCCAATGGATCTGAAAGGTGAATTTATACCATTCCCAAGAGATATTAAACTGGTGGATGATAACACACTGAAGTTTATTGATGAAAAGATCCTGCGTAATTGGGGCATTCCACTGGCTATTCTTACTGGTGACTATACTAAAGAACAGTATGAAGCATTTTATCAGAAGACACTTGAACCACTGATAACTGCTGTTTCACAGGCATTCACCAAGAAGATGTTCACTTCAAGGGAAAAGGCATTTGGAAACCAGATCAAGTTTTATCCAAAAGATCTGATCTTCATGACCATTTCACAGAAGCTTGAATTGGTTAACCTGCTTGCACCTACTGGTGCAGTATTTGAAAACGAAAAGCGCACCATGTTTGGCTTGATGCCACTGCCTGAACTGGAAGGCAAACGGTACATGTCGCTGAACTGGGTTGATGCTGATATGGCTGCACAATATCAGATGGGCAAGGTTGGAAATGTCCAGATGGATGTTGTTGATGAAAATAAAAATGAAACTATTACTGATGAAGAAATATAAGGAAGTGAAGCAATGGCTGATTATATCATAATTAGTGATGACTTAAGAACAATGACCATTCCTAGCAGCATTACATTGCTTGGTGTTGAATCAGATGATGATGTAAACAAGATACCATTTCAGATGCCAAAGGAATACTGTGGATTTGATCTTTCATCATTCAGTGTGCGCATCAACTTTATGAATGCTAATGGTGATGGTGATATGTACATTGCTGATGATGTGGAAGTTGATGGTGATGATCCTTCACTGATGAACTTTACATGGCTTGTAGGCAGAAATGCATGCGCTTACAAAGGGAATGTTAAATTCATTGTATGTCTGAAGAAGTTTGACAATAATTCAAATGTCATTCAGGAATTTAATACTACAGTTTACAGTCTGCCAGTGCTTGAAGGATTGGAAACCACTGAACAGGTTGTTGCTGAAAACAATGACATCATTGAATATCTGATCAATCTGGTTGAACAGTCTGGTGCAGTGGATCCTAATAACTATTACACCAAAGCTGAAACTGATGCGCTGATTCCAACAAAACTGCCTAATCCAGAAAAGCTGACAATCAATGGCACAGACTATGATGGAAGTGAACCAGTTGATGTGACAGTTGAAGCAACAACAGAAGTGCTGTCCACTATCAGTGGCAAAATTCTTCATGTTGTGGATGCAATACCACAGGCAGTTGAAGATCTGCAGCTGTATGATTCAAATAATGGAATATTGGCATCAGGCAATGTGGTAGTTACAAATAAAAATCTGTTCAGGGTGGATCAGTTAGATGCATCAGTTGTATCAAAAGGCATCACATTTGTCAAGAATTCAGATGGATCCATTACATGCAATGGTACATCAACTGGCACTTATCCCATGACCAGTTGCAGCCTTGATAAAAATATGTTTGTAGTGGGTGAAACTTACACCATTTCAACTGGCAAGACAGTGGGCTTTACATATGTGCAGCTGATACTGAACTACACAGATAATACTACTGATTACATAGTGGCAAGAAATAATCCAAGATCCTTCACTTTACAGAAGGAAGTTGCATCAGCAACTGCTTCTGTACAGCTGACAGATAGCGGTGTGACAGTTAACAATGAAGTGGTTTATCCACAGATTGAACTTTCAGCCAGTGCATCAGCATTTGTAATGAATACATATGACAGTATGACATTTGATGGATCTGATATGCCAGTATTACCCGCAGTAATATCAAACCTGTGGTCAAATGATGATACTGTTGCAAATATCACAATGGAATATGAAGCTGATAGTGTAATGACTAGATTGGACAGATACGCAACTGAAAATATAGCAAATCCATCACTGAATGGAACATTAGTGGCATCACATGATGGCAATGGCACTGTGATAATTGGATTGGGGTGATAATATGAATAAAGATTTTGAACAGAGGTCATACAGTTTTGAAATCAGAGCAGAACAGAATGAAGATGAAGTTGGTGTGATCACTGGAAGACCAATAGTATATAACAGCAAAACAGATCTTGGTTGGTTTGATGAAGTCATTGAAAGAGGTGCATTAAATGGTGCTGATCTGAAAGATGTGCGCTTCCTTGTGAATCATGACATCAGCAAGATTCCACTTGCCAGATCTAGAAACAATAACGCAAACAGCACCATGCAGCTGATGCCTGATGATGAAGGAATGGCAATCAGGGTTAATCTGGATGTAAAGAATAATAGTGATGCCAGAAATCTGTATTCTGCCATTGAAAGAGGTGACATCAGTGGAATGTCATTCATGTTCAGGGTGGATGATGAAGAATGGAGTGAACTTGAATCAGAACATCCTACAAGGCATGTAAGAAAGATTTCAGATGTTGTTGAAGTCAGTGCAGTAACTTTTCCTGCATATGAAGATACTTCAATCAGCGTAAGAAATAAAGAAGCATTGGATAATGCAAAGTTAGCACTGGATAGTGCGAAGCGGTCAAAGGAAAAAACACTGGAGAGTGCTTTGGAACTTGAAAAAGAAAAATTTAAAGCATTATTAAAAGTGAGGTAAAGAAGATCATGAAAGATTTTTTAAAGAAGCTTATTGAAAAGCGCAATGGCAGAATCGATGAAATTAGATCTGCTATTGAAGCATCAACAGATGTAAATGAAGTAAGATCACTTACTAAAGAAGCTGCACAGCTTCAGGATGAAGTGCGTGATGCAGAACAGAAGCTTCATGAAATCGAAGCTGAAGAACAGAGATCTGCCGCAGCTGCGCAGAATAATAATGGTGTACCTGCAAATGCACAGCTTGTTAATGGCAATGTAGTTGGCACATTTGGTCAGGGTGCAGCTGCAGAAGCCAGAGAAAATGAAGATCCTACTGCATCCATGGAATACAGAAGTGCATTCATGAAGTATGTTCAGAATGGCACTGCTATTCCTTCCAATGTAATGGCAAGGGCAGGTGTTGTAATCAGCAGTGATGACACTGGTGCTGCAATCCCTATCACCATCATGAATGAAGTTATTAACACTGTTCGTCTGCGTTATGGAAACCTTTATAACAAGGTTCGTAAGATGAATGTACAGGGTGGTGTTGAATTCCCTATTGGCGCATTAAGAGCTTCATTCAAGTGGATTGGTGAAAGCACTGTATCACCTAGACAGAAGACTGCACCACTTGGCAAAGTTTCCTTCCAGTATTACACTGCTGAAATCAGAATCGCACAGACATTCCTTTCAAGCATTGTTACACTTTCTGCATTTGAAACCAAGGTTGCTGAAGTTATCGCAATTGCTTATCTTGAAGCTATGGACTATGGCATTATAAATGGCTCTGGTGATGGTCAGATGCTTGGAATCCTTAATGATCCCAAAGTAACCAACTATGTAAGCATGTCAGCAGCTGATATGAATGATTGGACTGCATGGCGCAAGAAATTCTTTGCAAAGCTGCCTTTAGGCTATAGGGCAGGTGAATTCATCTTCCCGCTTTCAACAGTCGAAACTTATCTTGAAACCATGGCTGATGCTAACAACAATCCTGTATTCAGACAGGCTACAGGACTTGAAGTCAATGATGGTGATGCAAGAAATCCTAATGGCAGATTCTTTGGAAGAGATATTGCACTGGTTGAGCCTGACATCCTGCCTGATTTTGATGCAGCATCATCCAATGATGTTATTGGAATCTTCTGGCAGCCTGATGAATATGCCATCAATGAAAACTTTGGCTTCACTATGAGAAGATATTTTGATGAAGAAGCCAATGAATGGGTTGATAAGGCACTTGTTGTTGTAGATGGCAAGGTTCTTAATCCTACTGGCTATTATCTTATTAAGAAAGCATGATGGTGATGACTATGGATAAGACTATTGATGCATTAAAAGCTTTATATGTAGCACTTGGTGGAACAGCCAGTGATGTTGCAGATCTGGTTATTATTCCTGATATGATTAATGCCATTGCTACACAGGCGGCAGCTGCACTTGATGCAAAAGAAGATGCATCTGCTTAAACAAGTAATTAATTGAAGTGAGGTAAACAAAATGATTAACACTGATAGAATAGTACCTATTACAGCAGTAGATCTGATCAGCATGTATGGTTTGATTCTGCTTCAGGATAGCAATAATTCTGCCATGGCAGCACTGCAGGCAGATACCGTTGATGGACAGTTTACATGTGGCACTGGCATCAAATTAGCTGCACAGCCTGTTAAAAGCTGCAACTTCAGCGGTTCTTCTGGAACACTGTATTTTGTAGCAGATTATGATTATGAAGGATTCACTAAGGGTGGAAATGCAGTAACTGTATCTGGTGATGTTGTTGCTGATGGCAGAACACTTTACAAGGCTGTTCTTTCATCCAATACAGTAACTATTACAAAGGTTGGATTCTAAAAGAGGTGAACAGGTATGGCAGATGCATTTAACATGTTATCTACAGTGAAAGCTGCGCTGAATATAACTGGTACTTATCAGGATGCAGCACTTCAGACATATATTGATGAAGTTAATGAATATTTGCTTGCAGCGGGTGTTCCATCATCACTGATCAATGTGGCTGCATCTGCAGGAACTGTTACCAGAGGTGTTGCAGATCTGTGGAATTATGGCGCAGGTGAAGGCAAGCTGTCACCATACTTCTATGAAAGAGTGATTCAGCTTGCATCAAAGACTGGTGGTGTGACTAATGGCTAATTTTAAAGCAGCACTGCCATTCAATGTGCCAATGAAGTTATTAATTCCACTTGATTCAAGTGCATATGGTGCGGGGAAAAAAACTTTTCCCGCACCTGCTGATGTGTCTGATGAAGATTATTTGTTTTATGGATCCATTAGGTCATTTGGTGGCACAGAAAACTTCAGGGATAATGTGTATACTATCATAGATACAGCAACAATTGATACTTGGTACAGACCAGACATCAAATCTGATTGCAGAATTTATCTGTGTGACACTGGTGAAAGTTATGACATCAAAGGTGATCCAGAAGATATTAATTTCAGGCATCAATACATGCGCTTGAAAGTGCAGAAGGTGGGTGGCAAACCATAATGGCAAAGATGTCAATTACATTCAATGGTTTTGAACAATTAGCTGAAGATATTGATGCAGTTGGTGGAGATCTTAAAAAAGCAGTTGATGAAGCACTGACTGAATCACAGAAATTGATTCAAAGCAACTTGCAAACTGCTGCTGCTGAATATTCAAGAAAAGGTGGCGGGAAAGGCTATACCACAGGCAAGATGTATCAATCTATTATAAAGGATCCACAGATTGTGTGGAAAGGATTGATTGCTGAAGTTGGTGCAGGTTTTAGGCTATTTGCAAGGGGTGGTTGGCATTCTATCTTCATTATGTATGGCACACCAAGAATGGCTAAAAACACAAAAGTATATAATGCCATAAAAGGCACTAAAACAAGAAATGAAATTGCTGAAAAGCAAGAAGAGGTAATGAAGAAGTATTTGACATTAGGCGGTGAATAATATGGTGGATGTAAAGCTTTTATTAATAAATACATTAACAGAAGAATTCAATCTTCCAGTTATTCAGCAAGGTTCAATGTCAATGGATGATGTTTACCCTAATTCATTTTTTACCTTTTGGAACAACAGCACCACAGATGATGCATTCTATGATGACACAGAATCTGAAACTATTTGGGATTTTGATTTGAATTTCTATTCAGATGATCCCACTTCTGTCAATACCATATTACTGGAAGCAAAGACACTTTTGAAAGGTGTTGGCTTCATTGTGAATGGATCTGGCTATGATGTCATGTCAGATGAAAAAACACATACTGGCAGAGGAATTAATTTATTATTTATTGAACGAAAGTGAGGTATAATCCATGGCAACATATGTTGACGAATTCAGGGGTACAGATGATCTGTATTATGCTGAAGTGCTGTATGATAACAATGACACAACAGGCACTGAAGGCACAGTTGGTTATGTGACTGGAACAGTCAAAAGGCTTGCACCTGTCGCAGAAATCAGCAAAAGTACAGAAACTGCATCTGATACTAAATACTATGATAACAAGCCTGCATTTACTATCAATGCAGAAGGTGCTGATACTGTCACATTAAATATCCCTGCACTGGATCTTGCTACATTAGCTGACATCACTGGCAAGCAGATTGATTCCACTACAGGTGCATTTTTAGATGGTGAATCAGTACCCAAATATTTTGCACTTGGTTACAGGCTTGGTCTTACTGATGGCACATACAGATATGTATGGAGATACAAAGGATCTTTTGCAATTCCTGATGAAACATCACAGACAAAGAATGCGGGTACGGATTCCAATGGTCAGGAACTGACTTACACTGGAATCAGCACTGAACACAAATTCACCAAGGCAGTTGATTCACAGGGCAATGCAATGAGCCAGAAGGCACTTGTGGTTGATGAAAGAGATGGCAAAGCAGATCTGTCTGACTTCTTTGATACTGTTACCACATGTGACACATTGCAGGCTGCATCCTAAATTTTTTTAGGCTTAAATTGACGAATATTCGTTTTAAAGCTGAAGATTAGCGAAAAAGTGTTTGTGGGGACAGCAGCACTGCAGGCATGTTTCTAGGATTGCTCCTGCCTAGATTACCCACAGTCACATTAATTGAAGGGAGAAACAGAAATGAAACTTAATGTTTATAAGAATCAGCATGAAATTGAAAAGACATATGAAGTCAAGACATATGATCTGATGTATGGAACAGTTGAAGATGTATTAGCAATCTTTGATGAAATAGATGATCTGAATGACAATATGAAACTATTTGGAGTTATTCAGAAGAATCGCACCAAATTAAATGATTTGCTTTTAGACATATTCCCTGAAATGACAGAAAAGGATCTGCGCAAGATCAAATTAAAAGAATTGATTCCCTTATTCATTGAACTTTTCAATTATGTGCGTGATTCATTTGGATCTGAAAAAAACTGACACAGGGTGGTGGTGATAACACCACTGCCCTTTCTTTATATGAAACCTTCTTTGATCTGGAAGATAACTTGTGTCAGAGGTATACAAGCTTAAATCCTTTTGAGGTACGCAGGGAAAAAGTTGGTGAAGTTTTTTTACTGGTCAATAGGATCAATAGAAAAAACAATCGTGAAAAAGGCATTAAATCAAGTGACAAGATTTATACAGATAGCAAAGGTAATACCCACATTAGGCGCAAAGCAACAAATGATGATTGGTGGTGAAGAATAAATCATGGCAAACAATGAAAGCACAATGAAATGGAAAGTTGACATTGGGCAATTGACCAAAGCAATGCAGGAAGCAAAGCGGTCAATTAATA
>JAEIGA010018773.1_pt1 | contig 10538 bp, 10 predicted proteins | sample 9270691 | NCBI WGS metagenome assembly JAEIGA01 (sample SAMN17057246, study PRJNA624740) | gut metagenome | biome: biome; isolation source: fecal sample | host: Bos grunniens | place: China: Xizang | collected 2019
AGAGGCGCGTGCAATGAAGATGTTGCTACGCAACCGCGCCCCGCGCGAGATTCTGTCAAGACAGAATCTATATAATATAGGAGAAGATATATGAAGAAAGAATTTTATTATCCATCTGCAGATGAAAGAACGCAGATTCATGCAATCGAATGGATACCGGAAGAAGAGCAACCGAGAGCTGTGGTTCAATTGTGTCACGGTATGGCAGAATATATAGAGCGATACGATGATTTTGGAGAATTTTTATCTCTGAATGGTTATTATGTGGTTGGCCATGACCATTTGGGGCATGGAAAATCTATCAGTAGTTCTGATAAGCTTGGATTTTTTCATGAAAAGAATGGAAATGAGTATGTTATAGCTGACATTCACAACTTGCGTGTGCAAACGGAGCAGAAGTATCCGAATTTACCATATTTCATTATGGGACATAGCATGGGATCTTTTTTGGTTCGTCAGTATATTGGTATGTATGGCGCAGGACTGGCAGGAGCAATCGTGATGGGTACTGGGCAACAGCCAACACCTATTTTGTTGGCAGGTCGTATGATATGTAAGTTGCAGGCAATGGCTCATGGATGGGATTTTAGAAGTCAGTTGGTGGATGGCATGGCAGCAGGTGGCTATGAGAAGCATTTTGCAGATGTAACGGATGGTTCGAATTGGTTGTCTCGTAATCCTGAGAATGTGAGAAAATATAAGAATGATCCAATGTGTGGATTCATGTTTACTGTGAATGCATACTATCATATGTTTACCGGTATGATTAAAATGAATCAGCAGGAGAAGGAAGGGAAGATTTCTAAAAAGCTCCCAATACTTTTGATTGCCGGACAGGAGGACCCTGTTGGTAACTATGGAAAGAGTGTGAAAAAAGTATATAAAAAATACAAAGAATGTGGAATGCAGGATGTCAAACTCAGATTGTATGAAAATGACAGGCATGAAATATTAAACGAACTTGATAGAAAGCAAGTGTTTATCGATATTTGGAACTGGCTGGAAAAAAGAAGATAATTCTTAAGAGACCGTTTAGAAAGTTTCGATTCTTTTTAGAAAGTCCTCATAATTTGAACACAAAATCTTTTTATAATGAATTCAGATAGTTGATAACACACAACTATCTACCCCCTCATAAAGTATGACCCTCGGCGTGGCCGAGGGAAGACTTTACTCTCATTCCTTTAGATAACTAAGAGAAACAGTCGTAGTAATACGGCTGTTTCTCTGTTTATAGAACAATTAAGACACATAAGACATTTGGAAAACTATTACTTAGGATATGCTTCTTTTTGAGAAGTTAAATTTACAATATAATCAACGCTAACATTATAAAGTTGAGCAAGATGGATAAGGTAGTCTACAGGAATTTGACGAGTTCCTTTTTCATATCTACGATATACTTCTCTTTGGCAACCGAGGTACTCTGCAACTTGTTGCTGAGTATAATCGTTGTCCATTCTTAAATCTTCTATTCGTTGAAAATGCATAGTAATCACCTCGAAATTATGTTACCAAACAGTTGCATTTTTCATTCCAATATGCTACCATATAGTAGCATTAAAATATAATACCAAAGGAGAAGAGATATGTTTTGTAAAAAATGTGGGAAACAGTTGGAGGAAAATTGGTCAGTTTGTCCTGAATGTGGAGAATTAGTAAAAGAAAGCAATGTGATTGATGTTGGAGACAAAGAAAAAAGTAAAAAGATAAAAAAACCAATTTTCAAAAAGTGGTGGTTTTGGGTAGCCATTATTGCTTTGGCAAGTGCGATTCTGTTTAGTGGTGAAGATGATAGTGAAACAAAAGACACTACTTCTGATATACAAACAGAAAAAGCACAAACAGGAGAAATTCAGAAGAACGATGCGGTGGAAAAATATAAATGGATTGCTCAAAATGCGGACCCGGAATTTACAATTCCGGAAAAATCAATTAACTTTATTAAAGAACATTCAAACTTCTTTCCAGGTAACGAAAGTATTCAAGGAGCTATCAGCGATTTTGTAGACGAGGAAATAACTTATGCACACTTGGCAAAAAGTATGTCAAAGTATGGAGATAAACTTATATGGGTAGGTGGAGACGTTATAGATATTGAAGAATCGGAAGATGGTGAACTTACTACCGTGCATGTTGTAGATTATGATGGGAATAGTTATATATTATATTATCTAGGAACATTGGACAATGTATTTGAGGATACATATATTTCTGCATATGCATTACCAGTTGCAATAATAACATTTGAGAACATGGGAGGTTCTTACACAGAAGCTGTGGTAGGTGCGGCATGCTATGTGGAAGAACCGGTTTCATAATCAAATTTTCACAAATAGGTTGGCGCAAAGAACTTAAACTGGAGACGATGGTTGGAATGGAGACCCAAAACTCATTTCCATAGCAGAATAAACTGTGAAAAATTAGTAGAAGGATGACGGGAAGTTGTCCTTCTATTTTGTTTCCAATTATTTTTAAAAGAAAAGGAATTGTTAAAAATTACGTTGTAGACATTACAGAATATGGTATATAATAAAGACAACAAATAGAAGATTTCGCAGATGGTGTCTGCAAAAATGTTACATGTAAAATCTCAAAAAAGGACAAGTGGTGTACGATGGAATTAGAAATTAATGTTGAGGATTTGCTAAATAAACGTAGAATCGAATCTGATAGAATTGAATTTAAAGAAGGATGGAATCCGGATGACATTTATCACAGTGTATGCGCATATGCCAATGATTTTGACAATGTTGGTGGCGGCTATATTTTGATTGGTGTTGAAGAAAATAATGGTATGGCAGTTCGTCCGGTAAAAGGTTTAGATGAACATGAGATAGATAAAATCCAAAAAGAAATTCTGGGTTATAACAACACTATGATTCCTGCCTATTATCCAAAAGTAATCATTGAGGAAGTAGATGATAAAATAATTATGGTGTTGTGGGTAACACCGGGAATACAAAGGCCATATAAAGCACCAGAGCACGTTACAGCAAAGAAGGATAAGAAACACTATTATTACATTCGTTATGCTTCTAGTTCAGTACGAGCAAATGTAGAGCAGGAACGTGAATTAATAAATATGACAAATTATGCTCCGTTTGATACACGACCAAATTTTGAAGCGACGGAAAATGATATTTCTATCGCATTATTAACGGACCATTTGAACACGACAAGAAGTAAATTGGCGAAACAGATTAACAAACGTGGTGTTATGGAAATATTAAATGACATGCAATTGTTAGTGGGACCACCGGAACATCAATATCTTTCAAATGTTGCACTTATGATGTTTTGTGAACATTTGGACAAGTTCTTTCCATATACGCAGGTGGAAATCACAAAATTCCCGGAAGGTAGCATAAAGAATCCTAATAATTTTATAGAGATTCCGGCAATTAAAGGTTCTGTTCCAATGATGATTAAACGTACTATGGAAAAATTGCAGGATTTGGTAATTTTTGAAAAAGTTACAAAAGTTAATTATCAGATGGAGGCTATTCGTAGATTTAGCTATCCATATCAAGCATTGGAAGAGGCAGTAGTAAATGCTTTTTATCATAGAGATTATATGTCTCATCAGTCAATAATCATAGAAATTGAACCTGAACTTGTTCGCATTATCAGTTATCCGGGGATAGACCGTTCTATTCCGCAAAGCGTAATTGAAAAAGGAGAGAGATTTTCTTCTAGATATTATCGCAATAAAAGATTAGGCGAGTTTTTGAAAGAATTGGATTTGTCAGAAGGTAAGTCGACAGGTATTCCAACTATTCAGGAAGAATTAAGATTGAATGGTTCGCCAAAAGCAAGATTCTTTACTGATGAAGATAGACGTGCAGTGACGGTAGAAATACCGATTCATCCAGACTTATTGGTTCAAAATGACCCAAAAGATGACCCAAAAGATGACCCAAAAAAAATTGAGCTTAATGAGATGGAGAAAGCAGTATTATCGTTGCTATGTGAAGATAATTTGTTGACGCGAAAAGTATTAGCTGAAAAACTTAGTTGCTCTGATGCCACAATAAAAAGAACCTTGAGTAGTTTGAGTGAAAAACAGATGATTAGTCGGGAAGGTTCGCGGAGAGCAGGGTGTTGGAATGTTTTGCATAGGCTCTAAGAATGCCAGAAGAATGGAGTTTTCAACTATCGTGACCACAACATGACCAATTTGGTTATGCTGTGGTTATGTTGCTTTTAGGTAGGACATCTAACAATGATAGAATTTGAATTTTGGTGCTTAAAAAATCAATTATCCTCAAGTCGAGAATAATTTGAGAATAGAGTATGATAGGAAAGGGTTGGAATACAGTATTTATTCTTGTAAATAATTAAAATATAAAGTAAAAAAATATCGAAAATTTGTATTAATGTGATATAATATAAATGGTTATCAGTGTAAGGCAACAAGGCGATGTGTTTCGTCTTGTTGCCTTATTATGTTTATAAGGAGGAATATGTGATGAGTAATGCAAAATATTGGGTGAGAAATATGTACACAGGTCCAGGTGGAGGAGCATATACAGGTCCAGGAGGCGGAATGTACACAGGTCCAGGTGGAGGAGCATATGCAGGTCCAAGCGGAGGAATGTATACGGGGCCTGATTCAAATCCGTACATAGCAATACATCCTCCGTTTCCGTTATTTGCAATAGAATTGCATAAAATGGGAATGCACAGAGAGGCAGAAATGATAGAAAAAGCATTAAGAAATATAGGATGGAGATAATTATGAGAAGTCTTGGTATTGCTATAAAAAAGAACGAAATATGGTATTCTGTTGTAGAAGGTACTCAGAAGGAGACTGCAATTATATTAGAAACAGGTAAACAAAATTATAGAACGGAATCGGACACATTGATGTTAGATTTTAATAACATTTTTGTTGAATTAATTACTAAGTACAAGCCGGAGATTGTGTCCTGTAAATTGTCTTTAGATATCAAAATGCAACAAATACCTTACATGCACTATTCCTTAGGAATATTAAATTTAGTTTGCATGCAACATGGAATTAAAATAATAGAACATTCGAGTAGGTGGATAACGGCAAACAAAAGAGCTAAAATCACACAATTTGAAAATCATTTTGCTAGCGACCAATATAAAAACGAGGGATTAGCCGCGACACTGTTGGCATGGTTTGCATTGGAGGAATAGTATGGATATAAGATTAGATTATTCGGGAAATGATCTAGGGAAATATTATTTAATACAAAAGTTAGGAAATGGAGGATTTGGTGCTGTATATAGAGTACATGATAGAATACTTGGTGTTGAGAAAGCTATAAAAATATTAGAGGCAAGTGATCCTAAAGAGGCATATAAACTTTTTAATGAAGCTTCTATTCCGTACAAATGTCAACATAATCATATAGTAAAAATTAATGGTGGAGAAATCATTTCCTTTAATGGAGAACTCGTTTTTGTAGTAGATATGGAGTTGGCGAATGGAATGTCTATTGAAAATATACTTAAGCAAAAGTATATTTCTGTAAATGAAAGCTTAAATATAGTCAGGCAAATATTATTCGCAGTAGAATATTCCCATCTTCAAGGAATTATTCATAGAGATATAAAACCTGCTAATATATTAATGGATAATGGCTTGCCTAAATTGGCGGATTTTGGTTTATCTACGGCATTGGGTAATGTTATCAAACCATGGAAGTGGTATGTAACACATGCTGCGCCAGAGACTTTTGTTAACAATTCAATAGCTACAGTAGAAACAGATATTTTCGCGTTAGGTATGACGTTATATAGGATGGTTAATGGTATTGCAGATTGGCAGTTGTTTTTGCAAGGAATTCCAAATGTTGACACGCTTATAGTTGCAGGTAAACTTATCAATAGGTTACCAGTAAGTCCTATTCTTCCCGAAAAAGTGCATAGAATAATTAAAAAGGCATGCAATGTTTTGCCAGAAAAGCGCTATCATAATGCCACTGAAATGAGAAATGCCATTGAAAAACTTTGTCCTTTTTATACTTGGGAACGGTTAGAGGAAAATTATTGGAGAGGCAATACATTTTCGGGTCCAAGCAAGGAAATTTATATTGAAACAAAAAAACAATCAGTTAAGGTCGTAGTAACTAACAATGGAAGAAGATCCTCTATTGATAGTGAAAGTTTTACGGATTTGTTAAAAGCAAGAGAGTATATGTATAATTATATAAAACGAACCACATTAAAATAATTTGAGTATTATGATGGAAGTTAGTTATATATTGCAGATTATTAATTTCTGAATTTATTTAAATTGAAACAAAATTATATTATATAGGAGAAAAAGTAAATGGAAGAATACAAAGTTCAAATGATTAATAAGTATACAAAAGAATTGGAAGAGGATTGTGTAGATGATATGATTTTTGATTCTGAAGAAGAGGCAGAAGAATATGCGTTATATTGCAACAGTTGTGCATCAGAAGGAGCAGAACTTCTTCAGATGAGCAATCCGGGAGAATATGAGGAAGACTACGGGGAAGTGGACTATGAGTATGTAGCTGTTGAAATGGATTAAACATTCACACTGGTAATAAGCAACGGAATGGGAAGGCATCTAGATATCGAGTCAAGTCCGAAGTTAAAGGTAATCTTACGTTCCTTTATGATGTGTGTTTGTAAAAAAGATGGGAAGAGAGGAAGTTTATAATGAATGTATTTGCTATAACAGTTGTAATACAATTTTTTTTAGCAATATTATGTTTTATCCGATTTTTGAAGATATATAAACAAAAAGAGACGATATTGTACTGTCATGAAAGGAAGTCATTTTTAGATACATATGGAGGGGTTGCTAAATGTACAATCTTTAGCATAATCATAGTTTGTGCAGCATTATTGGTGAAAATGATGTGTGAAAATCAACTGGTCGTATTAAAATCTTATGAGGTGTTTGTAATCGTATGGTTAGGCATAGTTGTCACAATGGTGTTGATATTAGTAATGGCTCTTTCTTTATATATGGTTACAGAAATAAAACATTTATCTTTTGATGATGCAATAGGGAAAAAAATTCGAAACTTAGAATCCAACGAAAAGAAAAAAGCATATATGTTCTATAAGGAGGAATTCTTTATCGGATTATCAATGATTGTTACACTACAAATACAGGCTTTTTATTTGCATCTCGTAATTGGTGGAGTGCTTTTTCTGACTACTATTTTTTTGTACTGTTTTGGAATGGCTGATGTTTTACAGCATGACAATTATAACGCAGCAGAGTATAAGACTGACTATAAGAGAAAATCTTTGTTAGAAAGAATGTATATCAAAAATGTTATTAGATTTTCCAGGGACACTGATTATCGCAGGACAGCTATCAAGGTATTAAAAGACAATACTAAAAACATTAAAAAAGGTGCTCAGTTTCTAATTGCAAAAAGAGAGTACTAACAAAATATGAAAAAACATTTAGATGGTGAATTGACATCAGAGTCAACTATTAGGAAATCCCGAATAGTCCCCAATTACACATCACGTTAGGCAATTTAAAGTTTCATGCGCTGGGGCTTTAAATGAGGCTTTAACAGACGGATAAATGGTTAAAGGTTCAAAATGAACCTTTAAATGAACCAATAAATGACCCAATAAAATCCATGCAAAAAAAACGAAAACGTTTTGGATTTGGGACAATTTTAGGACAACTTCTGTTACAACATATAACAAACTATAACAAGAACACAAAACATGAACCCGCATTCCATGCGGGTTCAATACGTTATAACAACTTATAAAACTAGTCCAATCGCCCCTCATTCCTTTAGATAACTAAGAGAAACAGTCCTAGCGATAGGGCTGTTTTTCTGTTGTAAGGGAAGTCTAGTATCAAATCTTATGTAATAATATACAAAAATCTATAAATTGTGTGTGAATCATTGAAAAACAAAATAGTCCGTGTTAGACTATCGACAGAAAACAACCGTGTTATAGGGTGGCAGACCTCAATTCTACATAGAATGGGGGTGGTGCTTATGGACAATAATCAATTTGATTTCAAAGACTTAATTGCCTTTGGTACGTTCATTATAGTATTACTAACATTCGTTTTTACGTTTGGCAGATAATATTTTAGCATGAAAAAACCACCCTTTGAACTTTGGCCGAGTAAAAGGGTGGTATTTCATACACATTCATAACGAGGTCAACCCCTTGTGGGCGGTTGTTCTCTTTTCTACGTCTTGAATATATCACATCTTATACAGAAGTGCAATAACTATTTGTTATCAAGATAGTGTAAATTCCCACAGTAAATTTGCGCTATCTTTGGTGAATTCCATCTTTCCATTCCACTTAAAATAGAGTAAAATAATAAATGAATTGATTTTAAAGGGGTGCAATATGCAAGAAATCAAAGAATTATTAAATCAAAGTTTAAATATAGATTTCCTTGGAGCCACACTGAGTAATCCAAAAGACAAGAGTGGAATCCAGAAAGTGAAGGTGCGTCCGATACTTAAGAAAGACACACTCTTATTCCAATGCGAAGAGCATAAGAACAACCAGGTCTTTCATAATAATTATGAAAAAACCTTGGCGATAGAAACAATTGCGGACTACATGCAGCAGTTCAAACAGATGCAGATGGAGACGAAGCAGTATCGCTATACAGTTTTGGTTAGTAAAAAAGGAAAAGTGACGATTCAGAGAAAGCAGCAGGCGGGGTGCGTGAAGCAGGTGGATTTGTCGCATAACCGTAGCAAGCAATATATTTTGCAGGAAGGGACGATTGTGCCATTCTTGCAAGATCTTGGAGTTATGACATCTGAGGGGAAAATTGTGCGCACGAAGTTTGATAAGTTCCGTCAAATTAATCGTTTCTTAGAATTTATTGAAGATATTTTGCCACAATTGGATAAGAATAAAGAAGTGACAATTCTAGACTTTGGTTGTGGCAAATCATACCTTACATTTGCCATGTACTATTATCTGCATGAGATGAAGAAATACGATGTACGTATTATTGGGCTTGATTTGAAAACAGATGTTATTTGTCACTGTAATGAATTGAGTGTGAAATACGGGTATGAGAAATTAAAATTCTTAGAGGGTAATATTGCAGACTACACTGGTGTAGATGAGGTTGATATGGTGGTAACGCTCCATGCGTGTGATACGGCGACGGATTTTGCATTGGATAAAGCAGTCGGTTGGAATGCAAAGGTGATTCTGTCGGTGCCATGTTGTCAGCATGAGTTAAACGGACAGATGAAGAATGATTTACTTGCACCGATATTCAAGTATGGTCTAATCAAAGAAAGAATGGCGGCATTGCTTACTGATGCCATGCGTGCGGAATATTTGGAAAGTATGGGGTATGATGCACAGATTCTCGAATTTATCGATATGGAGCATACACCGAAGAATATTTTGATTCGTGCGGTGAAGACTGGAAAGAGAAAAAACAATCAAGAGAGTGTGAATGCATTGGAAGAATTTTTTTATGTCACACCAATGTTGGGTAAATTATTGAAAGAAAGAGGAGAATAGAAGATGAAAGAACGGACAATACGAATTATTGTTTTATCAGTTGTATTCGTTCTGGCTATCATTGTATTTAGCTTTTTGACAAATCGAGGAAGTACAAGTATGACGGCGGACATGAGCTCTGCCACGCTTCCAACAGTATCCTTTCAGACTGCAGGCAGGGAAGCAAATCTGCTCGTAGGACATAAGAGAAGTATGAATGTTGCATCTGTTAGAGATAGCATTTCCATATACGATGAAACCGAAAAACTTGAGATGACAATACATCATAACTTGGAAGGTGTGGCTTCTATCTCGTATGAAATATATACTGCAGATGGCACGGAGAAGCTTTATCAGGATACCGTGAACAAGGTGAAGGAAACAGTTAGTTTAAAGATGGGAGCTAATTTATCCGAAGGACAGGAAGGTCTTCTAAAGATAACTCTTCATCTCGGGAAAACACCTATTTACTATTATACGAGGATTATAAAGGACCAGGACTATCATATAGAGGAATGTGTGAAGTATATAGAGGAACTTCACAAGAATATTTTAAAAAACAAAAATGAAGATGATGTGAAGAAGGTAATGGAGTCCAATGCAGAAGGGGACAATACGACATTACAGCATGTCACAATTCATTCTGATTTGAACCATATCATGTGGGGGAATCTCAAGCCGGAGATTGCAAATGACTTACAGATCGAAATTAAAGAAGCAAAAAAGGCGTATACATCTGTGTTGCTTCGTTACCAGGTGACTTTGGCAGGAGATAACAATAAAAAAGAACTGTATCATGTGAAAGAGTTTTTTAAGGTTAGTTATGGTTCTGAGCGTATCTATTTGTTAGAGTACGATAGAAAAATGGAAGAAGTGTTTGACACTTCTAATGTTACACTAAGTTCTAAAGGGGTAATTCTTGGAATTGCACAAGCGGATATTCCTTATAAAGTCAATGCGGATGGAAATATCGTTGCATTTGTTCAGGCAAATGAATTGTGGAACTATCAAAAGGAAGAAGATGCATTTTCGCTTGTGTTTAGTTTCGCGTCCGC
>JAEIGA010018774.1_pt1 | contig 10538 bp, 7 predicted proteins | sample 9270691 | NCBI WGS metagenome assembly JAEIGA01 (sample SAMN17057246, study PRJNA624740) | gut metagenome | biome: biome; isolation source: fecal sample | host: Bos grunniens | place: China: Xizang | collected 2019
AAGCGCCCGTTGGCAGCCATGGCTCGCTCTAGGTTTACAGAGCTTCCTTGTCGTAGCTGGCCTAAATTGGTGCGATTCAAAGTTTCGTGCATAACGTCAGCAGCAAATTCATTGGCACTGAACTCTGTTACCGTTAAACAAATTCCGTTTACGGCAATGCTGTCTCCAATATGCATATCTGCCATGATTTTTGCCGCTTGAATCCGCAAAATGGCAGAACTTCGTCCTTTTTGAATGGCTTTTAAGGTGCCGATTTCTTCAACTATTCCAGTAAACATAAATTATTTTCTCCTAAAGCTCGTTGCAACTACAGTCTGCTGAGTGGCAAGAAGGAAGGATTTCTTGTTCCAAAAGGAAATCCTCGCCCAGTTGCTGGGTGGCTACAACACGCATCTGAAAGGCTTGTTGTGGATTATCTACTCCAATGCCTCCTACAGGAGACTTGGCGGTTTCTCCACCAAAGATTTTTGGAGCAATATAGGTATACACCCGCTGCACCAAGCCTGCCTGTAGCAAGGACCAGTTCAGCTGACCGCCACCTTCCACAAGAACACTATCAATTTTTTCTTGGCCCAATCGATGAACCAATGCTTGTAGGTCAACCCCTCCATTTTTTGAGGGCACCACCCAAATCTGGCAACCAGCTTCTTGGTAGGGCTTGTACCGAGACTCCTCCTGACAGCAGGTGGCAATGATGGTGGGAACTTCCTTGGCGGTAACAACTAACTTTGCAGAAAGGGGAGTACGGAGTTGAGTGTCACAGATGATTCTCACAGGATTATTGCCATTTTCTATGCGACAGGTTAATTCTGGATCATCTGCCAAAACAGTTCCTGTCCCCACCATAATTGCTGCATATTTGTTGCGAAGCTCATGGACGTGGTGGCGGGCTGCCTCCCCAGTAATCCAACGAGAGGCTCCTGTATGGCAGGCAATTTTTCCGTCGGCAGTCATGGCATATTTCAGTGCAAGATAGGGCTGCTTGGTGGTAATGTAATGGAAAAAGATAAAATTGATGGCGTCGCATTCAGCTTGGAGAAAACCTTCTTCTACCTGAATGCCAGCAGCCTTGAGCTGGACAATTCCCTTGCCAGCTACCAGTGGGTTTGGATCTGCTGAACCCACTACCACACGTTTTATGCCAGCTTGAATCAGGGCTTCTGTGCAAGGTGGATTTTTTCCGTGATGACAACATGGCTCCAGAGTAACGTAGATAGTGGCTCCCGCAGCTGATTCTGTACAGGAAGCCAAGGCATTTCGCTCTGCATGAGGGCAACCATACTGCTGATGGTAGCCTTCTCCAATAACACGACCATCCTTTACAATAACTGCTCCCACCAATGGATTGGGGTTTACCCTTCCTGTTCCCTTAAGAGCCAGTGCAATGGCCTGTCTCATGTATTTTTCATCATCTGAGTTCATAATTACCTTAGTATGTTTGTCTTCAGGGAGGGAAAAGGACAGAACGGCATAAGGGCGTGTTGCCCGTAGATGGGTTTCTGTGAGTCATCTTCTTTCATCCAGACTGTAACTGTCGGCTTCGGAATTACACCGAATCATGCCTTATGGCTCGTGGGCTATACCACCGGTAGGAACTTTCATCCTGCCCTGAAGACGTAGTATACCTCAAAAGAATCATGAGGTTTTTTATGTAACATATACTATAATCTAGGGATTGCTATCTGTCAAGGTAAAAGAAAGAAGCACCACCTGTGAAGATGGTGCCTTGTCTTGAGGTTTATGGGTAGAGTTTGAATCCCACCGTGGTGATGAATCGTGTTTCTGTGGGATATTCTGAAGTATTGATTTTGTGGATGTCGTATCGGACAGCAGAATTGGGCTTGCCGTCAATGTCGGTGTAGTAGGAGTATACCACACCAGTGTCCAAGAAGAGGCTAAGAGGAACGTTAAGGCCCTGCATATTGAACTCTCCTCCCACTTTGAAGATATGTTGCCACTGATAGGCTCCATCGTGGAGGAAGTGCTTCCACAACATGGGTTTTCCTTCTTTGTCGTTTCTACCAGTGGTATCCAATGTGGAGTTAAGGCCACTACCATCCACGGCTCTGCTGCCATATTCAGCACCATGACGCACCATCTGATACTGGGCATGGAACCGGAATAGTCCCCCTTCTACGAATGATGAGTCAAATCGAATCTTTAATTCATCGGAGTTGGGTGGCAGATAGTAGCCTAGGGAGACTCCGTTGTTCACATAGGCTTCCTCCATCCATGCCTCATACCAAGGTGTTTTTACCAGCTGGTGGGTATACACGTAAGGCTCCAACTTTGTGTACTGGATGGAGAAATTGCTAAATGCCAACTTTGGAATGGGGATGGGGGCAGAGGCTCCTACTTGCAAAGCATACATCATTCTGTCTTGATTGAATAATTCTGGACTGGTTAAGTCGATTTCATCTACAAAGGCAGAACCCCAAATTTTTCCGATTCCAGGGTATTGTAAAATAAGGGTAGCAAACAAGGACATATTGTCAAAGTCTCCCACGTTGTTCTGGTAGAAGAATTGGCTTAACAAGGGGAATGAATATCCCAGTTCAAGTCTTTTGGGGAAAATGGCACTGGAACCTAAACTAAACTGAAGATAGTTTTTATAATTTGCCTCTACCATAGTGATTGAGAAGGCATTTTGGAAGGTGGCAGAACTAATGCTGATACCTTTTTGGTTATAATACTCCAAGATACCAGTGAGTGTGGCTAATCTAAGCCAGCTAAAAGGCTCAAAGTTTGCCTCTATTCCAAAGAATGGACGAGCGGCTGCATTCAATACTAAACTACTTCCCGTAGTTCCAGCGGCCCACTCTCGCTGCAGTCGTCCTGCACGAACAAAAATGGCATCATCTAAAAATGAAGCAGCCATTTCTCCGTTGAGTTGGTAACCAAAAGCAATTCCCTCGGGCCAATCGTAAAAACCACTGGAAGAAATATTTTCAGCTTTGAAAATAGAACCATCCCAGTGTTTTTGGAAAGTGTATGGAAAAAATGGAATGGGTTCGCTAAATACGGTGTAGGGCACATTCTGATCTTTTCTTGCTTGGTCTATGTCTCCATTTTCAAATCCCTCGTAAAAAGGATAGGCAGTCCCTAATTCCTGTCGAGGAGCTTTCATTAAGCCTCCACCTGCGTCAATATACCAAGAGAATTTGCTTCCCATATCACCGCTTGCAAAGGCAATGCCCCAGTTGTCGGTTCCCCACACAAAATTCTTGCCCAGGAATTCGTAGGAGCCAGAGGCCACGGATTGCCAACTTGCTCCTGCATTAAATGTCATAGTTATACCTGATTCTGTTGTATGTTCTTGATATGTTTCTCCCTTGAGCCAGTTCCAGCCTTCTGTTTTTTCAAAGGAGGCTAAGGTATCTCGTAAAATAGCTCTTTCTGCGGAAGAGAGTGCTGCCCACGGTAATTCTGCTTCTGCAGAGAGGATGGTATTGATTATGCCTTTTATCTTGTGTTGAGAGTAGGGCTTTGCCTCACTCAAGACAGGACACAGGCCCTTCAGCTGAGCCTGCTCAATAACGTAATAGACAGGATTGTCTACAGGAACTGCAGTGTGACTTTGTGCCACAAGGGGCAGTAAAAGTGCAACGGATAAGAGGAAGCAAACAAGAATCTTTTTCATAATTTCAGTATACCAAGATTACTGTAAAAGTGAAAGAGAGAAAGTAGAGAGGAGGGAAAAGATGAAAATTTGCAGAATCTTGGATTGTTCTATCCGTACCCCCCTCCATAGTCAAAGAGTTTTTTTTCTGCTATATTGGAAAATATGGAAACATTCAAAGGGCTTTCTGCCTCGGAAGGAATTGGTTTTGGAGAGGTTTTCCTCGTTCCTGCCCCAGCACCTCGCTTAATTCCCCAATATAAGATTCAAGATACAGATATTGACGCAGAGTGGCAGCGTCTGGAAGTGGCCTTAGAAAAGGTGCGACAACGGATGCAAGAGCAATCATCCACGGCAGATAGCCAGTATGCAGCTATTTTGGAAACCTATACGGTGATGCTGATGGATGTGGAATTCCTGTCCCAGGTGAAAAATCTCCTTATCAAGAGCTTGCAGAACATAGAGATTGTGTTGCACAAAAAGACTGCTGAAATGGCTGAAATGTTGCGGGGTGCTGGGGACGAATATTTGGCAGAACGGGCCCAAGATATTACTGATGTCTTTGCCCAGGTTGTTGATGAACTTTTAGGATACAAGCCCTTTGATTACGATCTTGTGCCAGAAAATACGGTGGTGGTGGCAGAATCTGTCAGTCCTGCCGATGCCGTTGCCCTGTTCAAGAAAAATTTGCGGGGCTTGGTGGCTTGTGAAGGTGGTGTTTCCAGTCATTTGGCTATTTTGGCCCGAAACCATCGGTTGCCAGCAGTTTTGGGCATCAAGGCCATTACCGACAAGCTAGAATCTGGCCAGCAGGTTATTGTGGATGGAACAGAAGGCTTGGTAATTGTGGAGCCTGACGAAAAGACCCTGAAAAAATACCACAAATTTGAAGCAGCCAAGCAAAAGGAAGAAAAAAGTCTTTCCAAACTCAAGCACAAGGCTGCTTGTACAAAGGATGGCGTTGCCATTACCTTGCTGGCAAATATCGGTTCTCCAGAAGAGGCACAGCTGGCTCTGGAGGAAGGTGCTGGAGGAATCGGATTGTTCCGCACGGAATTCCTTTTTATGGGTGCCATGCAAGATGCCCGTAAAACAGGTTCCTCTGGAAAGAAATCTGTTTCTGAGGCTGCTCAGTTGGAGTCATATAAGCAGGTTTTGGAAATTATGGGGAATCGGCCGGTAATTATCCGAACCTTGGATGCCGGTGGTGATAAGCTTATTAAGGATGCTGGTTTTGACACTGTGCCAGAACAAAATCCCCTGCTGGGAAGTCGAGCCATTCGTCTCACTTTGGCCAACAAGTCCTTGTTCAAGCGTCAGTTACGAGCCTTGTACCGAGCTAGTGTGTACGGAAATTTACGCATTATGATTCCTCTTGTTACCCATTTGAGTCAAATTAAGGAAACCTTGCAGGTTATTGATGAGGTAAAAGCGGAATTGAAAAAGGATGGCCTTGATTTTAATCCAGAGGTTCCTGTTGGCATTATGGTGGAAACTGCCGCCGCAGCCATTTCTGCAGATATTTTTGCCAAGTATTCTGACTTCTTTTCCATCGGTACCAACGACTTGACCCAGTATGTGCTGGGCATTGACCGAGAAAATCCCTCGGTGGCAGATTTATACGATGATAAGAATGTGGCTGTGTTGCGTCTTATTAAAAATACGGTGGACTGTGCTGACAAAGGTGGAATTCCTGTTTCTGTGTGTGGTGAAATGGCGGGTGTTCCTGAGAAAGCCTTGCTATTAGCTGGATTGGGAGTGCGAACCTTTAGTTTATCTCCAGTGCACATTGGAGCTATTAAGAAAGCCTTGGCTAAGCACTCGATGAAGGAGTTGGAAAAAATGGCCCAGAAGGCTTTGTCTGGAGAATCTTTATAAAATCAAGGAGTAAAAAACTACTATGGGAAAGAAATTTTCTAAGAAAGATACACAAGATGAAATGATGGAGCTGGAAAATCAGGAGGATGTTTCCTTTGATTTTGAGGGCACTGGCTTTAGTCGGGACAAGAAATACAAAAACCTGCCCTTAGTGGTGATTGCGGGGCGCCCAAACGTGGGAAAATCCACCTTGTTCAATCGCTTGTTGCACCGTCGCCGTGCCATTACTGACCCTACACCTGGTGTTACCAGAGATCCCATTCAGGAAACGGCATTTATCAACGGATATCCTGTCAATCTCATGGACACCGGCGGATTCAAGCTGGATAGAGACATCGGTTCCATGGAAGCGGTAATGGACGAGCTTGTTGTGGAACAAAGTCTCAAGGCTCTGGAAAGGGCCGATGTAATCCTGCTGTTGCTGGACGCTGGACTTATTACTGGGGAGGACGAGGAATTTATCAAGTTGCTGCGTCCCTTCTGGAAAAAGGTAATTGCCACAGTAAACAAGACAGAAGGTGGACGGCTGGAAGAAGAGGCCTGGAACTACATGCGTTTTGGCTTTGATTCCCTGCTATTGATTTCTGCCGAACATGGAGACCGCATTTCGGAGCTTAAAGACCAGCTGATTTCCCGCCTTGATTTTTCTGCGGTGGAAGAAGACGAAGGTGGGGAACCTGTTCGCATTGCCATTATGGGTAAGCCTAACACTGGAAAATCCACCTTGGCCAACCGCCTTACTCACACTGAGGCTTCTATCGTGTGTGATTACGCTGGAACTACCCGGGACGTGGTGGAAGGAAGCTTTCAGTACAAGGGACGGAATTTTCAGGTGCTGGATACAGCGGGAATTCGGCGTAAGGCAAAGGTAAAGGAAAACGTGGAGTATTACTCCGTGAACCGAGCCATTAAGACACTGGATAGGGCGGAGGTTGTCTTCCTGATGATTGATGCCCAGGAAGGTTTGTCTGACCAAGATAAAAAGATTGCTGCCCTTGCCCATGATAGAGGTCGTGGAGTGATTTTTGTCTTGAACAAGTGGGATACCCAGGAACAGGGACGTGCAGCCTTACGTAAGGCCGAGGAAAATATCCGTATTATGTTTGGTCACATGAACTATGCCCCTGTCATTGCTATTTCTGCACTAGAAGGCAAGGGAATGCAGGAGCTTTTGAACATGGCACTGGAAATGCAGGCTCAGCTTCACCGTAAAATAGACACCGGTAGCTTGAATCTTGCCCTGAAGGATTGGGTTTCTGCCTATCCACCTCCAGCCAGCCGTACTGCTCACTTTAAGATGCGGTACATGGTGCAGACCTCTTCTAATCCCGTCAGCTTTTTGATTTTTGCCAGTCGACCAGAAGTTGTTTCCGACTCTTACTTGGCCTACATCAAGAACAAGATTCGTAGCGACTTGGGCTTTGACAAAATCCCTGTGTTGCTGGAACTGAAGGCAAGTCGTCAGAAATGGGAAGATAGGGAGAAATTTTAGTGGCTTCCTATTCCATTGGCGAGATGGAGGAACTGACGGGAATCAAGGCGCACGTGTTGCGGTACTGGGAAGAGGTGATTCCCAGTCTTGCCCCAAAAAAGGATCTTGGGGGACGACGTGTCTATTCCCAACGGGATTTTCAGACCATCATGCGGCTGAAATACCTGATTCAGGAGCGACGTTTTACCATCGAAGGAGCCCGTTCAGAAATGATTAAGCAGGCTGCCTCCTACGTTTCTTCTAATCAGGAATTATCCTCTGCCTTGGAATCAATCAGTGAAATACGTTCAAGTCTCACGGACTTGTATTTACTTGTGAAAAAATATCGTAGACCAGGAGGAACTGCTGGTGGCAAAAAATAAATCAACTGTGGAAAAGCGTGGTGGTGCAGTACAATTTCAGGAAAAATCTGAAAAAAAATCAACTTTTCCTTCCAAAAAAGAAGCTTCACTTCCAAAAAGGATTTCTAGTAAAAATCAAGTTCCCTCAGGAACTGTTCCAACTGGTGCAAAGGCTCCTTCCCATGCCGGCTCAAAGGATGCTTTCAAAAAATCCCTTGTGGAAGAATTGTTGCCAGAGCTTCCTGCCGAAAGTCGCCAGATTTTGGAAAACTTTGAGTGCCTTGTTCAGGGGGTGCGGCCACTGTCTTCTCGCCAGCTACTCCGCCTGCCAGAAAATATTCGTGATGTATCCCACCTGCTGACAGACCAGCGTGGCGGCCGCAGAATGGGCTATTTGAACGACACGGTTTATCTTTCAGCTTATATGCGGTACTTCCAGTGGTGGAATCTTTTGCGGCTCACGCGGCTTTTTGCGGGGCTGAAACCAAGCCAGCTGAATGTGCCTGACAATGGCATTTGTCTTGACATAGGCTCTGGCCCATTGACAGTGCCCATTGCCCTGTGGCTTGCTCGTCCCGATTTACGGGAAAAAAAACTGACTTGGTATTGTCTGGATCATTCCCAAACAGCCCTGTCCCTTGGTGAAGAACTCTACCTTGCTGTTGCCGCCCGAAGCATTGCCGATCTAGCTTCGGCCCGGAGCATTGCCGATTCAGCTTTGGAGCAAAAATCGCTGGAGCTGTGGCGAATCATTCGGGTGAAGGGAGAGCTGGGAGAATCTGTGCGACAACGAGCTCACTTGGTAACGGCTGCCAATGTCTTTAACGAGGTGGTGGAAGAATCTGGTAAGCCACCAGAGTTTACTGCCAAACGGGCTGCCGATATCATCATGCACTACAAGGAAGCTGCTGCCCAGGTACTGGTGGTGGAGCCTGGAACGCCACCTGCTGTTCGGTTCCTTACGGCTTTTCGTGGAGCCTTGGCTCGAAAGGGCCTGACTGTTGTTTCTCCCTGTCCCAAGGGCATGGAGTGGACAGAAGGTACAGCGGAAGGCAAGGGGTGTCCTTGTCCCATGGACGGTGGCCGTGGAAACAAGTGGTGTCACTTTACCTTTTCCACCGAGGATGCTCCCCAAAAATTGCAAAAATTGTCTTCTCGTGCGGGACTTCCCAAGGAGCGGGCAAGCTTGGCCTTTGTGCTGGCTTCCTCCTTCGCATCCAAATCTCCTGCAAAGGAAAGTCAGCTGGAAATCCGTGTGATTTCTGAGCCTATTAAATTGCCAGGAGAGCGGACTGGTTATTACGGCTGCAGTCAGCAGGGCTTAGTGCTGGTGGAATCTGCCACAAGTTTGGCTCCCGGTCAACTGCTTCATGTGCAGGAACCAAGTTCCCCACGACGGGACAAAAAAAGCGGTGCTCTGGTGATCAAGCTGGGGTAAAGTGCCGTAAATCTCCTGCTACAGGAGTATAGATTGCAATTTAAATCTCTTTGATGAGATAAAGGTGGTATTTTAGAAATGTCTAAAGTGGAACATATCCCATGGGATGATAGTTATCGTATTGGGCATCCAATGATTGACAAGCAGCACATGCACTTGTTTGAGTTGGCAGACAAATTGTACAACGCGTTGGATGCAGATCTTTCTTGCGAGGCTTCTCACATTGAGCCTCTAATCCAAGAATGTGTTGAATACGTGCTTTTTCACTTTTCCAATGAAGAAGGCTTGATGGAAGAGGTTGAATTCGAAGGTGAATCACGAAAAGCACATCTTCAGCAGCATCAGGAATTCAATCAGTATATTTCTACTTTGCTCGGAAATTTTTCTACGGAAAAAAAGATTGACTTGGTACAATTGTATTCCTTCTTGGCAAATTGGTTAGTAAAACATATTACAGTAGAGGATAAGAAGTTGGGGGAACATATCCGTATGTTTTTATACGGTGAGTAAGCCCTTGTTGTTGGTGCATTGGTAATGAATCAACAAATCGTTCTTTTTTTATTGACATAAAACACTATCAGTAGTATATTCTCTTCTTGATGACCACATATTTAGTGTACACTAGATATGTGGTCTTATATTCTCATACATTAATTATTCCATCATATTTAGAGGTGTGCTATGAACATTATCAAGCGGAATGGTAAAGAAGTAGCTTTTGATCTCACAAAGATTCAAGTTGCTATTTCCAAGGCAAACCAAGAGGTTCCTCTGAAGGAACAGCTGTCCCCAGAAACAATTCAAGCTCTGGCGGAAAATGTTGCCACTGCTTGTTATCACAGTCACACCGCTATGAATGTAGAAGCCATTCAGGATTTGGTGGAAGAAGAAATTATGAAGGCTGGTGGGTTTTCCATTGCAAAAAAATACATCACCTACCGCTACCAGCATGACCTGATGCGAAAGGCCAACTCCACAGACCGTCAGATTCTTTCCCTGCTGGAATGCTCCAACGAAGAAGTTAAGCAGGAAAATTCCAATAAGAATCCTACCGTCAATAGTGTTCAGCGTGACTATATGGCGGGCGAGGTCAGCAAAGATATCACCAAAAGAATTCTTCTTCCCGCAGATATTGTGGCTGCTCACGAGCAGGGCATCATTCATTTCCATGATGCAGACTATTTTGCGCAGCATATGCACAACTGTGATCTCGTCAACCTGGAAGATATGCTTCAGAACGGAACCGTTATCAGCGGAACTATGATCGAAAAGCCTCACAGCTTTTCCACAGCTTGTAATATCGCAACGCAGATCATTGCGCAGGTTGCTTCCTGTCAGTATGGCGGTCAGAGCATTAGCTTGACTCATCTCGCTCCTTTCGTAGACGTCAGCCGTAAAAAGATCAGAAGGCTCGTTCGCGAGGAACTTGCCGATCTTCCCGGTATTACGGAAGAAAAGATCAATGAGATTGCGGAAAAGCGTCTGCATGAAGAGATCGAGCGCGGTATTCAGATGATCCAATATCAGGTTGTTACCCTCATGACCACCAACGGTCAGGCACCCTTCGTCACCGTATTCATGTACCTCGGAGAAGAGAAAAACGATCAGGAACGCCGCGACCTTGCCCTCATCATTGAGGAAACCCTTCGCCAGCGCTACGAGGGTGTCAAGAATGAAAAGGGCATCTGGATCACGCCTGCGTTCCCCAAGCTGATCTATGTGCTGGAAGAGGATAATGTCCGCGAAGGCACGCCCTACTGGTATCTGACC
>JAEIGA010018775.1_pt1 | contig 10538 bp, 20 predicted proteins | sample 9270691 | NCBI WGS metagenome assembly JAEIGA01 (sample SAMN17057246, study PRJNA624740) | gut metagenome | biome: biome; isolation source: fecal sample | host: Bos grunniens | place: China: Xizang | collected 2019
AATTCTTCTGCTGTCTGTTGGTACATGTCCTGCGGAACATATTCTTTCCTGTTCATTTCGCCATTTCTGCTATATGGCTGTGTGCCGCCTGTCCTATATTCATTCAAATACTTCTGTCTAATAGCTTCGCCCTTCTCTTCCGGCAAAGTGATCGGGTTAGAGGTTGCCTTGGCATTTCTCCATTCGTCATATGACATACCATTTAGGCCGGAGTTATCTCTATACTTGTAAGCCCGGCGCTCTAACCCTTCGACTACACCTCTAAGCGTGCAACGACAGTTATAAATTTCGCCCGGGTCACCTTTCGGGTCACCGGGATATTCACAACCGTTAGAAAATGCTTCTCCAACAGGCCTTGTTTCTTCATGTAACCATCTATGGGAATGACGAGTGCGGTTATCCATGGTAGCTAACCACATTTGCTGCATATCGATTCCCATGTCCTGCGCACGTTTATATGCGTCTACCCTGCCAGCGTTCTGCGCACCTGTGGCCATTGTTCGTGCATTACGGATAGCGGCCTTTCTGTTAGTTTCTCCAACAGCTGTGGCAAGCCTTGTCGCTAGTTTAGGAATAGATTCACCCTGCAGGATTCCCTGTGTCATTACAGATTGAAGCTTCTGCCTGTTCCATCTTACTGCTTTACCCTCTGTGATCTCCTGCGAAACTCTAGCGCCGGGCGGTGGTAACAGTTCCGGGTCATCTCGCATAAGCCTTTCAACTGATTCTTTTGAATATAACGTAAATGCAGTATCAACGTGTGCATCATGTTCTACTTGATACGTGGCAAAATTAAAATTATTAGCATATATCTCGGGAGAATAACTGTAAGAAATAGCTTTGGCCTTTTCATTGGTTTCAGCAAGGCTCTCGGACATGGATTGTTTCATGGCAGACCAACGCTGGCCTACTGCAAGCTGGCCGGTTCTCCATTGCTGATATTCCTCTTTGGACTTATAGCCTTCTTCAACCCACCTCTGCCATGTTTCGTCTTTCTTTTCAAAGCGGCTAAGGTAATCATTCAGCTTTTCCTCTAATTCCTTCTTCGCCTGTGCGTATTCCCTGTTAATCCGGGCTTCCATTTCTTTTAAGATTGCTTCTGTGTCCTTTTGCCCTCTATCCATCGATGCTCCCTTTATGATTTCCCGAGTTTAGCTCTGATCGTTGCGATCTGATTTTCCAACATTATTTTAGCTTTCTTCCTATCCTCGGCGGATAGCGCTGAAAGCTTCTCGGATAGTTCTGTAATACGTTCTTGTATTTGTGAAACCATCTGTTCAATCTGTTCATCGTCTGATGATACTGCAGTCTCCGTGCTTTTACCTGCAATAGTCCCTGCTGTTGCTCCTGCAGTACTTTCTGCTTTAGTCCCTGCAGTAGTCCCTGCACTACTCCCTGCACTTTTACTGCCGCTACTGGAACTACCCTTACTGCCGGAACTGCTACTTGCCGCAGTCTTCCCGGAGCTTGTTTTGGTGCTAGTTTTCTTTTCCTTAGCATACTTAGGGTCGGATTTTAGCTTCTCGATCTCCGCAAGCGCCTTTTTGGAGTACTCCTTGCGGATTTGCATTTTTTCTTCATCGGTTGTGGCGCTAGCAAGGGCAGCATTCATTTCGGCCTTAACCTTTTCCTTTATAGCCGCCGCTTCAATAGCGCCCTCAGCATTAAGCCCCGATGTTGAAACACCAAGCAAGCTGGATGATGCTGTTTTAGTGGTCTTCTTACTGCTCTTCTTACTGCCGGAGCTGGTCGTTGCTGTTGCCCTTCCCTTTTTGCGACCCTTTAATATGCCCTTTTTGCGGTATTTCATATAATACTCATGAGCCTTTGCTGCATCGTATGCCATATCACAACTCCTTTAACAGATTCTCCAACATTGTCATTACTTCCTCTAAGCCGGCTGTGCCTGTTGCGGCTGTTTCCTCGGGCGCTTCTTCTGTTTCTTCCTCGCCTAACTCTTCCTCGGATAGCAAATCTTCTTCACTCTCTAGGTTGCCGCCCATCTCTAGTTCATCGGCCTCCATACGTTCAAGTATTTCTTCTGTTCTATCGCCATCACCTAATAGGTTGAGTATCTTTTCTGTTACATAATCAGCGTCCAACACCTCGGATGCCTGTAACACCGTTGTAACGCTCTCGTTTACATTAACAAGCCTTGAACGTGTAAATGTCGGTTCGTCCTCTATCCCGGCAACAGCAAGAATACCTTTAACAAACTTGATTACTTGGTATTCATACATATCAGCCTTAGTATTCATAGGCTCGTAGGCCGCTTCTATCTGTGTTGCTGTTACTGCGCCGCCCTTGATCTCGTCTATGTTCAAGGCCATATAATCCTTGTATATATCTGCTTCTAACCTTGCTAAGAGCTGTTCCCTTGCCGCATAGGGAATATCAACCGTAACAGCTTCTGCGCTCTGATCGTCATCGAGAGCCGCCATCTTGGTTGAATGAATACGCTCTAGGAATTTAACCAAGTCGGTGTCATCCATACCGCCGGCACCTTTAAGCAGCCAATATATCTGTGCGGTATCTAGGTCATTCAAGAAACCGTTCTTAATTAGGTCGTATGCGTCTATCTGCTCCTGTATACCTACAAGCTCAGACTGCTTTTCCTCGTTAGCCCAAAGTGGCACGATCGGGAAGGACGGATAATTCTCGCCATCATAAATCTCTGTTCCGTCTGCTTCTGTTGTACGAAGCTTAAGGATATATGGTGTCTTTTCCTTTAGGATTCGCCCGGTTTCCTCGTCCTTGGCTATATCCTGTCGCTCATTCCAAATATAGTTGGTATAACCGTCCTCTTCATAGAATGTTGCCCTTAGCGGCTTTGAAGCATCTACCTGCCAAAAACGAATACCGGCTCTCAAAGCTCCATTTTCCTCGTCATATAGCGGAGCAAACTCTGTTAGGCCGAACACGTCCATATGATCGAGGTTAAAGAATCCAAATGATTCACCCTGCACGAGTGCCATCTTACCTGCACGTTGTAACTGCGTGTCGAAATCTTCTCCAAGCTTATCCGCTGTCGTTTCTTCATTCCACATAACACCATTACCAAGCAAATACTGATTCTGCTGAGTAGTGAAATAGGCAAAGAAGTTTCTTGTGGTCTTGTGATTCGGTGACCATTTATCAATAACCTCTCGCCCATCTAACTTTCTAAGTGTCTTTTGGTAGTTCATAGTGCTTGTATTTCGTTTTGCGTTGTATTCGCAACCCATAACAGCGGTCTTATATAGGTCGCTCCCTTTATGTTGGCTAATAACAGCCCTTACAAAGTCCATTCTGCGTTTAGCATCATCCTCGGGTATTGCTATTAGGTCTTGATAGGTAAACATTGCCTTTCTCCTTTACATGATTGAAATATATGGTTGTTTGGGTTTTGATATCTTCATAGTTTTTACAAAGTACCTTGTATCATCCATTGCATGATCGTCTACCTTGATAGGCTTGTCATCGGTGGCCTTATCGTCCCATACGTAACCCTGCGCTTCTTGGATCCAATTAGTGCATTCGGGAGATATCTTTATCAGCCCCTTCTTCATTGCTGTTGCCGTTTCCCTTATACCGTCCGCAACATCATTGTTTGCCGGGTGGACGTGATATTTACCTCGTCTTTTTAGTAGTGCTATAAATGAAGCCGCCGAAGGGTCAATGATCGTTCTGATTCGTTCTATAAATGGCACTCCCTTTATAAACTCGTCTAGGTCATCTGCGTATTCTTCATCGGTCTTTTGAACTCCTGTTGATCGCCCGGAGTAATAGTATTCCTTTATTCGATACCAAATATTCTCGTACTTGCCCCATAGGCCGCAGGAAAATGCGTTCTGTGTTCCATAGTCGATTGATAGAACATACTGTTCACATTTACCCTCTAAAGGCTCTTGGATAGCGTCCTTGTACATTGGATATATCAAGCCCTCAGCCAATGTCCATTCGCCCTTTATATAGCGTCCGTAATATACTGTTCCCTCGTATTCCTTGCACAGGTTATCAACATAGTCTGTTGGTAGATAAGGGTTATCGAATATTGTGTAATGCTGAATATAGGCATCTATGTCGGGTTTATCGATGAACTCTTTCAGCCAATGTGATGGAAACTCCGGGTTGCAAGAACCGTCAAACCTTGAATATGGCTTGTCTAGTCGTGATTGAAGCATTGCGAATACTTCCTTGTTCCACTTTGCGATCTCGTCACCATAGCAATACTTGATACTTGAACCCTGTATCTTTGAAACCTGCGACACCTTTTCAGCGCCTAAGCAATAGACAGGTACTCCGGCGATATAAGCAACATTCCTTGCATTTATGTTCCCAACTATCGCATCTGTGTAAATCTCCCTCATTGGCTCTAGTACGTTACGCTCGATTGTTTCCCTTGACACTCCAAGAATGACATTAAGGCCGGATTCGCTCTTAACCGCCCTAAGCCTTGAAAGTATGACATAGGCAATGTCAACAAAGGACTTGCCGCTACGAACAGCCCCGATCTTCAAGTTCCATCTTGAATTAGATTTCACAATATACTCATTCTGTTTCGGGCTCAGTTCCAGCATTTGCTTTCAACTCCTGTAAGATGTTATCGAGTCTGTCGATTGCATCATTGTTCTCAATCTCGAAGTTATCACGTTGGCCTAAGTAGTTTTTACCGAGGAATATAGCCATTGCAGCCGATTTCTTTGCTAAATTAAACTGCGCCCTTCTAAGTGATATTTTTCCTTTTTCACGTTTTTTGGCGTAAATCTCGGAGAAACCGACACCGTATTCTCTTTTGCACCAATTGCAAAGAGTTTTATCGGTTATATCAAACCACCCTAATATTTCTTCCTCTGTGCATTGTAGGCCACACAGTTTCTCGAATTGCTCTTTATCTATTTCTTTTCTTGGTCTGCCGCCTTTATTTTCCATAATCACTCATCCCTTTTGAGAAAGTGAAATACTCGAACGATCTCACTTATAAAATTGATATAGTATTGTTCGTTGCAGCTAGACAGTTCAATATAGGTTGCTCCCTCTTCCGGGAATGTATGAACAGCGAGGTGGCTTTCTGATAACAACCAAAGCTTTGTATAACCGTATGGTCTGAACTCGCACTCTATTTCATCTCTAACATTAAAGCCGGCATCATTGAGAAGGCCTTTTAAAACCCTATCCAGCTCCTTTTCCCTTGTTTCTGTAACCCACCATGATTTGTTAAACATATTAGCTTTCATCAGCCACGCCCTCCATGTTCATACATTCAACTTCTTCGAAATGCTCCTTGATGTTCTTCATATCGCCTTTATAGAACACTAATACTTCCTCGTGTACGCTCCTAACCTTCCTTGTCCTATCCATTAGCCTGTTAGCGAGTAGGGCATCACTTCCGACCTGCACCAACAGCACCATGCGATTGTATAGAGCGAAACCGTTACGAGTAAATGTTCTGATCACGTCATCCGGGAAACAGGTATATCCACCGTCTTTGTTTCTAACATCTTTGCATACTACACAAGCGAAGCGATCATTCTTAAGGCAAGCTCCGGCATTTGTGAATGCTTCATCGAGAATCGCATAGAATTCCTCATATGTTGCTTGGTTAGATGCGTCATTTTCCTTGTCAGAGTAAACTTCCATGTTGTAATAGGGCGGACAACTAAAGAACATGTCCTGTGATTCTAACGGAATATGACTTTGTATGTTGCGACCATCATCACAGTAATAGTGGCAATCAAAGCCTTCACTATCACAAGCATTTTGGTTGAATGCCGCCTGTTCTTCTCTAAGCTCTGTTCCCGAGAATGAATAACCCAGCTTGCCGGACACGAAACCAAAAGCAGTATCCCCGGCGAAGCAATCAAAGGATTTTGTTCCGTCCTTAGGCATAAACCAAGTAAGCAGTACCTCACATAATACCGGGTCAAGTAGTGATGATTCAGAAGTATAACGATGGTTGCGCCCGTTCTGTTTAGCGACCTTCTGAGAGAAGTTATTGCGGCTTTCAAATAACTTGTTTCCGCCCTCTCTAGCTTTGCCATAGTCGTTTATGATAGCATTCCAAGCTTTTTTTCTATCCTGCCAATATCCCTGTTTGGTATCGAGTACGCTGAACGGTGGCACTATGAATTTATCTGTTAGGGTTATATGTTCTGTCTGTTCCGGCTCTTCATCGGGCAAGCCCCAATCAATATCGAAATCACTGAAATCAAGCTCCGGGATATCCTCAAGCAATAAATCAATATCCCACTCGGATTCATTGAGCTTGTTATCTAACAGCCTAAGCTTATCAACCTGTTCCTGTGTTAGGTTATCCGCAACTACACAATCAACCTCACGCATCTGCAGCCGCTTAGCAGCGATCAACCTGCAGTGTCCTATGATTACAACATTATCCTTATCGATAACGATAGGCTGGACGAATCCGAACTGCTTAATGGATTCCATAACATTTTTGATCTGTGTTTCATCGTGTTTCTTCGCATTGCGCTCGTATGGCTTAAGATCACCAACTAACTTTTTAATTGTTTCCATTTACCTCGCTCCAATCTGTTCCGTATCTGTCTATAATCAATTTAAAATCCTCTAAATCATGAGGATATGTGCCATATGTTTCCGTTCCGTCATCGTTGAATTCAATTTTTACGTGCAGGAGTTCATGTAATAATAGAATTCTGATCTGTTTCTCGGACATTCCTTCACAATTGGGCTCGAATACTGTAATTGTAAAATCCGCCGGAATGCCCCATTTATACTTGTCAGATATCTTTTCACACTCGGCCTTAACTATTTTTCCATTGCCGGTCTTTTTATGTGTGCTGGATAGGTAAATAATGGTTGCTTTGCTGTTGGCGATATCAATAAGCGCATCTTCTGTTGCTATTAGGTCAGCGCCTATTTCCGCATAGTGTTCGTTGATCGTTCTTGAATCCATAATCCTCCTTCTTGTCATAAAAAAGCCACCACTAGTAAAGTGATGGCTCAATAATTGACGGTATTTGGTTACTTTAATTATATCATTTGTTATTTAGGTATTCTATTACCTCTCAAATAGTTCACATATATGGCATACCAAATATGTCATTACGATAATTGCGGCACATACTCCCTCGAACATAACGAAAACGAAATCGCCCATCTCATCCATGCGCCAATTGTAGTCATTCCAATCCATTCCCTCACCTCAAATGTCTGAAACTCTAGTTTCGCCCTTGCATACTGGGCATTTAATCATATACCCACATATTTCTCCATCTGAATATTTCAATTCCTTCAAATCTTCCGGCTCATACTTAAGCAATGAATGACACCAGCTGCAAGTACATCTATTTTTTCTGATCAATACTTTAATCATCCGTGTTCTCCTTTTCATCAATCGACACTTTGCTCCAATCAACTTTACCCCAATCAATAGCCTTAACGCTGTCTACCCATGCTTTTGCCATTTCCTGCAACGCTTTCCCAAAACGCCACACGCTATAATCGATGGTTTCTAACACTTCTGGGCAACGCTCTTTTACATATTCTGCTATATAATCATTCTCTGTCATTCTCTACTCCTTATACTTACTTTCTATGTGAAATTCCAATGGAGTGTTAAAAACCTTGTTTGCTTCACTACTTAACAATTCCCATATGATATCGCAATCTTCCATTTCAAGCTTCACACATAACCCGTCTGTTGTTTTCGTGCCTTCATAAATCATATCTCTAAGTCTTTTTATATCTTCAAGATATTTATTCCAATCACTTATCGTTCTCATTCCTTATCCTCACTTTCTGCATTCCCACCACTCCGCAGCCTTCATCCCTAAAAAAGTTATAAGTGCGGTTATTACTGCGGCTATTCCTATGAACTGAAAAATGATAATCATTTATTATTCCTCACTTTCTGCCTTGTACTTATCAATTACATCAAGCACTTGCTTTTTTGCTTGCTTTAATACATCAGTTACAAGCTGTTCTAAGTCCTTATCTCTTCTGCCTGTTATCGTGTACTCAACCCATATAGAACCATACTCGGCTATCTCAGCTCTTATCTTGTCAAGAATAGGCTCTTGTTCTAGCGCTTTGATAATCTTCTTGCAATTATCCGCATCTATCACGTCCATAACTCCATGAATGTTGTATGCCAATCTCTGTAACATTTCTATCGTGCCTATACAACTCTTTGCTTCTTCTCTTGTCATTCCTTATCGCTCCTGTTCTGCCTTGTACTTGTCGATTATTCCAAGAACTGTCTTTTTATGTATCATGCCATCAGATAAAGCGTTGTCTATCTCGGCTCTTATCTTGTCTATAACAGGCTCTTGCTCTTCCACCTCAAACTCAATATCACCAATATGTAACCAAGGTGGAATAAGCTCACCATGATTTTTGTACTGTTCTGCAATAGAATGTATAAATACCTCTCTTATCTCATGTTTTGTCATTCTTCACTACCTCTCATTTCTGCACCACATGAAAAACAAAAATGCAAATCAGCTATATTACCATCACAATTTGTAGCGCTCCCACACCTAGGGCATTCAACATATCCTTCATCTGAATGATCAATCCACTGCCCTTTAGGTCTTATTGGTGGTGATGGGGGCATTTTTTCAATTGCTTTATAAGTTATACATTTTCGAATGCAATTATATACAGGACATTTCTTGCATAGTAGGTCAAGCGCCTGTGCTCTTGATATACAATCATCTGAATCTGTCGGGATTTCCGACTTGTTCGGGATTTCCGAACTACTTAATTCTTCCAACAAGTTAGCTGTGTCTGATTTCAAATAATCTATTGCTTCACCTAATGCATGAATTTTCTTTTCGTTGCTGATCTCCGGGAAGTGTCCAAGGTTTATCTGAATCAGCCTTAGCCATTTAATTATTTCATCCTTCTCCATCGTTCACTTTCTCCTTAAGGTTTTCCCATGCTTCTGTTGCCTGTCGATATGTTTTAAAAAATTCTGTGCCATATCCGCAGTACAAACAGCAAATTCGCCATGTATCGCTTACATGATGTGCGTAAACCATCAGCTTATTACAGTTAGGGCATGGTTCTCTCATTTAGTGTTCTCCTCATTCACTGCTTCGCTTTCTTTCTCCATAAAATGCTCATATATATGCTCGCCGTGTTTACAAAGAATATCGTTTAAATCGGTTAGCTGTTCTTCTAAAAAATCAATCTGTGCATCAAGTTTTCTTCGTGCATCTAATGCATTTCTCCTGTTAGCTTGCAAGCGCAAATACATTTGTACTACGTCATTATATAAACTAGGTTTAATCATTTTTTGTCCTGCTCCTCGTAAAAATCGCATGAATTCTCTGCATTCACTGTTTCATAGTCCAAGCCGCAATAGCCTACATCCTCGGTGTCGTTCATTTCATACCACTTACAGTCTTTACATCTCATTCTTCTACCTCCACCGTTACCTTGATTCTTGGCTCTGTGTCAGTGTCCCAAATATGAATTTCAACCCTGTCCGGCTGATCGTCCGCATATGTCCAAAGCCCGTGGTCTTCCATCTTTTCTTTGATTAAATCTCTAACCGTCTGTATATCTAGATACATTCTTTTACCTCACTATTAGCCCTTGTACGCCGCCTTAGAATCGCCATGGTAACTTTTAACGTTGGTTATATTTCTAAGGCTGTGGCGGCACGCTGGGCGCTGTTAAATTAATCCTAATTCCTTGTAGAACTCCTTCTTTTCATCGTATGCCTGTTTGCTTCGATAACTATACTCCGGGAGTGGGATATTCTGACTGATTTTGTCAATCCTTGAAGATACCCGATCATCTACCCTCAGCTCGCTGGGTTTCATGTTCGATGTAAACAGTGTTACAAGCTTATTTTGATACCGGCTCTCGATAATCTTAAACAATAGGTCATTCATCCATTCCTCGCCGGTGGTCTTTTGTCCTATATCATCGAGTACAAGAACCTTGCATTCACACATTACGTCTATGGGATTTCGTTCGCCCTGTCTAGTTTCTTGCTTGGATAGGTCAATCAGATTGCTGGCGCTCACAAACTTGGTTGTGATCTGATACTTAACCATCAAGCTATTACAGATGCAGCTAGCAAGGAAAGTTTTTCCTGTTCCTCTAAGCTTCGAGTAAATATATAGGCCGATACCCTTTTCCTGCCATTTCTCGAAGTTGAAGATAAAGGATTCAACAAACTTTCGCTGTGTAGATGTATCAACGATCGTCCCCTTATCCGTCATGTAGATATCCCACTTAAACTTGTCAATTGACGCATCATAGTAGGTTGCCGGGATATTAGCCCTCTCTCTAATATCCTCGACCTTCTTTTCTTCTCCACCGTTGCAATAAGGGCAAGGCTCTGCAAAATCGACCGGCACATCGTTTTTGTATAGCTGTTTGGTGTAATCTGTTGACTTCCTTGCAATAATCCAGCCGCACCCCTTGCATTTCGGGCATACTCCCATAGTTCACCCTCCTACATGCCGAAATCCACTACTTGATTTTGCGCTATGAAGTTTCTTAGATTGCTATTCACTTCTATTTTTGGGGAAGCTTTGTTAGCGTAATTACCGTCTAACACC
>JAEIGA010018776.1_pt1 | contig 10538 bp, 9 predicted proteins | sample 9270691 | NCBI WGS metagenome assembly JAEIGA01 (sample SAMN17057246, study PRJNA624740) | gut metagenome | biome: biome; isolation source: fecal sample | host: Bos grunniens | place: China: Xizang | collected 2019
GCCATCATGTGCAAGAAGTTGCATAACTGTGGCTGCTCATAATCCCGATCGTGGTGCAGACAGAACAGGTCCCATAGCACCGTTTTCTAGTTATGGACCTATAATGGGTGGCACATATACAAAACCTGATATATCGGGACCGGGAATGTCCATTGCTTCATCAATGAATTCGTTTACTACCGAAGAGTATTCTCCTGTAAAAACAATGAGATTTAAAGGTAGAGTGTATTCATTTGCCAAACTTTCGGGAACATCAATGTCGTCGCCGGCTGTTACTGGTGTAGTAGCATTGATTTTGCATGCCAATCCACGTTTGACACCTCAGCAAATTAAAGATATAATAATCGAAACTGCCCGTATTGATGATAAGACTGGCGATTTGACTGATTCGGTAAGTGTCCGTTGGGGACATGGAAAGGTTGATGCTATGGCAGCAATAGAAAAAGCATTGGAGTATGTTTCGGTAAACAATATTGTTTATGCAAATAATATTGTAGTGTATCCCAATCCGGCCAATAATCGTGTATATATAGACTATAGTGGCGATGAATCTATAACTATTTGCCTTTATAGTATTGATGGCAAATGTTTGTTACAAAAGGAAAATGTTAGAGAATTGGATGTGCAAAGAATACCTGCCGGAATATATTTGTTGAAAATAAATACAGCAGAAGAAGTAATAACAAAAAAAATAATGATTGCTAAATAGTTATGTTGGTTAGGTTTTTTAAGAAAAACTATTTCAATCAATATCTCTTGATATTTTTCTTGAGTATTCTTTTGTGGGTAGGTGCTTTTATAGCACCTCAACCTATACAGGATACTTTGTCATATTCTTTTTTGTATGAATATGTCTATAATTTATTATTGCCATTTCCTTTAATTTCGGTATTGTTGGCATACATTATAATAGTTCTACAAGGTTTATTCTTCAATATGATTCTTGTCAAACACAAATTGATATCAAGTACAACATTGCTTCCAATGTTTGTTTATATTTTTGTGTTCTCATCTTCCACTCAGACAATAACACCTATTTTGTTATCTAATATATTTGTTTTACTTGCTTTGAACAATTTGTTGGATTGCGAAAATATTTCTAAGTCGCAAGATAAGATATTCAGAGCGTCAGCACTAGTATCAATAGCAATTTTATTTTATTTTTTATCGATATACTATTTGTTACTTATTATATTAGTTATTATTGAATACAAGATATATTATTGGAGAGAATGGGTAACTGCATTTTTGGGTTTTACTTTGCCCCTGATATTGGTATTGATCTATTGTTTTCTTACAGATTCACTAATGAATTTTGTCAATTCTTCTTTCAATGATGTACTTACACCTATATTTGTTTTTGATTTTAATAGTTGGTTATCTATAGTTTTTGGACTATTATTTATTTTGATATTTAGTGCGGCATCGTTTAATTTTTTTGTTTCCATGAGAGATAACGTTGTTGCTTACCGTACAAAATCATCCATTATATTATACATAGTATTGGTTGCCTTTTTAATGTCTATTTATTCTATTGTATTTCCATTGCCGATGCAACTTTATGTGATACCATTTTCTTATTTTATTGGAAATTGTATTACTCGTCACAAGGGTAAAGAAACAATGTGTGATATTGTATTGATAGTGTTGACCATTACTGTATTTGGAAGCGTTTATTTGTTGTAAAATAATTATGTTTAATTATAGAAGCTTAGTATGTTATTATCACAATATACAGAAAATAAAATAGAAGCAGGATGTGACGAAGCAGGACGTGGTTGTTTGGCAGGTCCTGTATTTGCGGCTGCAGTTATATTTCCAAAAGGGTATAAGAATGAGTTGTTAGATGATTCGAAAAAGCTTACGGCAAAGCAACGAATATCATTGAGAACTATTATAGAGAATGATGCATTGGCATGGGCTGTTGCTTCTGTTGATAATAACGAGATAGATAAGATTAATATTCTAAATGCTTCTTTTTTGGCAATGAATAGGGCAATAGATATGTTGTCTGTAAAGCCGGAACTGTTGCTTATTGATGGTAATAGATTTAAAACAGATACAAGGATTGATTTTCATTGTATAGTGAAGGGCGATGGTTTGTATGAATCTATTGCAGCAGCTTCCATTCTTGCCAAATCTTACAGAGATGATTATATGGAAAAACTTCACGAAGAATATCCTTGTTATGGTTGGAAATCGAACAAAGGGTATCCGACAAAAAAGCATTATGAGGCTATTGCGCATAATGGAATTACTCAATATCATAGGAGAAGTTTTAGTTTGGATAAGCAACTTACAATACAATTCTGATTAATATATAAGCTTTATGTTTGAGAGATTGAGAAAAATAAAACAGCAGAGAATTGTAAAACAATTGTCCTCGGTAAAAAGGACCAAGGTTATGCATAACTTTGATACCGCAAACGTTATAGGTATAATATTTAATGTATCTACAGAGAATGATTGGATGAATATTTGTAGTATTGTAAAGAAGTTTGAAGAGTATGGCAAAAAAGTATATTTGGTAGGTGTGATTGATAATAGAGAAAAACTTGATTTTATTATTACTAATACAAATGTTACGCTTGTGCATGCCAAAACAGATATCAACTACTGGGGTATTCCTAAAATATCAATACTACATCAATTCTTAGATAGAAAGTATGATGTTTTGATAAATGCTATGGTCGATAGCGATGATTTTTTTTCGTTATTTGTGAATATGCATACATTAGCAGATCTAAAGATAGCGTGCGCTAATTTGGATAATGAAAAGTATTATGATTTACTTATAAAGGTTGACTCCGATATTTCGGAATCTGATTTTTTGAAACAGGTTATATATTATTTGACGTTAATTAATAAATAGAAAATATGAAAGTAAAATTTTCAGGAACAGGGGTAGCATTGGTAACACCTTTCCGTAAACAAGGAATGATTGATTTTACCACACTAGAGAATCTTTTAGAAACAATAATAGAATCGAAGGTTGATTATATAGTTGCATTGGGTACTACTAGTGAAGCTGCAACAATGACTGATAGAGAACGTACTGCTCTTATCGATAATATTTTAGAGGTTGTAAATGGACGATTGCCCATAGTACTTGGTATGGGAGGAAATAATACGATGGATATTGTCGATAAAATAAAGAATACTGACTTTTCGGGGATTGATGGAATATTGTCGGTATCACCATACTACAACAAGCCACAGCAAAGGGGTATTTATTTGCATTACAAAAGTATTTCAGAGGTTTCTCCAGTTCCGATTATTATGTATAATGTGCCTGGGCGTACAGCATGTAATGTTACAGCCGAAACTACATTACAGATAGCTACTGATTGTCCCAATATTGTTGCTACCAAGGAAGCATCAGGAAATATATCGCAGGTGATGGAAATATTACGAAATAAACCCGATGGCTTCTCGGTTATATCGGGTGATGATGCTTTAACTTTGCCGATGATTTCGTTGGGGGCAACAGGTGTTATTTCGGTAATTGCTAATGCTTTTCCAAAGGAAATGTCGGATATGGTAAATTATTCTTTGAAAGGAGATTTTAAGAAGGCACTTCCGTTGCATTACAAGTTATTGCCAATTATGAATGCTTTGTTTGAAGAAGGAAATCCTGCAGGTGTAAAAGCTGCATTAGAAATAAAAGGAATAATATCAAATAATTTGAGATTACCTCTTACTAAGATTAGTAAACCCTTGTATAACAAACTTTCTACATTGATATCAAATCTATAATTATTAATGAGTGATTATTTATCCGATGTTCGGAAACGATTTGGAAAGGATTCGTTTGCAAGTGAAACTACTGGAATCGAGATTGTAGATGTAGGGGATAATAGAGCTAAATGTATGTTGCAATTATCGAACAAGCATCGCAATGCAATGGGAGCAGTGATGGGGGGCGTTATATATACTTTAGCAGATTTTGCTTTTGCTGTAGCAGCCAATCATGATATCTTGGATACTGTTTCTATTTCGGGAGATATTAAGTTTATCAATTCAACAAAGGGTAATGTATTGTATGCCGATGCTCAATGCTTAAAGAGTGGCAGAACAAGTAGTTTTTATGAGGTTATAATATATGATGATTATGATAGGCTAATATCTAAAGTGTCAATAGTAGGAGTAAAAATAAATATTCATAAATAATATATAATGAACGTATCTAAAATATTGATGACTCTATTATTGTCAATGTGTTTGTATTCATGTGGTACATCGACGAGTCAGTTGCATAAAATTCAGTTCGTGGGTAAGGCTCAAGGAACTTATTATGCTGTTACCTATTATGATAGTTTAGGTAGGGATTTTCAACCACAGATAGATTCTTTACTCAAGGATTTTGACAAAACTGCATCGTTGTGGCTTGATAGTTCTTTGCTACGACTAATAAATTCCAATCAAACGGATAGTATGAATTTATTAATGATTGATATGTTTGAAAAGTCGTTGCATATATCTCAGCTTACAGGTGGTTATTTTGATATTACTGTTGGTAAATTAGTAAAAGCATGGGGATTCAGTTTCTCCGAACCGTCTATGTTGGACTCATCTATGGTTGATAGTTTGAGGCAATATGTTGGATATAATAAAGTACAAATAGTTGATGGGTTGTTGAAAAAGGAACAACAGGAAATAGAGATGGATTTCAATGCTATAGCACAAGGATATTCGTCGGATATGATGGCTGATTTTCTTTCATCAAAAGGTATTGAGCACTATCTGGTAGATATAGGAGGAGAGGTTATAGCTAAAGGTAACAAACCTAACGGCGATAGTTGGATTGTGGGTATCGAAAAACCAGCAGAGGATAAGTATAGTGAGCAGAAAGTGGATATAAAGATAAACCTCAAAGACATGTCGGTGGTTACTTCAGGTAATTATCGTAAATATTACGAAAATAATGGTGTAAAATATTCTCATACCATCAATCCATTTACTGGCTTTCCGGTGTCACACACGTTGTTGAGTGTGTCGGTTTTGGCACCAAAGGCATGGGAAGCAGATGCAATGGCTACTGCTTTTATGGTGATGGGACTTGAAAAATCCATAGAATTCTTGAAAGATAATCCATTGTATGAGGCTTATTTTATATACAATGATGAAGGAGAGTATAAGACATATTTAACCGAAGGACTAGAAGATATGATAGTCAAATAAAATTATAATATAATAACTGTTTATTTAGATATGAAGTCAATGACAGGGTTTGCTAAAACCCAATTTGAGATAGAAAACAAAACTTATTCTATAGAAATAAAAACTCTTAATAGTAAACAACTAGATGTTTCTACTAAGTTGCCATTTTTATTCCACGAGAAAGAAACAGAAATTCGTTCTATGTTGTCTGTATTACTTAGGGGAAAGGTAGATTTCTCTATAATAGAAGATACTGATAAATCCAAGAATGTTTCGTCGATAAATTTTGATGTTGCTTGTGCCCATTATCATGAAGTGGCTAAGTTGAAACAAATTCTAGATATTGATAGTGATACAGATATGTTATCTCTTGTATTATCACAATCTGATGTTTGGGAATATGCCGATGTAAAGGAATTGAGTGATACTATGTGGGAACAATTGGTTATGAAAATTAAGGAGGCTATAACTATTGTTGATAGTTTTCGTTTACAAGAAGGAGAGATATTGAAGGATGATTTTGTTTATCGAATAGATTTAATAGAATCGAAGTTAGGTAATATTCCTACATATGAAGAAGAACGTATATCAACAGTGAAGGAACGTATGAGAAAGTATTTCCTTGATTTAAATATAACAGTAGATGAAAATCGTTTTGAACAAGAGATAATATATTATTTGGAAAAATTTGATATTACTGAAGAAAAGGTGCGTTTGCGAAAACATATCGACTATTTTAGAGAAGTACTTATTGAACAAGATGCAATAGGTAAGAAATTGGGATTTGTAGTTCAGGAAATAGGACGAGAGATAAATACATTGGGTTCTAAAGCTAATCACGCCGATATTCAGCGTATAGTAGTAGAAATGAAAGACGAATTGGAAAAAATAAAAGAGCAATTAGGAAATATATTATAACAATAAAACGCTAAAATGAAAAAGATACTTGGTATGGGAAATGCACTTACTGATGTGTTGGTGCAATTAGATAATGAAAAACATCTTGAAAATCTTGGATTACCAAAAGGAAGTATGCAACTTGTAGATGTAGCTACTAATGCAAAAGTGCAAACTTATATTTATAATATGCCTAAGCAGATGATTGCCGGAGGTTCAGCAAGTAATACAATGAGGGGAATTGCTTGTTTGGGTGGTGATGTAACTTTTGTGGGTATGGTTGGTAAAGATGAGGTAGGAAAAGTTTTTGAGCAAGAACTAAAAGATACAGGGGTAGCAACAAAATTATTTTATAGTGATATTGCTAGCGGTACAGCTACAGCATTCATATCACCTGATGGTGAGCGTACTTTTGCCACCCACTTGGGAGCTGCCATAGGTATGACAGACGAACTTCTTACTCCAGAACTATTTACTGGATATAGTATATTTCATATCGAAGGATATTTAGTTCAAAATCATAATCTTATTCGTAAGGCTGTACATATGGCCAAGTTTGCTGGATTGAAAGTGTCGTTGGATTTGGCAAGCTATAATGTAGTTGAAGAAAATTTAGAATTTCTACAGGAATTGGTAAGAGATTATGTAGATATATTGTTCGCTAACGAAGAAGAAGCTCTTGCATTTACCGGCAAACAACAACCAAAAGAGTCTCTTGATATTATTTCACAAATGGTGGAATATGCTATAGTGAAGATAGGTAAGAAAGGTTCGTTGGTTAAATATAATGGTAATGTTGTATCCGAAGGTATAACTGATAATAAAAGAGTGGACACTACCGGTGCTGGCGATTTTTATGCTGCGGGATTTTTATATGCATTAGCTAATGATATGGGTATAGAAAAAGCTGCTCATTATGGTAAGATATTGTCGGGTAATATAATAGAGGTTGTAGGTGTTAAACTAACTGAAGAACATTGGGATAACATTAAGAAAATGTTATGATAAAGTCTGAGACCATAGAGAAAATAATGGATACCGTTCGTATCGAGGATGTGGTAGGCGAGTTTGTAACCCTCAAGCGTAGAGGGGCAAATTTGCTTGGCTGTTGCCCGTTTCATAACGAAAAAACACCGTCGTTTACTGTGTCGCCGGCCAAAGGAATATTTAAATGCTTTGGTTGCGGCGAAGCAGGTAATAGTGTCCATTTTCTTATGAAGCATGAACATTTCTCTTATCCTGAAGCATTACGGTTTCTGGCAAACAAATATAATATCGAAATAGAAGAGGATAAACTTACCCCTCAGCAGATGGAAAAACAGACAGAGCGTGAGGCGTTGTTTAATGTTAGTGAGTTTGCTCAGAAATATTTTGCACAATTGCTTTATGAAGATGAAATGGCACGTGCTGTTGGACTTAGTTATTTTTATGGTAGAGGGTTGAGTGATAATATCATTAAGCGCTTTGGTTTGGGATATTGCTTGGATGATTGGGATAACTTTACTCGGTATGCAATTTCTAATGGTTATAGCGAATCTGTGTTGGAAAAGACAGGTCTTACTATATTCAAAGAAGATGGTAAACGGTATGACCGATTTCGTGGAAGAGTGATGTTTCCTGTTTTTAGTGTTAGTGGTAAGGTATTAGGATTCAGTGGCCGAATTCTTAGTTCTGAAAAGCAAGCCGCTAAATATGTTAACTCTCCTGAAAGCGAAATATATAACAAAAGTAAAACTCTCTATGGAATATTTCAGGCTAAGGGGGCTATATCCAAATATGACCTTTGTTATTTGGTGGAAGGAAATATAGATGTTATAACTTTGCATCAGGCTGGAATTGAAAATACTGTTGCTAGTTCAGGAACTAGTCTTACTCAGGATCAGATACGTCTTATTCATAGATATACCAAGAATATAACAGTGCTTTATGATGGAGACCAAGCTGGTATAAAAGCTGCCTTACGTGCTGTAAATATGTTATTGGAAGAGGGTATGAGTGTAAGAGTTGTACTATTTCCTGATGGTGAAGATCCAGATAGTTATACACGGAAATATGGTTCAGAGGCCATACAACAATACGTTACTACGCAAGCAACAAATTTTATTATCTTTAAAACAAAGATATTGCTTGATGAAGCTAAGAATGATCCAATAAAGAAAGCTGAGTTAACCAAGGATATTGTATCTACAATAGCATTAGTGCCAGAATTGATAGAGAGAAATATATACGTAAAAGAATGTGCTTCTCTATTAGATGTTTCTGAGCAGACGTTGGCTACAGAATTGGCTAAAACTATATCTGCCAAACTTAAGAAACAGTTCGAACAGCAGACAGTCAATCAAGTTGTAAATATTGATACACCTAAAGAACCACTGGTAGAGGTGCCTCAAGATTTAGGTATTACCCCAAATATCAACGAGCTGAATACTCAATTGTTGATGTCGGCAAAAAATGCTGATATAGATAATGTTCATGAACAAAAACTGATAAGTTTGTTGTTGAATTATGGTGATAAACAGATAAAGAAGACATTTGTTAACCAAGAAGGTGTGGCAGAAGAAGAAGAAAACTATGTGGCTGCCTACATAATAGCTGATTTGATGGCTGACGAATTATCCTTCAATAATCCTATATATCAAGAAATATATGAGACGTATAAAACAAAACTATTGGAAGGTGAAATAATAGATAGCAATTATTTCTTTGCTCTCAATAGGGAAGATATCGGTTCAGTAGTGGCATCATTGCTTGCAATCAATTATATGGTTAGTGACAATTGGAAGCAGCGATTTCAAATCTATGTGCCTACATGGGAAGATAATTTAGAGAAAGATGTATCGCAAAGTATATTGCGTTTCAAACAACAGCGACTTGATGAGCGTATCAAACAACTTATGGAACAATTAAAACAACCACACAGCGACGATGATATGATATTGGTGCTAAATGATCTTAACAATCTAAAGAAAATACGTGTAATGATTGCTCGAGAGCTAAATCAGATTATTACCAATTCATAGAGTGTTGTTTTGATTGTGTAGTAGGTTTGTTCGGCAAAATTGTAATGATATTCATATTTATTATGTACATATTTGAGCATATTCCTATTTTGAATTATGCTAAAAAGTGTGTATATTTGCAAGCAAATTGAGTGTGTTGTATATTGCAAAACTATCGCATATATAGCTTTTTACGCCAGAGATAAAATTATAGAAATAAAATAAATAAATAAAATATAATACAATGAATTACGATGTTATAGTAATAGGTAGCGGCCCGGGAGGCTATGTAGCTGCCATAAAATCGGCACAGTTGGGATTTAAAACTGCCGTTATTGAACGTGAAAATTTGGGTGGAATATGCTTGAACTGGGGATGTATCCCTACAAAAGCGCTGTTGAAGAGTGCTCAAGTGTATAATTATGTATCGCATGCATCGAACTATGGTGTGGCTGCACAACCCATCACTCCGGATTTGGAAGCTATGGTAACTCGTAGCCGTGGAGTGGCCGAAACAATGAGCAAAGGAGTACAATTCTTGTTGAAAAAGAATAATGTTGACGTTATAACAGGTACCGGAAAGGTAAAACCCGGCAAAAAAGTTGAGGTAACTAATGCCGAAGGCGAAGTAGCAATATACGAAGCCAGCCATATAATTATAGCCACAGGCGCTCGCTCTCGCAACCTTCCAAACCTTCCTCAAGATGGTAAAAAGATAATAGGATATCGCGAAGCTATGACATTGCCACAACTACCAAAATCGATGGTGGTAGTAGGTTCGGGTGCTATAGGTAGTGAATTTGCTTTCTTCTATCAATCAATAGGTGTAAAAGTTACATTGGTAGAGTTTATGCCAAACATCGTGCCTAACGAAGACGAAGACGTTTCGGCCCAAATAAGCCGCTCCTTCCGCAAGATGGGTATGAAGGTTATGACATCATCATCGGTAGAGAAAGTGGATATTGATGGCGATGTTTGTCACGTAACTATCCAAACCAAAAAAGGTACCGAAGTGGTGGATGCCGATATAGTACTTTCGGCAGTAGGTGTGATAACAAACTTGGAAAACATCGGCTTGGAAGAAGTAGGTATAGAAGTAGAACGTACCAAAATTGTTGTTGACGACTATTATCGCACCAACGTAGAAGGCTATTATGCTATAGGCGATGTGGTTCATGGACCGGCATTGGCTCACGTAGCATCGGCCGAAGCACTAGTATGTGTTGAAAAGATAGCCGGCGAAAACCCAACTCCGGTAAACTACAAAAACATTCCCGGATGTACCTATACCACTCCCGAAATAGCATCGGTAGGTATGAGCGAAAAGGCTGCCAAAGAAGCTGGCTATGAAATATTGGTAGGAAAATTCCCATTCACAGCCAGCGGAAAAGCTACTGCTGCAGGTAGCCGCGATGGCTTTATCAAGATTATTATCGATGCCAAGACCGACCTTATTTTGGGTGCTCACCTTTGTGGCGACAA
>JAEIGA010018777.1_pt1 | contig 10538 bp, 7 predicted proteins | sample 9270691 | NCBI WGS metagenome assembly JAEIGA01 (sample SAMN17057246, study PRJNA624740) | gut metagenome | biome: biome; isolation source: fecal sample | host: Bos grunniens | place: China: Xizang | collected 2019
AGCGCACAATTATTTAATGGCAATTACGGACTCAGCATTATCCTTGCGACCTTGATGATTCGCCTGCTATTGTTTCCCTTGATGGCTAAACAGCAGAAATCCCAGACGGAAATGAAGATTAAAATGGAGAAAATCAAGCCCGAGATAATGGCCATCCAAATGAAGCTTCAAAAGGCAACTGATATGGCCGAGAAGTCTGAGCTCCAGCAGGAATTGATGAAACTTTATCAAACACAGGGTATCAATCCGCTCAATATGGGTTGCCTGCCGATGCTCATTCAAATGCCGATCCTCATGGGATTCTACTATGCCATTCAAGGATCTGCCGAAATCGCCACTCATAGCTTCCTTTGGTACAGCTTAGGCGAATCAGACATAATCATGACCTTGATTGCCGGTGCCGTGTACTATTTGCAGTTCAAGATGTCTATGAGCAATATACCAGCAGAGCAGCAAGCGCAGATGAAGATTATGGGGCTAATATCTCCATTAATGATTATGTTCATCTCGTTTTCCGCGCCAGCTGCCCTTCCGCTCTACTGGTCAACAAGCGGGTTACTCTTGATTGTCCAAAACGCAATCCTGAAAAAGAAATACAATCCGCAAGCATTGGTCATCCAATCGCTCCAAACCGAACCATCCGGCAAGAAATAATGTCTATTAAAGGCTATCTGGATTCTCCCAGATAGCCTTTTCCTATACTATGCAGCAGCATTGGCACAAAAACTTTGGCAATCAGCTTTTGTATCCTTGGCTGGGCTTGCAGATAGATTAACCATGTAAAGAGGCTTGAATTTACTATTCAAGCCTCCTCTTATTCTCTTGCTGAATAAGCGAATATAAATACTCCTGTTCTTTTATTTGTTTTTTGAAGTCAAATTTATCTTCAATCACCGCTCTGGCCTTACGGGTAAGGGTACGCCATACTTCCGGATTCTCGATATAGTAAAGGAACCCTCTCGCTAGTGCCAGTACATCCTTTTCAGTCGTCAAATAGCCGGTTTCCATATGCTTCATGATTTCAGGGATGCCGCCATGCTCTGTCGTGACAATCGGAATCCCGATAGACATCGCTTCCTTAATGGCATTAGGAATTCCTTCCACATCTCCGCTGGAAGCCTTATGGCTTGCGAGACAAAAAATATGTGCTTTTTTTAATTCCTCAGCAATTTCCGGAGAAGTAATGGCTCCTCTCAGAATAACCGCATCATTTAGCATAAGCTGCTCAATTAAGGTACGCAGCTTTTGTTTGTTCTCTCCTTCCCCAACAATGTGAAGCCGTGCGTTTGGATAAAGAAAATGAATGAGATTAAAGGCTTGGATTAACGTCTCATGTCCTTTTTTCTCGACGAGCCTTCCCACTGAAAGAATACGTATCTCATCTTTCTTCGGCAGGACATGCTCAACAAACGGGAAGAGGTCAAGTTCAATACCTCCATATAACACGTGAATCTTCTCCTCTGGAAATCCCATTTTCTTTAATCCATCCGCCAAATATTCACACACAGGAATGAACATGGCTCCATATTCTTTCAAAGATTCATACCTTCTCATGCTTTGCGCAATAATCTCAGGCTCCGCTGACCCATCCCTTCCTCTTATGCTGACAATCAAAGGGATCTGATACTCCTGGGCAACAGGCAGGATTTCATTGGCATGAGAACCATGGTGAGCATGAATGGCCACGACTTCCATCTTACGGAAAAAATTGCCCAAATCATTGATTTTATTAATATTATAGAAGTTCTCAAAAGGATATTGGGTATCCTCGGTTTGATCAAAAGGACCGAGAACAATCATACGGAAACGCTTAATATGAACAATCTGATTATAAATAAACCGTTGGTGATTTTTAATTTTCTCCTTTATATAAACGGCGATCGTCTTCATTTCAATTCCACCTTCAACAGGAATCGATACTTTTCTTTTTCCCGATTGGCCAACCGAATCACATGCTTTTTATTTTTCTCCAGCCCCTTCAGACCCTCCTTATCCACAATGCTTGCCACTTGTTTATAAAAATCATGCGGGAACATGGAATCAAGAATATATAAATCCTTGTATCGTTTATCTTCAGGCAGCTTATCAAAATATATGGTAAATAAACTGGTAAGCATCTTTTTCATGTCATCGTCTTCATTGCGCATCAACGATTCCTTTAAGAAGCGAAAGTCCTTAATGGGAGGCCCGAAATTTGCGAAGTCGAAGTCCATAATTAAATATTGGCCTTCTTTCGTTAAATACGCATTATTATTGTTATAATCGGCATGGCAAATGCTATGTCTCTCCTTCATGGCTTCGAGGTAACTGTTTACATCATAGTTTTGAATGAGCTGATAGACTTTTATGCCCATCTTTGTTATCCCAGCTAATTTCTCTTTCAAGGCTGATGATTTGACCGAATCTCCCCAATTGATAATTTGCTTGACCTTTAAGGAATATTCCTTTAGGAATTCTTCAAGCGTCTCTTCTTCTAGACTTGCATCAATCCCTCTTAATTCTTCGAATCTTGCTGTCTTATGAAAGGCTGCGAGCGCTTCAATCCGCCTATCGGCAGGAATCTTCTCCAATGACTCAACAAATTCATTCACATAAAAATACCGTTCCTTTTTCTGAACATAAGCCTTTCCATCCCGAGAGAGAATAAACGGAGGTACTAACAGGCTGCTTTTGGCTAATTTCTGATGTAAGAGGATGGGGAATATGGATTTAGTTTTTTCAAGCCTTTTAACAACTAACTTTCTGCCATACTTCCTATCCTCCACAAGCCAGACCTTATTAGACTTTAACTCTTTTATTATTTTATAATCTTTTCCAAACAAATTATATTCTTCCATCACGCTAGGTAAGTGCTTAGAATAATATGCAACTTGAGGTTTCATTTTATCCCCCCTTAAATTAAAACTCTTCTTCGCATGTCTAAGCATTCTTTGAAAAACACTCCACAACCACCCTGTTAACTTAATAAATGCTCCCTCCCCATCATCCGTCTATACATTTGTCCTGAAAAATACTAAAAAGGCGTTTTGAAGCAACCGCCAAATCCTTTTGACGGATGCTCCATTAAATCTAAGCTGCCTTGTCCACTCTTCATGCGTTATCCTGCAAATAACGTTGCAGGGCAATATATTCCTCTGTCATAGCGATGTCATACCTTTTGCCTGAAAGAATCTTCCCATGACATTTTTCTGTATCAAGCACTTTCTTAATGCTGTCTGTCAGTTGTATTTCTGAGCCCGCACCTGGCTTTTGTTGATCAAGGGCATCCATGATGGAGGGATTAAATACATAACGGCCGATGACTGCCAAATTAGAAGGCGGTTTTGTCTGCGGTTTCTCAATAATATCCAATACTTCAAATAAATCATCCCGTTCTTGTTTCACCTGAACAACTCCATACTTTTTTAGATGCTCTTCTTCTACTGTTTTAAGGGCAATTACGTGACTTTTCGTCTCTTCATATACCTTTATCAATTCGCTTAATCCGCCCCCAACAATGATGTCATCTGGAAGCAATACGGCAAAAGGATCATCTCCGACGAATTCTCTCCCTAATCTCACGGCATCTCCCAATCCTCGTGCAATCGGCTGCCTAGTTGAATAAAATTTAATATCAGGTAATGTCACTTTCTCCAATAAGGCTGATTTATCAGCCTTTTGCAGGAACATTTCAAGCTCCAGTGAATGATCGAAGTAATCGATGATTAAATTCTTTGATCTGGATACGATGATTAGTATTTGTTCTATTCCAGCTGCAGCTGCCTCCTCAACGACATATTGGATGGAAGGCTTATTATGAATAGGAAATAATTCCTTCGGGACCACCTTCGTTACCGGCAGACTCCTTGTACCAAATCCAGCTGCAGGGATGATGGCTTTTTTGATCACACTCTCTCCCCCTTTCTTGGCACGATTGCTATATCATATTCAGAAAACGTAAAGCGGACACGTTATTTGTAGAAATTAGGCAAATGCAAGGGACGCTTATCCACCTCTCTTAATAAGATAAGGAGTACCAAATCAATCGGGAGGGTAAGCATTATGGATATTTGTGTAATCGGCGCCGGATATGTCGGCTTAACGCAGGCAGCTGTGCTGGCTGATTTAGGCCATGCTGTTTGTTGCGTGGATACGAATTCAGAGAAAGTACAAGCATTAACAAGAGGAGAGATCCCGATATATGAGCCTGGTTTAAAGGAATTGGTTAAGAAGAACAAGGAACGGTTGTCCTTCAGTTCTTCCCCCAATATAGCCATCAAGCAATCGTCCGTTGTCTTTATCGCGGTCGGTACACCAGCCTTGGCAGATGGACAAACGGACCTAACCTATGTACAAACAGTCATCGACAATCTAGCCGAAACGATTACTTCGTATACAACAATTGTCACGAAAAGCACGGTACCGCCTGGCACCAATGAATGGATCCATGACTCATTGATCGAAAAAGGCCTGGACCCAGCACTCTTCACTGTTGTCTCCAACCCAGAATTCCTGCGTGAGGGTTCTGCCTTACAGGATATGTTCCATGCCGATAAGATCGTGATTGGAAAAAAGGAAACGGATGACCGTTCCCTTCCTATCATGAAAGAAATCTACAAAAAATTAGCATCGCCCTTTGTCGTGACAAGCTTATCCGGGGCGGAAATGATCAAATATACATCCAATGCGTTCCTTGCTACGAAAATATCGTTTATCAATGAAATTGCAAGGATATGTGATTCATATGACGTTAACATAGAGGATGTAGTAAAAGGCATCGGACTAGACCCGAGAATCAGCCCGCATTTCCTCCAATCCGGCATCGGCTATGGCGGGTCTTGTTTCCCGAAGGATGTCCGTTCCCTGGAGCATAGCGCACTGAAGAAAAACATCACTCCGCTCATCTTGCAAGCCGTGCAAAAAATCAACCTTACCCAAGTCGATCTCTATTTAAGAAAATTAAAAGAGAGATTTCCTGATATGGCCGGAAGAAAAATGGCTATCCTCGGCATTGCCTTCAAACCCAATACAGATGATACCCGTTATTCACCAGCCATCGCGCTCATGGAGCAATTAAGCAATCTGGGCGCAGAAATTCACGCCTATGACCCTAAAGCGCATCTGCCCGCTCCAATTGATAACGTGACCGAACATAAGACAATGGAAGAAGCCTTAGCTGATGCTGATGTTGTCATCATTGCGACTGATTGGGACGAGTTCAAGCTAGCTGACCTTAAGAGGATGAAGAGACTGATGAGAGGCAATCTTGTCATGGATGCAAGAAATTGCCTGGACCCTGCAGCGGTTGCTAAGGAGGGCTTGCAATATAAAGCTGTCGCCCGCTTCTAAGCAACAAAAAAGCCCCGCCGGAAAATTCCGGCGGGGCTTCATCATTTTATTGATTAATCTTCGCGTATATCTTTACGATTTTTCTTGAGCATTTTGGAGAGAGTTTCATAAACGATTGGCACGATTACAAGTGTCAATGCAGTAGATGAAACCAATCCGCCAATTACCGTTACAGCCAGGTCTTGAGACACAAGGCCGCCTCCGCCATTGCCCAGCGCCATCGGAAGCATAGCCCCAATAGTGGCTATAGCTGTCATCAGGATTGGACGCAGACGAGTCATTCCAGCTTCTAGGATTGCCTCACGCATTTCCATACCGTCATATTCCATATGGATGATTCTGTCGACGAGTACAATCGCATTCGTGACAACAATCCCAATTAACATCAGGAGACCCATCATAACAGATACGGAGATGGTCAGGTCGGTTAAATATAGACCGACGAATGAACCGATAACCGCAAACGGCAAGGAGAAGAGAATCGCAAACGGAGCAAGTCCTTCACGGAATGTCACGACAAGGATGAAATACACAATCGCTACCGCGGCAATCATCGCAATTCCTAGCTGGGTGAAGGTTTCAGACATATCAGCTGCCACCCCTTCAACTCCAGTCGTAACACCCTTCGGCAATTCTAATTCATCGATTTTCTTATCAGCAGCAGAGGTCGCTTTTGAAATATCGTCATCTGTGATTGTTCCACTCACAGTTGCATAGTATTCCCCTTTACTGCGAGAAAGCGTATTTAGTGTTGTTCCTTTTTCTACTTCCACGATTTCAGACAATGGCATTGATGTGCCAGTAGCTGTCGGAATCTCTGTTTCTAGTAATTCTTTCAGGTTTTTCGCAGTTGCTTTTGCCTCTTGCTGGACGATTACTTCAATATCCTGACCATTACTTTCAACAGTTGTTAAAACTTCCTTCGAGGAATCCTCATTGAGAGCCTGAACAATCTGAGCAGTTGTCAGTCCATATTGAAGTACGTTCTCCTGATCGACAATAAAGACATTCTCCACATATGGATCTTCCGCATCGGTTTCAATATCCTCTAATCCATCGATGTCTCCTAAAGCTGCCTCAACATCTTTGACAGCCTTATTTAAATCATCTAGGTCTTCACTGTAAAGCGTGTAGCTTACCTCATTAGATGCTACAGACATGGATGTAAAGTCTTGAGTTTTCCATTCACCTGATTGATCAAGATTGAAGAGATACTCCTCCACTTTTTCCTTCTCTGATGCGAAGTCCTCCATATCCGGGTCAAAGATAAGGAACATTAGCGCACCATCACTGCCGCCCATCATCATCGCTGCTGGGTCAGCACTTTCGCTGTCTGTAACGGATACTTGAAGAGTTTCAATATCCTTATTCTTCATTAATTCTTTTTCAACTTCTTCTATATTGGCAAGCGTCTCTTCCTCAAGCTCACCCGTTGCCGGTGTATAGGTTACATACATCGTCTTCTCTTCCTCTGAGCCTAGGAAACTGAAGCCAATCAGCGGCATCAGAGCAAGCGAGCCCGCTAGAAGAACAATCGCAATAATGGATGTAATCACTTTATGATTCAAAGCTTTCTCTAATACACCTTTATACCAGTTTGCAAGCTTTCCAGCTTCTTTATGCTGTTTTTCTTCCTTCTCGCCATATAATTTCTTACGGAAAAGAGTATGTGACAAGACTGGCACGATGGTAATCGCAACAAGCAATGATGCTCCAAGCGCGAATGTCATTGTTAGTGCGAAAGGTACAAATAATTCGCCCACCATTCCGCCAACGAAGACCATCGGTGCAAATACTGCAACCGTCACTAGTGTAGATGATAGAATCGGCTTAAACATCTCAAGGGTTGCTTCGCGAATCAGCGCACGCCCATGAAGCTTCTCATCTTTCAGGTGCATACGTCTGTATATATTCTCAACAACGACAATGGAGTCATCGATTACCCGTCCTATAGCGACCGTCACCGCTCCAAGTGTCATGATATTCAATGTGATATCCAGCCAATTCAATAGCAGCAAGGCCATAAATATGGACACTGGAATTGAAATAATGGATATGAGAGTCGACTTCACATCACGAAGGAATAAAAGAATGATCAAGACAGCAATCAAACCGCCAAATAAGGCTTTTTCAACCATCGTGAAGACCGATTCTTCAATAGGCTCCCCTTGGTCAAGGGTAACGCCAATCTGAAGACCATCGATTTTTTCTTGCTCTTCCTCAATTAAATCCTTCACAGCATTGGCTACTGTTACAGTATTGGCTTCCTGCCCTTTCACTATCTGAATGGAAATGGCATCCTTGCCGTTCGTGCGGGAGACAGATTCTACCTTGCCAACTGTCTCAATCTCAGCGATATCACCAAGCTTTACGAATGGAGCTGGGTTCGTTTGAGATGGGGTTACCGGGATAAGCATTTCCTTCAGTTCATCGACTGTTTTCAGCTTCCCGTCAACACTGATGGCTTCTTCGCCTTCTTCAAATTCATATAATCCAAGAGAAAGAGCCATATCGCTCGCTTGGATCATTTGTTTCACATCATCTTCTTTCAGATCAAGCTCAGCCATCTTCTCTTTATCATAAGTGAAGTTGACTTCTTCTATATGCTGACCAGTGATAGCGGCTGATGCTACGCCGTCAAGCTTCTCAATCTTTGGAAGGATGGTGTCCTCAACCGTTGAAGTCAATTCGACAATATCCTCTTCCGTACTGCTGATAGACAGAGCCATAATTGGCATCATATTTAAACTGATCGACATGATGGATGGCTCTTCAGCGTCCTCTGGAAGATTCACGTTATCGAGGGCAGCCTGAAGCTCTCTCTTCTTCTCATCCATATCCACGCCATAGTCATATTCCACTTGTACTTGGGAAACATTTGAAGATGAGGTTGAATAGACAGCCTTGACATCTTCTAATCCCTCAACTGCTTTTTCCATTGGAATCGAAACATCATTCATGACCTGCTCTGGTGTCGCTCCAGGATATACATCCATTACCATCAAGTAAGGGATGGAGATATCTGGAATTGACTCCATCTTCATTCTCGTTCCTGAATAGATACCTGAAGCTGTAATGATGATTGTCAATAACCAAACAGCCAGTTTATTTTTCAGGACAAAGTTGACTAAACCTTTCAATTTTACACCATCCTCATATGTATTTTTTCTCACATTCTAGTTGACTGCCAAATCACAGCTTTTGTGCAATTGACTAAATTCCTACATTTACTTATAATAATGACCGAGTGGTCAGATGTCAACAAATTAGTCAGGAGTGTTAACATGATCAAGAAGCAGCTAATCATGGATACAGCGTTGGAATTATTTGCTGAAAATGGGATTGAAGCAACATCCATCAAACAAATTACAGATCGATGCGGCATTTCCAAAGGGGCTTTTTATCTTTCATTTATATCAAAGGATGAATTGATTTCTGCCATAATTGAGCATTTCATCAGTGAGTTTGTCGCAGAAATTGACCGCTCAGTCAGACAAACAGAACAGCCTAATCAATTGCTCTATAACTTTTTCTATTCCTCTTTCAGCCAATTTCAGGAAAAGTATCATTACGCCAACATTTTCATGAAGGAAAATCTAACGGCACTTAATCATGATATCTACCTGATGATGAATAAATATGACGCATTCATAAATGCCATTATCTTTTCAATTATCGACGTTCAATTCCCGAAGCTAGATGAAACAATGCGGGCTGATTTAGTTTTTACAATTAAAGGGTTCTCTAAATTCTATCCTGAATTAACCGCTTTTTCCAATTATCCGGTTGACCTGGATGTATTATGCCGCTCCCTTGCCGAGAAAACAACAATCCTCGCAAGACAAGCAACCATTCCCTTTATCACGGAGGAGTATTTCAGCACTTCTAAGGTATGCTACCAATCACCTAGTAAAGAACAGCTTTACGAATTGCTCCAACAGACGAAAAAAGAAATCGCTGATGATGTCATCCAGCAATCAATTGATTTATTGTGTGAAAGCCTAGAGGAATTAACCTTGCCAAAAGCCGTTGTACACGGATTATTAAAAAATCTCCAAACAAATTCACATAGTAAATGGGCAGCCTATCAATATGAGTTATACATTGAACAGCAGAAATAAGCAGAGTGATTATGGTTACTCTGCCTTTTTCATTCCAAATGCGAAAAAGGCAACCGGCTACATTGCCGACTGCCTTTCCAAATATCAGTATTCACTGTTTTTGATATACATTTGAAAGCTCCTGTGCTGCCTCACGCACTCGGTTCATTCCTTCTTCAATGATTTCCAAAGCCCTATCTGGATTAGCATTATGTCCTTCAATGATAACCTCATTAACAATTTCCATTCCAAACAGGGACCCGAAAACGGTTCTCATATAATTGACACTCATCTCCATAGGCGCCATTTCTGGAGTGGAATAAATACCGCCGCGCGCATTTAGGAGAAGGATTTTTTTATCTGGCATCAAAGGCACAAGATTTCCCTCTGCATCATACTTAAAGGTAAATCCTGATGCATATATGTAATCGATAAAGGTTTGCAGCTTAGCGGGAATCGTTAAATTCCATAGAGGGAATACAAACACAATAACATCGGCTGCAGAGAAAGCATCCATCGCTTTTTGCTTTGCCGCTAGCAGACGACTCTCATCTTCTGTCAGCTCTTCACCAGATTGGCTCTTCCCAAAAGCATCGAATAAAGTCTGTCCGAAATAAGGAGTATCCTCTTTAAACACATCATAGGTAGAGACATTGAGCTTTCCTTCTTTCCGTACAGTTTCCATAAAAACCTCATACATCTTGCTTGAGATCCCCTCTGTTGCCGGACGATCATTCGCCTTTACTACTAATACATTTGTCATTTATTCGTACCTCCAATTCAATTCTCTTTATATTCAGCAGTTCATATTCCTACTTAATTCCTACTAATCAACTTAGGAATGGTCAAAGTCAGGATAACACCGATACGTAAAAATCACAAAACATCTATCTTATCATGGCCAAAAACCAAACCATATTCCTATCATATGATAATATTTTCCAATCAAAATACACTTAAAGACTACTCTAAAATCAGCTATGTTATAATAGATTCACATTTTCCTTTTTTTACTAAGTTATATAGCATCTGGCACCACAGTTTCTTCTTTTTCTTATCAGTCGGACCTGTGCTTTCCAATAAATCATATGACAGTCTATTTTTCTTTTA
>JAEIGA010018778.1_pt1 | contig 10538 bp, 6 predicted proteins | sample 9270691 | NCBI WGS metagenome assembly JAEIGA01 (sample SAMN17057246, study PRJNA624740) | gut metagenome | biome: biome; isolation source: fecal sample | host: Bos grunniens | place: China: Xizang | collected 2019
ATTTTATTTTAGGACGTCCACGCATGCGAAGTGTTTTTAAGTGGTCGTTCAGGGCTTCTTTTGAAAATTCTTTGCTTTGCTCCAGAACGATGCGATATAAATGAGGAAGAGCTGAAGAATAGAATCTTACGGAGTCTTCGACCAACAAAATAGTTTGTACACCCACCGAGGCTGAATCATTCGGGGCATTCCATTTGTCTTCAATCAATTTGATGATTGCAACCAATAATTCTGCATTTCCTAACCAGGAAAAAACATAGTCTATACTTGACAAATCTTCTGATGCCACACGTTTACTGACTTCTTTGGAAAAGGGTGTCAAAACGACGATGGGAATGTGCGAATGTTTCTGCTTGATTTCTTTTGCAGCCGCAAAAATGTCTCGATTGTCCATATTGGGCATGACAATGATAAGCTCAAAATTGCGGCCGGATAGTTCTGTTAACGCTTCCTCTGCAGTGGTAACCTGTGTGAAACGTGGGGGATATCGAAGTCCTAATGCTGCATATTCGTTGAAGATTTGCTCGTCCACTCGTCCATCATCTTCAAGCATGAAGGCATCATATTTGGTTGCAATTAGCAGGACGTTATATATCCGCCTGTTCATGAGTTCGGCGAAAGGGGTGTCACGCAGAACAAGATCTTTTAAATTGGGAAGATTGCTCATAAAATTAGTTCTATGAATCGCACATTATTTATAATATATGTATTGTATGTTGCTTGCTTCAGCATATTCCTGCAGAAGTCTGACGGAAAAGTCCAGCGTTTTTTTCAGTATTTCCTGATTACCGTCGTAAGCATTGATTAGAATTACGAGATGTTGTGTTTCATTAGAAATCATCGTTCGTACATTATCGCTTGTTGGCGTGGCTATGCCACCGACTTCATCGCGGTAAATGGGTAAGTTCTCTATGTTTAACATACCACGTCCTATAGCTTCGTATGGCTCTTCGCTTTTTCCTATACCTAAACAAATCTTGTCGCCTATTATTTTGTTCCGGTCTAAGGCTGCCGTGGAATATCCACAATATAAGGAAATGAAATTAACCAAATCCACCAGTGTGTCAACGGCATATAAACCTTTTCCTTGCAAGATTCTTCGGGCTAATTGCTCGCATGCAGGACGATACCTGCTGGGATCTTTCCCGAAAAGCTTATATGCTTGTCGAGTCGCATGAATGCCGCTATGCTGTTTGATAGTTTCTGTAGTATAAGTTTTCTGTAGCTGGGAACAAAAAACATCAATCTCTTTCCATAAACCGGCAGATGACATAGAATTTTTTACTGTAGCCGAAATGGCAACTCCGATGAATTGAGGACAAATTTCCTTAAATTCATTAGATACAACGATAGTCGGAATCATATGGTTATTAGTTTCTATTACAAAGTTTGGCATAAGGGCATGTTGCGCATGTGTGTGAATCGTCAGTTGCCTTAAATTCAGTGTCCGGACAAAGGATCTCCTCTAACAAGTGAGTGATACTTTCTTTAAAATCCTTTGCAATTTCCCTAAAGTCATAGACATATTTTTTCTTTCGTTCAGGTCCAATTTTGATGTACGGAGAATACTCATCGTTGGCCGCTTGATGGACAAAGAAGAGAGCCGGAGCTATAGGGTAGTGCGATGAGTCTACCAACGTTAAGGCATATAGGAATGTTTGTAAGACATAATGTGGATGATTCTTGCCGGATATAAACAACTGTTCAAAGGTTGGTGATACACTTTTTCCTCCGGTTTTGTAGTCGACAACGCGCAATGTTGTTAATCCATCAATTTCTATTAAATCCAAACGGTCAATATTTCCTTTTAATTTTATTGTTTTGAATCCATCCTTATAGGGAACGTCAAGAGATACTTCAGTATTTTTCTCTGTTCCTTCAATCTTAAAAGGTACCAATTTTAAATCATGTTGAATCAAAAGTTTGATGTAGTTTTTAACAACCTGTTCAATTACGACATTGGGTGTCAATTCATTCTCCTGGAAAGTCTCTCTAATATATTTTGTGATGGTGATTTCTCCATCTTTATCTAGTAGACTTTTCAAGAATTCTTCAGATACGAGTCCTTTATGTTGGGTGAGTCGTACGTTGTAAATTTTTTCGGCTACGCGATGAAATATTGTGCCAAAAGTATTGTATTCAATAACATCGCCGGGTGATGGTACTTCTTTAAGCCTTGCAATTCTTTGAAAGTAAAATTGCAATTGGCATCTCATGTAAGTATTTATGGCAGAAGGAGATATTTCCTGTAATATTTCAGGAAGATTCTGTGGCTTTTTTATTGTTTCGAGTTGTTTTATTTTCTTGTCTATTTTTTCGTAGAGAATATAGTGCTTGATAGGCAACTCAGTCTCCACTAGTAGTTGTGTCATAAATCTTGACATTTCCCCCTTCACCATGCCCTCTGTTGATGAGTTGTACACTAAGCGAATATGTTTGGCACGCTTAATGAGTCGATAGAAATAGTAGGCATAGACAGCAGTTTTGTGTTCGGCTGTGGTTAGACCGAATTCTTTTTTGATACAGTAAGGTATAAAGGAGTTGTCGTGATTTTTTTGAGGTAAATTCCCTTCATTGACAGAGAGCATGAGGATATTTTCAAAATCAAGACAGCGAGTTTCCAAAACGCCCATAATCTGCAATCCTATTGCCGGTTCTCCGTGGAAAGGAATGGTGGTTTGTCTCACTACTTGACGAATGAGTTTATGCAACGTTACAGTCTCAAGAGGTAATTTTCCGGAAGAAATCAGCTGATGAAAGCGATTTAGAATAGTATAGACCTGAAAATAGGATTCAGCATACAATTCCTGTTCAAAGTCATTCACATTGCCTCTTTTCTTGCTTTTCTCATTCTTGGCAGTACACTGAACTTCTTCTAATAAAGTTTCTATAAAATTTAATGGCGATAGACATTCTGATTTTTGAGCAAGTTCTTCTACGAAACTAAAGGCCTGTGTCTGTGCTAAAGGAAATCCTTTTGTGATATTGATGTTTTGTACTGAGTCTGGAATAACATGGAGTACTGATTGCAAAAGGACCTCATTGCATAAAACGATGGCTGTTTTCTTTTCTTCTTTGGAAAGATGTTCGTTTAGCCATGTGTATGTAGATTTAGCTTGTGTGTTCTCTGTTGGTGCTGCTACAAAATCTATTTTTTTATCTTTGGCGAAATTGTTAAATATCGCATCATCCTTAAGTTCATTAGGGAAATTTATTAGATTTTGTTTCAAAAAAGTACCAGCTTCAAATGTTGTCCCCTCGTCGACATATAATTTGTCATAATCCCAATAGAAAAGAGCGTTTCCTTTATCTCTTAGAAGTGCGAAAAAATCCTTTTCAGTTTGAGTTAAGACATTGAATCCTACAAATGCATATTTCTGTTCTGCCTTTATCGGGATAAGTCCTAAACGCAGTCGTTCTACAGCATCTCTATGTATCGCTCCCTCGTAAGCTAATCCTTCAGCCTTGAGCTCATTGTTTAATTGCTCGTAGATGGCATATAAATTATTCCATAGTAATAAGAAACGTTCCTTGATTTCAGAATTCTTTTTTAGTGAAAAATCATTGAAAAATTCCTTAAGGATTTCCTCTTGTCTTTCGTCTGCCCAATCGTTGTTTTCGAGTTCTTTTATGTCTCGAAGGTGCCTGAAAAGTCTTCTGGCGTCTACATTGTTTTTATCAATGTCTTCAAAGTCTGCCAATAGTCGTTCTCCCCAGCCCCAGAAAAAATCAAGTGAGGCATGGTTTCCGGTAGTCTCAACGAAAATGTTGTATAAACGACATATTGTGTCAATAGAGTCAGCTTGATTGTAAGCCGAAAAAGAACGGAGCAATTCGCTTATTGATAAGTATTGCGGAGCCCAGATGGGTTGTGAAGTCTCTTCGGCCAAATAGTCGTTAAAAAACAGCGCTGCACGTTTGTTGGGAAAAACGACACAAACATGGCTTAGGTCATTACCAAACTTTTGTCTTAAATCTGCAGCTACGTATTTCAAGAAAGGAGTCATTGCTATTTATTGTTAGGGTCTACTTTGTGCACTTTGTTCTCATAAAAATACCATAGGTATCCTTCTATGGGCAAGCTGGTCATTTTCTTAAGCAAAGAAATGTAGTTTCTAATTTGTTCTTCATGCTTAGGAAGATATTTGCCGAACTTAAAGTCTAATACAACTGTTTTCTCTTGACTTATCATAACACGGTCGGGGCGAAGGATGGAGGCTATTCCTTCTTCGTTTTTTGTCAAAATATTACATTCGTTCCATATTTTCCAAATAGGAGAGAACCAGAGAGCTGCGGGGCCCTCTTGAATTCTACTCAAGATGAAAGAACCAAGGGTTTCTGCGTGGTGGGCAGAGGGTAGGAGACCCTCTTGCAATAATCTCTGCAGTGCGGGCTCTACATCGGCTGCGGTGTAGATTTCAGAAAAGAGCCTGTGCATGAGTTTTCCTTGATTTATGTATTGGTCAGTAGGAGTAGGCTTTTCACTAACAAATTTTTTAGATTCGTTTGACTGAAGGAATTCTCCTTTAAAATGATTGCTAATAAAAGGTGTAGGCTCTTTTTGAGGGCTTATTTTAAGTGGATTTTTTTTGTCTGATTTTTGGACTTTTGTAGAAGATTGTTTCTTTTCCTCTTCATCGATGTATATAGGTGTTCCATTTTCATAAACAAGGCAGCTTGGCTCGTCAGCACATTGGTCTTTCAGACAATCGGCGAGAAGGTGACTCATGGTATATCCCTTTTTGGCTGGTTGGTTTAGATTTGCCCAAACAAGAAGATTCTGTCGGGCACGGGTAAAGGCTACATACTGAAGATTCAGGTTTTCGATGCGTCGTTGCAGATGTTCAAATTCGTATTGTTCCGAATAGACCGACTGCCTTATAGCAACGCCCAATTGTACGGGTAACAGAGGGGCTTGATTGTATGGAGCAGCAGGAGGTGTACACCATAAAATCTCTTTTTGTAAATCTTGTTCCAATGGCCAATCGTTGTATGGCATGAGGACGGTGTGAAAGGCTAGTCCTTTTGATTTGTGAATAGTTAGTATATAAACTCCGTCAATTTCAGCTGATGGTATGGATTTAGAAGAAAGGGTTTCTTCCCAGTGTTTTAAGAATCCGGAAATGCTGGAATGGTTGTCTTCTAGATACATCATTACCTGATCGAGGAAAAAGTTGAGGAATGGAGCACTTCCTTCAATCTTGTCTAAATGACAATCTCGGATAATCAGTTCACATAATTCGTAAAGGGGCTTTTCTCTTAATCTTTCCACCTCTTCCGTGAAAAGCAATGGTAGGTATGAGTTAGTCTCTTTAATGAGTTTGTCCCATTCTATAGATTCATGCAAAATCTCCTTCTGGTAATATTGTGCAATGTGCACCTTAGATATGTTGTCTAAAGGATTGTTTAGGATACATAGGGCGTCAATAATAAATTGAACAGTAGGAGAAGATGAAAGGAGAAACGCTTCGTCTGAAATTAAGGGAATCTCAGGATATTGATTAGAAAATACTTTAAGTATCTCTTTGCATTCGCTGTTTTTTCTTACCAAAATGGCCATTTCTCGAAAGGGTATGCCTATCTCATTAAGGTGGAGAATCTCTTTGGCAAGTTTGTGTTCTACTGCAATATTTTCAGCATCTTCTGTCTTCTCTTTGTCCTTTTTCTCGATCTCAATTCGTACATATCCTCCTCGCTCTTTGTCGTTTTCCTGATGTACGTCTTCATAAATTTTGCAAATGTCTGTTCTTCCCGTGATATTATCTAAATGTTTTGCGGCGAGCGGGAAGTACATATTATTGAAGTCTATAATGCGAGGGACACTACGGAAGTTGGTATCGAGAGTGCGAATCTCGGGTGTTGCATTTTTAAACTCGTTGGAAATGTTATTCAGAATATTCCAATCACCTCCTCGGAATCGGTAGATGCCTTGTTTTAAATCGCCCACCAATAAACACTTATTTCCCTCAGAAGCCAGGCTCTCAATAAGTAGTTTCTTGAAATTCCTCCATTGTAGGGTAGAGGTGTCCTGAAACTCGTCAATCATAATATGGTGAAAGTTAATACCAGCCTTTTCAAGTACAAAGGATGTATCGCTTTCACCAATTAGTTGGTCAAACAAGAGGGGCGTTTTAGCCAACATGAAATGGTTATTCTCTTTGTTGATTATCTCCATTTCTTTGGCTATGACATTTAACAAGCGCATGGGCTTGATAGGTTGGCTGCTTAGCTTGCAACTGTTTACAATGCTTAAACAACATGCCCTCATCTTCTCAACCTCTATGAGAATATCTCTGAAATACTCTGCTCTCTCTATTAAGAATGCATTTGTTTGGTCTGCTTTTCTCAACCAATGGTTTGTATCGGCAATATAACTGTTGGTTGTACCCATTGAGGGATCAAGGGTCCCTTCTGCTAATTTTTGAAGATATACTCGTAGGTTGTTTCCTTTGCTGAAATTATTATAGTCATTTGTTAGAAGGCAGATTTCATGGTCTAAATGCTCTGCTGCATTTTTCAAATGGTCATAAGCTTCATCTTTAATTTCGCTCAATAACTTTCTATATTGCAGTATTTTCTGGTTATTACTAAAAAAAGTTTTGAGGTCATCTTCTGCACGGAGTAATTTCTCTTTTAATAAATTGTTGCCTAATTTTTTAATATCCTTTGAAATATCCCACTTTTTACCTTCTGAAATTCGTTCTTCAATGTAGTCTAAAACCCATACAAGAGCTTCGGGAGTATTTTCAATCTCTTTCATCATCTTGTCAACGGATTTTTCAATCACCTCTTTATCATTGATATTTACTTTAAAGTTGGCTGTTAACCCCAACTCGTGTGCTAAGTTTGAAAGTAATGACTGAAAGAATGAATCGATGGTTTCTACTCTGAAGTGGTCATAGTCATGTACAATTGCTTTGAGAGCAGTTTGGGCTTTTGTTCTTATTTGTTCATCTGTTAGATGTGGAGCAATCTCTTGTATCTTTTCTTTGAAATCAGTATCAGTGTACCCTAATTCCCATAAGTATTGTAGGATACGCTCTTTCATCTCGGCCGTAGCTTTGTTTGTAAAAGTCACAGCCAATATATGGCGATACGTGTCTGGTGTTCCGCAGAGAAGTCGAGCTATATATTCTGCAGATAGGGTGTAAGTCTTTCCTGATCCGGCTGAAGCTTTATATACTAATAGGTTATTATTCATGATCAACTGATAGATGTTTATTGATGATATGCGTTAGCTTGATTGCGCCGTGGTCAGACAGATGGTCAGCGTCATAGAAGTCTTCTGCCTTGAAACGCGCATCATTTTCAAAGTTCAAATAGATAACTTCGGGATGTTTATGAAGTAGTTCTTTAAGTACAATGTTATTTCGGAGTATTTGTGTAGAGTCTCTGTGCTTTAGGTATTCTGGTGAGAGTGGGGTGGAGATAAATAAAACCTTGATGTTGCGTTCCTTACAATGGCGAAAAATGGAACCAAGTATCTTTTTGTTGAGTTCAACCGCCACATCGTTTGTGTAGGTGTGGCTTTTACTACGCTCTTTGCCATTATCCCATTCTTCCTTTTTGAAACAGACTTTATAGTTGGTTCCCCATCCATAAGAATCCCATGTCGTGGTAGGCGGGCGGAAAAGGCTTTTGAGCTTTTCGCAGAAGGTGGTGAGGTGAAAACATTCTAACCCATATTCAGAAAAGCGACTGTGATAAGGGCAGTCCATGTAGATTCTGTATCGCGAGATGTAGTCATCCCCCACGCCACTTTCATAATCTTCCCACAAAGAAAAGTAGGAAAAAGGTATAACGATAGCCTTTAGGTTATCCATCGGATAGTTTTTCAACAACCATTCATCGTATCTGTACGCTTGAGATACTTGTGCCACGGAATATGCACACCCATTCATCTCTTGTGGGCAAATACCATAGAATGTATGGCTGCTTCCCAGTATAAGAGTTTGAACCTCTCGGCTATGTTCCTGCATCCATTGGTGCTTGTCGTGAGCCGTATTAGGTAGATTCTCGATATACCATTCACCTGCCGCAAAGAGGGAGATGACCAAAATGGAGAAAATGAAAATGCGTATAATGAATGCTTTCATGATGGTCTAAAATTGAAAGTAGATAAACTCCGAAGGTCTTCCTCCTAAGAGTAGTGCAGCAATAAAAAACACGAGATAAAGAAACATTCTCAAAGGCGCATATTTCATTATGCCTGATTGCTTAAAGGCTAAAGGCTGACATCCTCTTAAACCTTCCACAGCCATAAATGTCACAATATATAAAAGGGGCAGTCTGCTGAATCCAACACCGTCGCCGTAAGAGCCACAAAGCATTCCTTGCAGGTAGGCGAGAGCTGAATCAATATTTTCTGCTCTAAAAAATACCCATCCGAATAGTATGAGAATAAATACACCTCCTGATTTAATAAATGCGATAATTCCTTGATGCTTTTTGTTAAGCCATGGTAGGACAGAGTATGGGATGAAAAGGATGGCGTGGTAAATTCCCCATGTGATATATGTCCATCCTGCCCCATGCCATAAGCCACTTAGAGCAAAAACGAGAAACGTATTTCTCCATTTGCGCCATTTCCCTTCTCTTCCTCCCCCCAATGGAATATAAACATAGTCGCGCAACCATGTCATCAATGAAACGTGCCACCTTCTCCAGAATTCTGGAATACTTTGCGAAAAATAAGGCCTATCAAAATTTTCCATTAAACGTATTCCGAATAATTGTGCTGAACCAATGGCGATGTCACTATAGGCAGAAAAGTCGCCATATATTTGGAAAGCGAAACAGATAGCCCCCACCCAAAGTTCTCCGGTTGAGGCCGCAGCGGAGTTCGCAAATATGTGGTCGGCGACAGCCCCGCAAGTATCTGCCAGTATCATTTTTTTTAGCAATCCCCAGAGGATTCGTTGCATTCCCTCGGTTGCCAATCCCCTGTTAAATTGTCGGGGTGAGGCAAATTGGGGTAATAGACGACCAGAACGTTCTATGGGTCCTGCGACTAATTGTGGGAAAAAACTCACAAATGCAAAAAACTGCCAGATGCTTTTGCAAGGAGGTGTGTTGCCTCTATAAACATCAATAACATAACCTATGGCTTGAAATGTATAGAAACTGATGCCTACTGGAAGTACAATGTTTAATAGGGGTAAATTGCCATGTCCTCCGCATTCTTCAATAAGGTGTGATAGAGATGTACTGAAAAAATCAAAATATTTAAATATGCCGAGCACTCCCAGGCCTATTGTCACTGCAAATCCACAGAGCCATTTCTTTATACGTTCACCCCCTTTTCCCATCAATAGCGCCAGCGCCCAGCATGCGCTGCATGTAGCTATCATTAGTCCTAGGAATCGAACGTCCCACCAGCCATAGAAAATAAAACTCATTGCCACCACCACAACATTGCGCCACCTTTTGGGAAGCCCCCAATAGAGAGCAAATGCTGTGGGTAGAAATAATAAATAAGCTAATGAGTTAAATTGCATAAGAGGTAAGCGTATAAGGGTTTTTGCTTAGAGTTAATTGTTTGTGTTTATTTGTAATTTGCTGTTTTATATATGGTTATGAGCATTGCTGTTTTTGCTTGATTCGGACGTTTGAATACAAGCTGAAGCTTAATGCTTGACGGCTTCTGGAGAAGTAAAGGCAAAAATATAAAATTATTGGAAATTTGCCAAGTAGAGATGAGGCTTTCTCGTCTATATGGGATTTCAACTTTCGGACGCTTGCTTCCCGGACTTTTCTGCAGCTTTTCTCTTTGCCCATTCGTTCGCATGTAGTACCTTTGCACAGAATTTATTGGATATATTTAAATTATGAAGAATAAGGCTGCGTTGTTTGATTTGGATGGAGTCATTATTGATACAGAACCTGCATATTCGGCTTTTTGGACGCATGTAGGGAATATATACTTCCCAAATGATAAACACTTCGCAGAAAGCATTAAAGGTCATTCTCTTACTGATATTTTTGCCACTTATTTTTCGGATAATGCAGAAGCACAGGAGAAGGTAACTCTTATGTTGAAAGAGCAAGAGGAGAGGATGTCATTCCCTTTGATCGAAGGAGGCTTGAGGATTGTAGGCAATCTTCGTGAGAATGGTTGGAAGACAGCCATAGTTACCAGTTCAAACAAAGCCAAGATGGCCCATCTTTATTCTGAGCATCCGGAATTTTGCAATCTCTTTGATGCTATTTTTACGGCGGAAGATGCTTTGCGCTCCAAACCGGCACCGGATTGCTATATTCACGCAGCTAATGTGTTAGGGTGCAAAGCGCAAGATTGTGTGGTTTTTGAGGACTCAATAAGTGGTTTGCAAGCAGCCCGTTCCTCTGGAGCCTATGTCGTTGGGCTTACTACGTCGCATGGCAGAGATATAATAGCTCCGTTGGCGGATGTTGTGATAGACACATGGGCTGATTATGAAAAAATGTTGGTTTCAAAAAAGATTTAAAACATAAATACAAAATGGCAGGTTATTTAGTTGATGATGTGCGTAAAGTAACTACGCGACGATTGCAAGAAA
>JAEIGA010018779.1_pt1 | contig 10537 bp, 6 predicted proteins | sample 9270691 | NCBI WGS metagenome assembly JAEIGA01 (sample SAMN17057246, study PRJNA624740) | gut metagenome | biome: biome; isolation source: fecal sample | host: Bos grunniens | place: China: Xizang | collected 2019
ACAATGACATTAAGACAATCAGTACCGAATCAACAATATTATTTAATTGTCGGTGCCGGTAATCTTCGAATGAGTAATATGACTCTACGTTATGTAGCAGGACATTAATTAAAGCAATAATAATACTAATCTAATACATTTCATTATGCGAACCAAAGTTTTACCAATTGTTCTCCTGCTTGGCGCCTTGACAGGGTGTCTCCGCGAAAATTTTGCGGAAAAGGAGCAGGTGCTCACGGTTCCAGAGGACCAGACTTCTGTTGTTATGGAAGCCGAGGTGCTGGGAGAAGGGGATGTGTATGACGCAGTTGTAACTCAGCTCGTCAATGTGCGCGCCAACAGAAGCTGGAGCGCCGTCATCCAGTATGAGGGCACAGAAACAGAATGGTTGGAACTATCATCTGATGAGTTCCTTAACCTTCATGAGTACTCTGTGGATGAGCCTATAGAGCTTGTTGCACAACGCAATAAGAGTGGTATTTCCCGCAAAGCTAAGCTCATTATTTCCTCAGATAAAGATCATATAATCACAATACCTATTGAGCAGAAGGCTCAGCAGCCTTTTATCGATGCTGAAGCGGAGCGAACAGAAGTTCTGTCAATTGGAGAGAAGATACAGGTAAAGGTACGATGTAATACAGCATGGACAGCGTCAATAGATGCAGCGCAGACCACAGCAGGTATAGAATTAAGTGCGACGGAGGGACAGGATTATGCAGTGATTACTGCTGATGTTGAAGAAAACTTCAGTGCAGTAGAAGGTAAGCAGGCTGTGATTCGATTTGAGGCTCAAGGGGTAGAAACTCCAAAAGAGTTGTTAATTACTCAGAAAGAGGGAAAACCATATATTGAGTTCCGAATGACAGAAACAACAATTGCGCCTGAAGCAAATCATGTGGTACTCCAGTTTGGTGCTTCTGTCAACTGGAATCTTCGTGTAAAAGATACTGATGGTATTGAAGGAGCGACTTTCAGTCAGTCAACTGGAGGTCCTACTTCTACTGGTGATATTATCATGAGCTTTGATCTTAATGGGGAAGATCCGGGAAAAAGCAAAAGTATCACAATTGAGCTGTCGGCAAACAATCTTGAACCTAAGGAGTATACATTTACTCAATACGGATGTGTCCATTTGGATTTCCTTGACGTTACCGCACCTGGCACAGATAAGCCATATACATTTAAATGGCCTTTTGCTGATCCTGTTCAGAAAGGATTCCCTGCATCTGCTTCTACCGGAACATATAGAGGACAGACCCTTGATATGACTACACCGGGAGGATTTGTATTTACGGCGATCAGTGTAGACTGGGGTACTGATGGTGGTATTTGGTACAATGCAAATAAACAGGGTTTCCAAGTAGGAAAAGGAAAGGGCTCTTGCTTTGTATTTCCTGCAGTAGAGGGACTTAAATTGACAAAGGTAGTTTATGAACCGTCGTATCTTTTGAAGGCAAAGTGTCAGATTACTGACGCAGAAGGAAATGTTATTCCAGGAGGAGAATATTGGGAATCAAATGGTGGTGGAGCAAATATCGTTACTCAAGAAGTAATGGAGAACCATGTATTCCAGCTTGAAGGCACAGAACCAGGAGTTCGTTATCGTATAGTTTCGACAAATGCCGGAGTATCAGTTTCATTTAAAGATCTCGTGTTGATTTATGAATAAAATTATGCGCATATCGGCAATCTTGTTCCTAGTGGGAGCAGGTGCCATGAACTTGAGGGCACAAGATCAATATGCCTCATCACCGGCTGAACTTATACAAGGTACTGTTTCCGGAGTAAGGGTAAGTTCTATAGATGGAAGTCCAGATGGACTGAAGAATGTCAATATTCGAGGTGTCAATACATTTCGTGGAGATAGTCAACCTGTTTGGATAGTTGACGGAGTTGTACTTGGAAATGATATAACACGTAATCTGGACGGATTTTGGCAGTGGGGAGAGGAAAGCTATACTGCACCTCTTAATACCATACCATTTCTAAATCCTTCAGAAATCGAGGATATAAAAGTCTTGAAGGATGTTGCATCTACAGCACTATATGGTTCTCTTGGTGCTAATGGAGTAGTTCTTATCACAACGAAAAGAGCTCAAGAAACCGATCCTCTGGTATATTTAAACACAAATTGGGGTGTGAAAAACACCTCACTCGTGACAACTAATTCATTCGGTGTTAGTAAACTTGTAGACAAGACATCCTATCGTTTTACAGGATATTACAGACATCATGGAGCTTTAGTAAATAATTCTGGTAGCAATCAATTCACTTTGACTGCGAATCTTGAGAGTCGTGCCAATCCGCATATATGGTTCGGAATCAATGCTATCGCCTCTTTGGGAATGGTATCAGCTCCGGGTACAACCGCTTATTATGGAAAACCGTCAACCTTGCTTATTGAGAGATTTCCAGATTTCTTTCCAGAGGATTCATCTGATGGTTGGAAAAAGGATTTTGACGATGACAGTAAGGATTATAGAATGGTTAATTCAGCTTTCCTGACATTGAATTTTACGCCTGCTTTACGTCTTCACACTACGATAGGTGTTGATTTTCAGGATAATAGAAGATCAATATGGTATGGTAATGGAACATCATTTGGAGCTAATTCAAATGGAGCTGCTTCCAACATATCAAGTGTTCTGCTGAATTATAATCTGAAGAGCGAATTGACATGGAAACGTTATTTTACTGACGACCATCTGTTGAATCTCGCAGCGGCAGCAGAAATTCTTGGTAACAGTAATAAGTTCAACACCATGAATGGTCTTGACTTCTTCAATCATGACCTTCGTGCTAAAGGAATCACAGCTGCTGCCAGCCATCCTCAGTTACATCGTTTCGCTCATAATTGGTTCCGTCATAACTATTATGTACATGCTAATTATGCTTATAAGGACATGGCGGGTATTGATGCATTTTTCCGTACTGACTTTACTCCTGAATATCGTGGCAATACTCCAGCATATTATCCAGGCGTAAATGCTTGGTTCGGATGGAAAGGCTTTAAGCTTACCGCTGGTTGGGGAATCAGTGGACGTGAATACTATGTTCCATATGAGTTGACCTCCTCATGGTTGCGCAGTGACTATCCGATTGCTGAAGTCGGGTCTGAGAGCTTCTTTTCAAGCATGAACAGTCTCACAAGCCAAGAATATAACATTGGCCTTGAAGCTCAATTATGGAAGAACCGCATTCATCTGTCTGGTAAGTTCTATAATAAGACTACCGTTGATGCTTTTAATATGTATTGCTTTGGAGTAAAAGGTGAAATACTATGGAATGCAGCAGAAAGATCTGATGTCTTAGAACGTAGCGGATCATTACGTAATCGCGGACTTGAATTCGATGCAGATGCTCTAGTGGTTGATTTAGAGAAACACAAGTTAAAACTCTTTGCAACAGCTGCATTTAATGTAAATCAGATAACAGCAATCGATCGTAATGATATCCGTGGACTTAATGTTGGAAGCGGAAGTTATGTCAATCTTAATGTCATAGGCCATCAGGTCGGTGAGGTCTTCGGTTACAGGACTGATACTGACGGCAATTTTATTGATATCACTGCCGATGGCAAAGTAACAGAAGCTGACCGTGTGATCCTCGGTAATGTTATTCCTGAATGGACAGGAAGTTTTGGAGCAAATTATACATTTGACAGGTTAAATGTCAGCATGCTTTGGGACGGTGCCGCTGGATATAATCTTGTCAATATGAATAATATGTTGAAAGATGGAGCGAATGAGGTATCTGAGAAGTATGTAGAAAAGGCAGATTTCCTGCGTCTGGCACGTCTAAGTATCGGATATCGCTTGGATCCAGTCCGTTTGAAGATGCCATTCTTCAAGGAATTGAATGTCAGCATTTCTGCAGCAAATCTTCTAACACTATCCGGATATAGCGGATGGAATCCAGATGTAAATAGCTTCGGACTCACAGTGCTTTCAGGTGGTATAGACTACGGTTCATATCCACAAGTGAGAACTGTTATGCTAGGCATAAATGCTAAATTCTAATAGAGGGAGGACTTAATATGAAACAAATAGTAAAATATATCCTCATCAGTGTTATTACTTTCGCATGTACTCTTAGCCTTTCAGCACAAGACAAGGTCAGTGTTCAGGGTAAGATTATAGATGCTGCAGGAGAACCGGTACCAGGTGTTGTGGTAATGGTTCAAGGTAGTAATTCTGCAACTATGACAGATGACAAGGGACAGTATTTCCTTGAATTTAAGGTAGTAGATGGTAAGAAGCCTCGTCTCAATGCCAGTTGCATGGGTTACGAGGAGCAGACTGTAGATGTTAATGGTAGAACTGTAATAAATTTTACCTTGGCAGAAGACAATGAACTTTTGGAAGAGTCTGTAGTTGTAGGTTATGGCTCGATGCGCCGTAGTGACCTCACAGGTTCTGTGACATCAGTAAAACTTACTGATGAGGCAGCTAGTCAGAATGCAACTTTTGATAAGTTGCTTCAGGGTCGTGCGGCGGGTGTGCAGGTCGTGTCCAATTCTGCAGCACCTGATGCTGCGGTTTCTGTCCTCATTCGTGGTTCTAGTTCATTCAATAGTTCTAGTGAGCCTTTGTATGTTGTTGATGGTATTATAATTTCGACTGAAAGTAATGCTAATCTCTTTACGCAGGGTCAAGACAATACAGGTAGTAACGAAGCATCAAACGGTTTGATGGGTATTAACCCTCAGGATATTGCAAGCATCGAAATCTTGAAGGATGCTTCAGCTACAGCTATTTATGGATCTCAAGGTGCAAACGGAGTAGTCCTTATTACGACCAAGTCTGCAAATCGTGAAAAGCCTGTCATTAACGCAAATATCGGTATTAGTGTCAGCACTCGTTATAAACGTTTGGAGATGCTTAATCTTGATGAGTTTGTACAGTATCTTGAGGCTCGTAGGGATACACCGGGTGGTGGAGCTGTCAACCAGTATTTGCGAATGATATATGAAAACCCTGATACTCATTCCGGTATTCAGGTTCAGGAAATGGATTGGCAGGATTATGTAGAGCGTACTGCAATTAGCCAGAACTATTATGTCTCTATCGCTGGTAATCCGAATAATACTTCCTATATGGCCTCATTTGCATACAATGATGGACAAGGTATCATAAAGAATACAGGATATGATAATTATGTGATCCGTCTGAATATGGAGCGTAAGGTAACTCCTAAGCTCAGACTTGCTACAAAAATCAACTTCTCATATCTTGATTCGCAAATGACTCAAGGTGCTTCGACTGGACGACTTACTGCCGCTACATCTCTCACTCGAAGTATGTTTGCGACGCGTCCATACAAGTCTCTTAAAGAGGAATTTATTGATATGGACGACCAGTTCGATGGTAGTGCTTCTTTCGTATCGGGTCCGGACCGTTGGTTGACAGACTTCGTTAACAATAGGACAGAAATACGTGTTACTCCTAACTTTACATTGGAATACAAGATCACTAAATATTTGAATTTCCGTTCTACTTCCGGAATGGACTATCGTTCAAGCGAACAGTATAAATGGAAGAGTTCACGTATTAATTCTACAGCAGAAGGATCAATAGGTGCAGTTGCTACAACTCGTTATCTATATTGGAATACAAATAATACCTTGAATTACTATCGTAAATTGGGTAACCACCGTATCAACGCAATGGCGGGTGTGACCTTCTCGTCAAACGGAAATAGCGTTGAAACGATTGAGGGATGGAATATCAAGCAGTATAAAGCGCAGATAGATGCTATAAACTCTGCTCCGAACACAGCCTTCCGTTATGCAGAGACTGAGAGCCATCTTGCATCAGCAGTCGCGCGTCTGGTATATAATTATAGGGACCGTTACGTTCTTACCAGTACCTATCGACTTGACGGATCAAGTAAATTCCGTGGTTCCAACAAATGGGCGCATTTCCCTTCTTTCGCCTTTGCTTGGCGTGCAAATGAGGAGGAGTGGTTCAGAGTTCCGGTTATTTCTATGCTCAAGCTTCGTCTTGGTTGGGGTCGAGTAGGAAATCAGGCAATTTCAAGTTATCAGACTATGAGTACCTATGAATTCACTACATGGCCGAGCCATGTGCAGGGTAACGATGCTCATTATACACCTGGTATGTTCCCGAACAATGTCGCAAATCCTAATCTTAAGTGGGAGACAACAGAACAGACTAACTTAGGTCTTGATTTCGCTATGTGGCGTGGACGCTTTACTCTTACCGTAGATGCATATTACAAGAATACAAAGGATCTTTTGCAGAGTAAGACTATCTCAACAAGTTCAGGATATTCAAATATGTGGATGAATATCGGTAATATCAGTAATAGAGGTATTGAGTTTACTGTGGATTCCACACCACTTAAAATCGGTGACTTTGAATGGTCTTTGGGAGGAAATATAAGTTTCAATAAGAACCGTATTGAGAAAATCAGTACAAGTGTTAATGAAGGAGCTGATTTGTTCTTGTCTCCAACAAAGTATGAATACAGAAACTACTTCTATGGGGATGATATTGGATGGGGAACTTATTGTAAATATCCGTTGAATATTTTCATTGAGGGCCAACCTATGGCATTATTCTATGGATTCAAGACTGCCGGAATTGTTCAGGAAGGAGAAGAAGGAATCCCCGTTTCTGATGGCGGACAGGTCCGTGCACCAGGTTATATTCAGTATGTCGACCTTGATGGTAATGGATACATGAATGATAATGATCGAACAATAATCGGTGACCCAAATCCAGACTTTACTTATGGTATCAATACTAGTTTCCTTTATAAAGGTCTGATGTTATCGGTTAGTCTTGTCGGCTCGTATGGTAATGATATTTTCAATGTCAATGATGTTATGGATAATGATGTTTCCAACATCGGTGTCAACATCCGCAAAGAGGCCTTCTATAATGCATGGACCCCAGAAAATATGAGTCAGAAATACCCTGGTCTGGGACTTCAGGAGGGCTTTGACCTTGCCGTGATATCAGATCGCAATGTTCAGGATGGCTCATACCTGCGTCTTTCTAATGTAAGTCTCAGCTATGATATTCCAATGAAGAAGGGCTGGTTTATTAAGGGACTTAATTTGGGTGTATCTGGATCGAATCTTTGGATCTGGACAAAATATACTGGATTTGATCCGGATGTAAACAGTTATGGATCAGTAAAACGTAAAGGTGCCGACATGGGTGCTTATCCTTCTGCCCGCACATTTGCATTTAATGCCAAGTTTACCTTCTAAAGTACACTGACATGAAAAAAATACTTTCAATAATAACCGCCTGTACTTTGGCGCTCTCATGTAATTTTCTTGAAGAGAATCCTACTACTCAGTTAGGAGACGAGGTGGCATACAGCACTGAAGGCGCTCTTGATGCCCAGATTTTTGGTATCATCAGGGGATTCAACGGTGATGCTATGATTACCGGTAATATGATGGAGGGCTTACAGTCATGCTCCGGCCTTATTCATTGGGGATGCGCTCCTACATTCCTTTCAGATGCAGAGCAGCGCTGGACTTGTTCTTTCTCTTTCACACAGTTTGAAAGACATCCGTATAATTACAATGCATATAGTGGATTCTATAAGGTGATTTCAAGAGCGAATCAGCTTATAGAGCACCTTCCTGCCTCACCTGTAGACGAAGGTTTAAAGAAGGCTTTTGAGGCAGAGGCCCGTTTCTATCGTGCGTTGGCACACTACTATCTTGTACGTGGATGGGGCGATGTCCCTTTGCGTCGTAAGACAGTTACAGAATATGCTGACGCAAGTGCACCAAGGGCTCCTTTCTGGGATGTATATGCATTTATTGTAGAAGACCTCAAGTACGCATTTGAGCATATGCCTAAAACAGCATCTACTGCTGCAGGACGTCCTTCAAACTATGCTGCTCAGGCTCTTCTTTCACAAGTCTATCTGACTATAGGTTCGCTTACACGTAACTCTGAGGATAATTTCTGGGATCCTGCGAAACGTACACCGGATTTCAGTCCGATATTTAAGGGCGTTGCCAAGGATTCTCCTATGGAAGATGTCAGCAAAAAAGCTTTTCGTGCGGCTCTCGAAGCGGCTGAAGATGTAATATTGAATGGCCCATACTCGTTGGCGCCGAAGTATGGCGACCTCTTCCGTTGGACAGAACCTCAGGATTGGACTTCTCCAGAACGTATATTTGTAATTACAAATTCACCAGAATCAGGATCATCTGGATCTAATTATACGGCAATCCGTTCTTTGCCTAAATATCCGGAAGGCACTCAGAATTTTACATCGCAAAACAGTAATTACGGCAGATGGAGACCGACCCGTTTTGTATACCAGAAGTGGTGCGAGACATATGGTGGTGTAAAGGGTACAGGCACAAATAATCAGAATGTATATGAGTATTGTGGTGATCCTCGTTTTGATGTCACCTTGTGGCACCACCGTTATATAATTCAGGAAAACGGTGGACGTTTCGAGTATACTTATCCTGATAACAGTCGTGTATTCTATAGAATTTATAACAAGGATACCGAGCCATTCTTCCGCAAATATCTTGATCCGACATATGATGCCAATTCAGGTCGTGCAGATTTCTATCTTCTTAGATATGCTGAAGTGTATCTGATTGCCGCAGAGGCCGCAGCTAATTTAAGTGTGCAGCCTATGGACCGTAACTGGAATAAGGCATTTGATTATATTGAAACTATTCATGCGCGTGCCCGCAAGTCTGTTCCAGATGGCGAACCAGAAGCAGAATGGCCAAGATGGGAAGAGGGACGCTTCCTCTCAGATGCGAATCCTACTGAGTCTCTGATCAATGCAATTTTCTGGGAGAGAGTATATGAACTCTATGGAGAAGGTCATGAGTTCTGGGATACCCATCGCATGGGTGCAGGATGGCTTGCTGAGAATATTGCTAAGCCTATCGTAGACTTCCTTCTTCTTCCAGAACAGCAGTTTGATTCATATACAGCAGCTGCACCAGGAACTAATTCATATTGCATGCAACTCTATGGCAGCAATACTCCGCCGCAGTTGACAAATGCGAATGACTTACGTGGTAGTCTGTTGCTCGAGTTCCCGCAGAAGGAGGTTGCCAGCAATCAGGCAATTACACTTGAAGCGGCTGCAAATGATTTTCCGACAATCAAACCATAAGTAATAACCTTTTAAAACTAGTTTTATTATGAAGACAAAAAGATTTTATGAACCACCTAAGGTGGGAACATTGGATTTGTATGCAGAGGGAGTTCTGTGTGCAAGTGGAACACCCAATGCCGAGGCAACAGCAGGATTTGGCTGGATGAGTGGAACTGAGAATGATTTAAGTGGACTTGACTGGGAATAATAAAGATTTTAATTATAGTTTTTATGAAGAAATATTATATGCTGTGTGCAGCTGTAGCAGCTATAACAGCAATCTCTTGTAACAAAGACCTTGCATCGAATGATAGCAGCGTAACTCCTGTTAAGGGCTCACTTATTCAGGTAAGCGTAGGTGATCCTGAACCATGTGTTGAAGATCCAAGTGATAATTCGGCTGTGAAGCCATCTCAAGTCGCCACAAAGGTAAGCCAGTTCAGGGTCGCGAGACATCCTAAGTGGGATGCAGGAGACTCTTTCCAGTTCGTTGCTTATAATCCAACAAATAAGTTGCTAACTGATTGGGGCGCTTTCACTACTGATGAAGGCTCTGTTACATCTGGAAACTCTGATGCACTGTTTTGGGGCTATCTTCCAGAAGGATTTACAAAAACTACCGGTGGTGATAAATTTACATGTATAGCTCATAATGTATGCAATCCGTCATACACTCTTGTTTATGAGGCAAATCCGAGATATGTATTCAATATGAATATCCCAGCAGAACAGGATGGTACAGGATTGAAATATACTCTGATAGGATCTTCCGCAAGTTATGATGAGGAGGCTAAGACTATAAGTGGATTCAGTTTTAATGTAAAGTCACCGCTATGCGCCTTTACTCTTCCATCAGGTTCAAATGTGGTAAAGGTTGAGATTACAATGAGTTATGATAATAGCGGCACACACTCCCCAGCTACTCAGTTTTTTGCAAGTAACGGAAACAAGCAGGATTTAAAGTTCAATGCTGCTGATTTCACTTTCCTGGGCGGTGGAGCTACCAATACTATAACTATCTATAATGCTGGAAATGTACTTCCGGAAGCAAGTACCCCTGTATATTTTGCTTGTACACGTACGCAGTCAGGGACAAAGTACGGACTCTGTACTCTTACCTTTAAGTTTACTAATACTGAAGGATTGGTTGCTGAAAAAGCTGTTGCACTTAAGAAAGCAGACGGTTCGTTTGTAAATATCGGTGCCTCACACAAACTTAACAACTTCGGTACTATTCCTTTAACTTCAACAGATTTCAAGACTGCAGAGTAATTTTAATATATAGATTACTATGAAAATCCGCACAACAATCCTTGCATTTACAGCAGCTTTGGCATTGTCTCTTTCTTGTGAACACATTCAGGAGAGAGCAGATGTTCAGTCATGGACTGGAAATTGTGTCAGCTTGGCAGTC
>JAEIGA010018780.1_pt1 | contig 10537 bp, 7 predicted proteins | sample 9270691 | NCBI WGS metagenome assembly JAEIGA01 (sample SAMN17057246, study PRJNA624740) | gut metagenome | biome: biome; isolation source: fecal sample | host: Bos grunniens | place: China: Xizang | collected 2019
GTCATGTCCGTCTAACATTAAGCCAAGATTGATAAAATACACGTCCCAGTAATACAAATCTGTGTACATACCGCCGATAGACGGCGAAACGTAGGGTTTCGGGACAGTAAAATCCCCTCTCATCTCCGACGGATCGTGAAAGGTTTTTGCCCAGTTATTTGCAATATATTCCCTTACTTCTTTCATAATAAAAATCCTTTTTTAATCTTCTTGATAATTAAACTGAATTCTATTGTTCGTGCTACTGCTATCGCCAACAAAAATTTCAAATTGACCTTCGTCCGCCTTGAAATCACCATTGTTGTGGTAGTACCTTAAATCCTTTTCAGTAAGCGTAAATTCCACCCTTACCTGCCCTCTCGCCTTAATTGCCACTCTCTTAAAGGCTTTAAGCTCTTTTATCGGGCGAATCACTTCGGAAATCACGTCGTTGATATAAAGCTGAACGACTTCTACGCCATCGTAATCGCTTATATTTTCAATGTCAACAGTTACCTTGAATTGCTCGTTGCCCTGTACCATATCCTTATCTATTCGCAAATTTTTATATACGAATCGGCTATACGAAAGCCCGTAACCAAACGCGTAAGCAGGCTCGTTTTCGCCGTCTTCGTATTTGGCTTGGAAACGCCACACCGTATTCTCTTTATCATACGGACGCCCAAGCTTTTTCTTGGCGTAATAGATAGGAATTTGACCTTCCGTTTTTGGAATAGTTACAGCAAGCTTTCCGCTAAAATTACATTCACCCGAAAGGAGTTTTTCAATGGCTTCTGCCGTTCTATGCCCCAAATGCCAGCAATATACGATTGCGCCTTCGTCAAGCTCGTTGATAATCAGCGGTCTTCCGCCAAAAATCAAACTGACGATATTCTGTGTTTTGCTCTTCAAATATTGATAGCAAACAATTTCTTCTTGCGTTAAATGCAAGTTCTGCCTGCTGTGAGCTTCGCCACTTTGCTCGCTGTATTCACCGCAAGTGAAAATGACAACTTCGGCGTCCTTAATCGCATTTTTTACGTTTTCCGTGTCATAACTTTGCGAAGTGCCTACAATGGTATATCTGTTTTTCAAAAATACTTCTTGCAAAGTGCTTATCTCTTCCGTATGGCTTGAATTTTGCCAACAGCCAAGCACGTCCTTACAATCCGCATACTTGCCAATAATCGCAATTTTCTTATTCTTAGATAAGGGTAAACTGCCGTCATTTTTCAAAAGCACTGCGCTTTCCAATGCAAGCTTTTCAGATAAATCCAAATGTTCTTTTGAGAAAACGCAAGATTTATCCGTTTGACTGTACGGATTTTCAAAGAGTCCTAAAGCAAATTTTTTCTCTAAAATACGCAAAACCGCTTCATCGATAAGCCCTTCGCTTACGTTGCCTGACAAAACAGCTTTTTCTAAGGCATTGGAATAGGATATACCGCCAAGGTCGATATCTACCCCTGCACACATCGCCTTTTCGCAGCATTCTTCCAAATCCTTGCAAATGCCGTAAATCAGCATTTCGTTAATAGAGCTTGCATCGGAAATAACGATTCCGTCGAAACCGAATTTGTTGCGTAAAATTTCGCGCAAGTATCTATGGTTACCCGAAATGGGGATATTATTCAACACGTTAAAACCCGTCATCACGGAGTCTGCGCCCTGCTTTATACCCTCGTAAAAGGGGGGCAGGTACGTGTTTAACATGGTATTTTCGTTTATTTCTACAACGTCGTAATCTCTACCGCCTTCACTCGCGCCGTAACCTGCGTAATGCTTTAACGTTGCCATTACGTACGCATCTTCGTTTTGATAACCGCGCACGTAAGCCTTTGCCATTTCGCCAGCTAAATAAGTATCTTCCCCTTGGCTTTCCGCTATTCTCCCCCAGCGAGGATCTCTTGCTATATCCACCATCGGCGCGTTGGTATATCGCACACCGCACGCAACCGCTTCTTGGGCTGACATTTTTGCGCAGGCTTCCACCAATTCCGTATCGAAACTGCAAGCGCTTGCAAGCGGAATAGGAAAAACCGTTTCAAAGCCGTGTATCATATCCGCATTGATAAACAACGGAATATGCAATCTTGACTCCTCTACTGCAATTTTTTGAAGCGCGTCCACCGTTTTACTCAAATCCTGCGGCTGTACGATAATTGAACCAACCAGTCCTTTCCGTATATGGTTGACAAGTTCGGGATTGTCGGGAACGCCTTTATCGTCCACGTTGCAACCTGCATAGAGAATGAGCTGACCGATTTTTTCCGTCAAAGTCATATCTTTTAATAATTGTTCAGCTTTTCCCTTGTTCGTCATTAGAAATCCTTTCTTCTCACAGTAATCCCACAAGTTTCAATACTTCTTGATTTGTAGCGTAAATTATATCTTTTTTACCGCTAATCAACTTGCAAAACTCTTCAAATCTTTCCCATTTGATAAAATCCATCATATCAAATTCATAAGAATGTCCCCATATATAGAAAATTTGATGGTTTTCAGTCTGCAAAGCGATAAACTTTTCAGCCAACTCAAACATTTTCTCAGGCTCGCAAATATACACTGTCGGGTCTAATCGATGCAAATTTTTCGGTAAATCAAAAGAATACGTGGAAGTAATTGTACGCGCATATTTTACGCCTGTTTGAGTTTTGATAATTCCTGCCACCCTATCATCGTTGTTTACATCGCCGCAGGGATAAGCCATACCACAAACGTCATAACCGACCAAATGCGAAAGCTTTTTTCTATCTTCTTCTACTTGATAAACAATCGTTTCGTCAGCTTCGCCAGTCAAGTTCGGATGCGTCAACGTATGTACGGCAACTTCGTGTCCTGCATATATATCTTTCACTTCCAACGGAGAAACCTTTATGTGATTTACCCACTTTTCGCCAAATTCCCAGCCGCCCTTCAAGCCAAGCAACGAAGAATTTAAGTTAAAGGTTGCTTTCAAACCATATTTATCCAACAAATCAATCAAATGCTTATCCTGCGTTACCCCGTCGTCAAAGCTAAAAGTTACATACTTCATAGTTATCTCCTATTCTTCAAAAGCAACCGTCACATCGCTTTCAAACATACTTGCCGTATATCCTTGTTCCCCATCACGAATGTTCCGCATATAAATAGCAACTATTTTATTGTCGGGGTCAATCCAAAAATACGTGCCATAAGCGCCAGCCCAACCATAGCAGTTTTTTACCAGTGTGCCATACGTTTCGTCTGTAATAACACGAACACCTAATCCCCATACTTGTGGCGGTGGTAAAACTTCTTTTGTAAGCTGCGGAGTTGCCATTGCACGTACCGTGTCTACATTCAATATACGAGCGCCGTTATATTCACCCTCGTTTAACAGCATTTTTGCGAAAGCAAAATAGTCGTCCATCGTGCTTGCCAAGCCTGCCGAGCCCGCAAAGAACGTCAAGGGGAATTGCTCGAATACACGTGTTTTATCTATGGGTTCACTGATGCATTTTCCGTCCTTTTCAGTCGCAAAATGCACCATTCTATCCCATTGCGATTCCGTAGGGACAAACGTTGTATCACGCTTCCCCAATTTATCGAAAATTTCTTCTTTTAAGAATACGTTGTACGACTTACCGCTAACAATTTCAATAATTCTTGACAGTATATCCAAACCAAGAAAAGGACTGTAATTGCTTGAAGTTTTCGGCTCAAATTCCAAACGACATTTTGCGTAATGAGGCATTGCTTTTTCAAGCGTAGACCTTTCTTCTATGGGGATTGCCAAAAAGTCTTTTGCGCCGATATCCCCAGAACCGATACCGCTGGAATGGGTTAAAAGCTCCTTAATCGTAACAACCGTTTTCGCTTCGATTTCTTCCACGACTTCGCCGTTCTCGATTTTACCTATAAACAATTTGGAAAATTCGGGAAGATATTTTGCGATAGGGTCTTCCAAAAAAAGCAAGCCCCTATCCACCAAAATCATAGTTGCCACTGCCGTAATTGGCTTTGTCATAGATGCCAAACGAAACATAGCGTCCTTTGTCAACGCTTCATTCTTCGAAATATCAGAAAAACCAAATTCTTCACGATAAAATCCTTGATTTTCTTGATACACCAACACCGAAGCGCAAGGAAGCTCTTTTTTTCCTATCACAGCGGATATGTGCGTGCGCACATTCTCTTTCATTTTTTCAAAATTTAGAATTTTCATTATAAATACTTTCCAAGCAACGTTTGCAAAATAACCTGCGCGTAAATACGCACACAAAAATCGGTGGGATGATTCACACTATTTGCCAACCAATCGCGAATAGGCTTACCCGTCTTTTCCATATCAAAAATCACGGAAGTAACCCTTGCCACACTAACGTTTTTATAATTTTGTTGGATTTTCAATAAGGAATCTTCAAAAATTTCTTGATTATTTCTCCAAGTCTTGCATTGACAATTCGGGAGCATTGGCGCAACCAATAAAACATTTCCATTAGGATTTTCCGCCAAATACTTATCCATCATATCTTTCGTGGATTGTATGTAGGCTTCTTCGGGCGTATACGGATCGTTCATACCAAACGCCAAAACGAGTAAATCCGTATCCTTACAATGCGGCAATATTCTTTCATCAAAAGCATCCTGCCCATTCTTTACCGTCCAACCGCCAACCGCCTTGTTTTCAACCGTAATATCAGCATTGAACTTATCCGCCAAATAATCGGACACCAAACGATACCAAGGGGGCAGGTACGGATTGAGCATACCGCCATACTCCGTTCCCGACGCATTACAGCCTACCGTGATGGAATCGCCATAAAACATTATTTTTGCCTTTTTATTCTTTTGTAATGCTTGAATAAACGGCTTTGCTTTTTCGTCTTGCATAGGAATAAAGCCCTGCCATTTTTCCTCCGTTTGATAACTTACGGCAAGATAATGGCGAACGCCATCCGCTCCTTCCGAATGAAAAATATACCGTTCTTCTTCAAAAGAAAATTCAATTTTTTCGGGATCCGCCAACAACATAACAGGCGGATTGTACGTCTTTGCAAAATACTCGTCCGTATTCCAAAAAGGCAATTCTCCGTCTTTTAAGCGTTTTATGCCCTTGGGCGTAACTACGTAATCTTTCCCTTCTTGATAATCCTTTTCAAGATGAATATCGCGGATAACCACTGAATCACTCAATGGCGAAAAAAGAAAGAGCATTTCCCCTTCTTCGCCGATAATAACACCAGTTTCATCATATATTGTTTTCGTATCCCAAATAGGCTGCAAATAATTCTTCATTATATCCCTCTACAAAACAAGCCCCAACCGTAGATTGAGGCGTTGTCATTATTATTTTCTCGCAAACTTATAAAGCGGAGCAACGTCATAGTCTTCTCCGTTGATATATTTTGCAAGCGCAATTGCAACAGGCTTAGGCTCACCAGAATGCGCTTCGTCAAAAACGTTGTAGGTTAAGCCAAAGTTATCTTCTCCTTCGCACTCCAAACGGTCAGCTAAAGTACACAATCTAAACAGGAAAATCTTTTTCACGAATGGAAGCTCTTTATCTACGACCTCAAATGCTTTTAAGAATTTACCGCCGATTAGTTGTTTTTCAGTATCTCTTGCGAAATCCGACCAGCCTAATTCGGTATACCATACGGGCATATCCCCTGCGCCAAACGACTGCATAACGCTATACAAACGCTTTTGCGTTTCCAACCAGCCTTCATCAATTTCGCCCGTCTTCAAAGAATAAGGATGGAAATTCATAATTTCAAAGAAATCTTCTTGTCTATCAGACTTCTTTTCACAAACCGAAGGGTACTGTCCCGACTGAAGTTCGGAAAACACCTTCGTCAAATACATGGGTGCACTCTCCACATTCCAAAAACCGGGGAACAGCACTTTTGCATTACTGTTATATTTCTTAACACCAGCGTTTGCAAAATACGATAAATCTAAAACAATTTTAACAATTTCCGCTTGCGTGTAGATATAAGGAGCATTCTCTTCCATCGTTTTCCCAAACGTAAAGCCTTCACGGTGCAAAAAATCACCGCTTATACCGTCTGGTTCATTTGTCGGTTCAAAATAGCAAATATCGGGGAACTGCTCGGCAATCAACTCGTAAAGTTTTCTTTGCACGTTTAAGAAACGAATATATTTTCCCGTTTCCTTTTCAGGATCGGGGACTGCCCATCCGTCCGTACAATTAAAATCTTCAGGATACAAAAACGACCAAGAGAGTAAAGAAAAATCCTTTACCCCTTTTGCTTTTAATATATCCAAATATGTACGCAATTTTTTTGCACGCTCTTCTATAATCGTTACGTTGTCATTGCTATCGCAACGCGCAAATTCATGAAAACGCAACCATACACGCATCGTCGTCGCCTTAAATTCGCCTGCAAAATGTGCAATAATTTCATTGGTCAACCCCCTGTCGAGGTGATCGTTCACCTCGCAGGAAGTTTCGCATAAACCAATTTCAAAGTTCTTACTTTTAAACATCTCTTTTTTTCTCACTATTACTCTTTTACATACTTGTAAAGTATAGACAAATCCGCTTCTTCGCCTCGGATATACTTTGCAAGCGCAAGCGCCGCCGCTTTCGGTTTTCCGCCGTTTACAGGGTCATCTTTATTATACATAATCCCGAAATTATTTTCGCCTACGGAGATATCTTGCGTCGTAAGCGTTGTCAAACGGAATACCATAGCCGTTTGCACATACGGCATTTCTGTTTTTACCGTATCGTAAAATTCTATGATTGCATCTGCAATCGTTTGTTGGCGGTGTTCTTCGCCCCAATCCGTCCAACCAAATTCCGTAAACCACACGGGCTTACCGCCATCACCGTGATTGATTGCAACTTGATAAATATCATTTTGCAACTGTAACCACGTGTCGGTTACCGTGTCGCTCCCAAACGTATAAGGATGCCAATTTAATACTTGGAAATAATTGTCGGGATCGATATCACTCTTTTCTTGTCCTGCGGGCAATGCGCTCGATTCGATTGCCTTGTAAATATCCTCTAAATAATCAGGAGTCGTCGTAAATCCACAAAGCGAAGGCGTCATTACCTTTGCATTAGGATTTACCGATTGCACTGCCTTTGTCGTATACCAACACAAGTCGGCAATAATACGCGTTTGGTCGTATTGCGTATACATATAATTTGCGTTCACAACTTCGCTGCCCGCATGCGTATAACCGTTTTTATGGATACAACCGCCTCCCTCTGGTTCATTAGCAGGCTCATAATAATCAACTTCGGGGAAATCTTCCGCAAACGCAATATATACTTTTTGCTGTAAATCCAACCAACGAAGATACATATCGTATTCCTCATACGGATCAGGAACAACATAACCAGTCGTCGTAGGATAATCGGCAGGATAGACGAAAGTAGTCGCCATAGCAAGGAAATTTTCTACACCAGACGCTTTCAAGCGATCTACCGCATCGCGCGCAATAGCAATCTTTGCTTGATTCCTAACGACCTCGTCATTTTCATCTATTAAATACAAATCAGCGTAGTTAATCCACATACGGAAAGACTTTACGCCAAGACCGCCAGCCATATCCGCAATCCACTCGTTTGTGATACCGGGGTCTAATCCCCCACCCATATCGCCAAATACTTCGCAAAGCCCATAAAAACCCGATTTATCGAAATCGTATACAATCTCTTCCGACTCATCTTTACAACCAACAAACGTAAAAGGCAAGCAGAAAACACACAAAAGCAAAGCTATAAATTTCTTCCAAATATTACGCATTTTCTTTCTCCTTTTTCGCAAAAATCCATACTGTCATTGCTGGCAATAAACCAAGCAACCCAGATACACCTACTACCGAACCGCAACCGCCATTTTCTTCCGATGAAACGGCATTTATATCTTTTCCTTGTATATTTTCTCTTTCTACCCAAGGTTGCATAATATCTGTGTCCGAATTGAAATTTCTTGCGGCAATCGTCATCTTGGAATCCAAATTAAACAATGCAATTTTAGAAAGAGTAATTCTACTGTCCGTAGCAATCTTGATATTTTCCCTATCGGCATACTGCAATCCTTTAACAGTATAAATATTTTCGTCAAGAGAAGAAAGCGGTGTGCCTGCATTTGCAAATGCAATCGTAATTTCATCAGCAATTCGATAAATTTCCACGGTAGCGCCGTTATACAATAAAGGCATATCAAATACTATTTCTTCTGTCTTTACTCCGTCTGAAACCGTCGCGCCGTTTTCCGTAAAGGCTATGCTTAAATCCCCTTGAGCGTACGTCAATCCGTTCACATCGCCCAACGTAAATCTTGCAATATGACTTCCAACAACGCCTTTTGTTGTCAAGCTGTTATTCGTTTGATTAAACGCCGACAAAGTATCGCCTTTTGACAAGTCAACACGCAACGTTTGTACATCCTCACCGCCATTGTAAGCAGAACTCGTAAGCGTTCTTTCCAAATTCGTAACCGAGAAATTATCCAAACGGAAATCCACACCGTTTGAACCGTAAACTGCAACGTAACCGTTCGTTTTTACGCCTGTTACTCGTTCACGCACAATCCCCAAAACACTTTCAGGCTCGCTTGCTTCCTTAAAATGCATAGTTACCGTACCGTCTTTAATGACATACATAAAGTTATAGGTAGCGGATTTCTTAAACAAATCGTATTCTTCGTTGGAATTTGGACGATGCACAATTTCGTTTTCTTGCACTGTTCTCGTACAATTCGTCGTATAATAAATACTCTTTCCGTTATACGTCGCAATCCCCAAGGATTGAGCATTCGTATAAAGATTTTTATAGCTATCCGAACCGAATTGCAACCCGAAACATTCCGCGTCACACGCACCTGCGCCAGTTGGAGTATTGAAATAATCTTCGGGATTATCGTAATAATAATCACTGCCGACCATCGTCACGTCAAAGCGAACAATACAATCGTTAAATTTCGTTTTAGGTCCAAAGGAAGAATCCGTAGACGCATTACCGAAAAGCGCATATCCATTTTCTGCGAAATCATAATTTGCCAATCGTACGTTACTTCCCAAATACCAGTCTTTCAAAGGAGCATAGTAAGTATAATATTTCCCATCCTCGTCTTCAAATTCTCTCGTGCCTTCAAAGTTCATCCCCTTATCCGACACGGAGTTTTCCGTATAAATAGAACGTTGGAATGAAAAATCATCTACAAGCGCACCTTTCCCACTGCTCGCATATTTTTCAGAGCAAGTTATGCCCCAATATCCTTCCGTATCACTTACGGAAAACGACTCCATCTGCTCGTTAATTGTAACAACGAGCGTATTGTCATAGCGGGCAACAATGCATACCTCGAAAATCCCGTCTGCGGGGTTGCTTTCAAGTGATTTTTGGTCTGTACTTTCCCCATCGGAAAGAACAAGCTCATACCCAGTAAAACCACGTTTAATTCCAACAAACACACCGCTTGCCTCTACGCTGGATTTTGCGACCTCGAAGCCCGTTGCCGTCCCTACCGTTGCAGCCGAAAAATCAAAAGTCGCCGACATTTCATACAAAGTAGAAACTTCTGCGGATTTTTTCTCAAAAGCTTGGTTATAAACAACGCTTGCGCCAACTTTGCTAACGTCAAGCTGTCCTACGGGGGCAATACTTGCCGTTTCTTCCTCAAAAGGAGTCAATGCTACCCATTCGGAGTTTTTAATTACGTTATTGTTATAAGACATTTTTGAGGTACTGAAATCATCGGCATATACCTTTTCTGTGCCTTCGTAAACGTCAAAGGATAACACGTCAAAATCCACACCGTAGCTGTTAAAACCGAAATACCCGTCTTGTACTTCAAAATCTTCAATCGTAGCTTCACCTATTAACAAGTCGCCGTCTTTTACCGTGTACTTGATATCATACGTGCCACTTTCACGCTTTGAAAATTCTAAAATAGTCGTAGCAACGTCTACACCGAACGGCGAATATGTAAATATTTTTTGCGTATTCGCACCGTTTTTGAAAAGCTGCGTGATTCCGTTGGAAAAAATCAACGCCCCCGAAGCTTTTTCAAAAATACTCGTCGTTGCATTGGGCGAACCAAAGGACAACGCATACCAAGCCTCACCGTCAGAAGGAAGTCGTTGCGTTTTTAACTCCAATTTACAATCCCCGTCTAACTTATACGCTTGACAAAGGATATGCGCAGGCCAAGAATATTCCGTAGGCTGTACACGCAACGAGGAATATTCAGAAACAACACCTGCATCTTTTGCCGTCCAAACATCGCTTAAAGCCGCAGTATTAAAATCATCAGTATAAACTGTTTGTTCTGTAACCGCGGCATCAGCCGTATGTAAGTTTACCGTTCCCGTCGCAATAGCGGCAACGCAAGCAAAAGCGGAAACCCCTAAAGCGATAGATCGCATTTTCTTTTTGTTCATTATCTTTTCTCCTAAAAATCAACGTCGGGAGTGAATCTTTCTAATAAGAAACGTACACCCAGCGTAAACGGCAACATAAATATCGAGAACATAATACCGATAGTCGCAGCAGTCAACAAGTTTTCCTTTCCTTGCGATTGTACCATATTAAACATCAACCAAGGAA
>JAEIGA010018781.1_pt1 | contig 10537 bp, 8 predicted proteins | sample 9270691 | NCBI WGS metagenome assembly JAEIGA01 (sample SAMN17057246, study PRJNA624740) | gut metagenome | biome: biome; isolation source: fecal sample | host: Bos grunniens | place: China: Xizang | collected 2019
ACAACCTTCTCACTCAGCGATGTTTGGGGATCAACCATCTACTACAAACAAGCTATCATGGGTGAGGGCCAAGGCAAACTCACTATCCAAAATGTGAAACTCACTGACCCATTGACCTATGTGTGGTACTACTCTGCTGCATATGGTATGTGTGCTTCTGCGTTCAAAGATAATGCAAGCTATGAATCAGAGTCTTGGTTGGTTACTCCACAAATCGATTTGAGCCGTGCCAAAACTCCTCAATTCGGTTTCGATCACGCATTCAACAAAGCACCTAACTTCACCGAGGAGTGTACAGTACTTGTTTCTACCAATTATGCAGGTGATGTGACTACTTGCGATTGGACACCACTCGAGTGGAACCTCAACGAGGATGGTACCCTCAATATCCCTAGTGGTACTTCTTGGACTTTCCAACACACAGGTTACTTTGATTTTACTCCTTTCGTAGGTAATAAGATCAATATCGCTTTCCGTTATACCACCGCTAATGGCGTATCTGGTACATGGGAGCTCAAGAACCTCCTCCTCAGCGAGCCAGAGAACTAATCAATCGTTCATAATAGAAAACGAGCGTATCAACCGATACGCTCGTTTTTCTTTCTACTTATCTAACAGCCGCTGGCGGTCTAACAACGCAGTGGTCTAACAATGCAATGGTCTACTTTAACCGATACTCAATGCACGGCGAATAACCATCTGCGTGTTCTCTGTGCAAGGCAACATAGGTAGGCGTAATATATTCTCTATCATACCCATTTCTGCCAATACTGTTTTGATGCCGCTAGGATTGCCCTCTACAAACAGCAGATGAATATTATGACCCATCTTAGCTTGCATAATAGCATCTTTCTCCGTTACGATCTGCTTCATTTCTGCAGGCCAAGCGTTGCTGGCTACACTAATGAGTCCAGCACCACCTACTTTCATCATCTCGCAAGCTAGATCATCGTCACCGCTGATGACAGAAAAGTGGCCATTAGCTAGACGCACAGTCTCCGCAAATTGCTCTACACTGTTGCAAGCTTCTTTGATACCAACTATCTTATCAGGACAGGCATCATAGATGCGACGAGTAGTCTCTGGTAGCATATTTACTCCTGTACGCTTAGGCACATTATAAAGTATCACGGGTACAGGACTTGTTTGTGCTACGGCGCAGAAGTGTTGGTATAATCCCTCTTGTTGTGGTCTGTTGTAGTAGGGGACAACGGATAGTATACCCGCAAAATGGGCTTTTAAAGTATCTTTTACATTATTGATGCGTTCTACTACTGCCTTTGTGCAATTGCCACCTATACCCATTACCAATGGAATACGACCAGCCACTTTCTTGATGACATAGTCTATGATAGCATCCTGTTCTGCTACGGTTAGGGTAGGTACTTCGCTCGTTGTACCTAGTAGTACGAGATAATCAGTACCACCGGATATCTGATATTCCACTAACTTACCGAGTGCATTGTAATCTACCTCTCCATTTGCGAGAAATGGGGTAATTAATGCTGTTCCTAATCCTTTCATAACCTGATATATTATTTCTATTTTGTCCTTTTATTTACCTCCAAACATCTCAATGTATCGCATAATTTGTTCAAATAGATAGTGTGGTTTAGCTTGTGCTGCGGTATCTATTGTCAAGTCGTGTATTCCGTCGCGAACATAGCGTCCTGTTTTAAAGCTTGCCTTTATGTACATAGCCATATATTGCATTGTAAGCGATGTGTTTTGGGTCAAGTCAATCAAAATGTCATATTGTTTGGCCGTAAGTGCATCGCGTACTTGACTCTTTGGACGGTCCGTTAGCCAGCATATATCCTTTGCTTCTGGCATAGTGAATACGCTGACCTCTTTGCCTTGTTGCGATAACAATTTGATGATATCGTCTATATTAGCTTGTTGAGATAGGATAGCAATGCTCTTGCTATTCTTCCATATTGGCATATTGACCTGTCTAGTTGGTTGATGCTTTAGTATAAAAGCAAATATCTTCTCTTTCAACTTATTCATAGATAGGATTTTAACTATTAATTATTAATTAGTTTTAGGAATTCTTCTTCTGTCATAATCTGCACCCCAAAACTCTCTGCTTTTTTTCGTTTTTCTGGTCCCATATTTTCACCAGCAAGTACGAAACTTGTTTTTTTGCTTACAGAGCTTACATTCTTACCTCCGTGTGCTTCAATCATCGCTTTGTATTCATCGCGTGAGTGATGTGTAAATACGCCTGAAACTACGATACTATTGTCCTGTAGTTTGTTGGATTCTGGCAAACTATCTTCTCCACTTTCCATTTGTACACCAGCTTCGCGCAGACGATTGATAATATCTAGATTGTGCATATCATTGAAGTAATCAACAATGTTATTGGCAATCTGTTCACCTACATCTTCAATAGTCACTAGTTGTTCTATTGTAGCCCATTGCAGAAGTTCGATGGTAGGGAATCGCTTGACAATCTTTTTAGCGGTTGTCTCGCCTACCATACGAATGCCCAAGGCAAATAAAACGCGCGCCCAAGGTGTTGTTTTGCTCTCTTCTATACCTTTTAATATATTTTGTGCTGACTTTTCTCCTAATCGTTCTTGACTGGCGATATCGTCTTGTGTCAGTGCGTAGATGTCGGCTATGTCGTGTAGGAGTCCTTGTTTATAGAGCAAATCAATGGTTTCGCTACCTAGTCCGTCTATGTTCATTGCCTTTCTAGATACAAAATGCTCCATTTTACCTTTGATCTGGGGTGGACAACCCGCTTCATTAGGACAACGCCACGCGGCTTCGCCTTCTACTCGCACCAATTTTGCCCCACACTCTGGACACTCCGTTGGAAATGTATATGGCTTGTCTTCAAACTCTGTGTTACTGCTTGCGGCGTCCTCTGAACATTCTTTACCGACTATCTTTGGAATAATCTCTCCGCCTTTTTCTACCCAAACCATATCGCCCTCTCTGATGTCCAACTGGCGAATAAAATCTTCGTTGTGCAGGGTTGCGCGTTGCACCACGGTGCCTGATAGTTGTACCGCTTCTAAATTAGCTACGGGAGTTACGACACCTGTTCTTCCTACTTGATAGGTGATGGTATTTAGACGAGTCAACTGTTTCTCGGCAGGGAACTTATAGGCGATTGCCCAACGAGGTGATTTTGCGGTGTATCCTAATTCTTCTTGTTGCGCTATATTATTTACTTTCAACACAATACCATCAGTAGCAACAGGCAGGTTTTTACGCTCTATATCCCAATAACTGATGTACTCCATTACTTCTTCCAAACTACGGCAGACCTTAATTGAGTTACTGATTTTGAAGCCCCATTGTTTGGCCGATTCTAGGCGTTCGTAGTGCGTGTTTGCAGGTAGATTTTCGCCTAGCATATAGTATAGGTAACAGTCCAATCCGCGTTTGGCAACTTCATTTGGATCTTGTAATTTTAGTGTGCCAGATGCCGCATTGCGTGGGTTAGCAAATAGTGCCTCTTCTTGTTCTTCGCGCTCTTTGTTTAGTCTCTCGAATGCCGCCCAAGGTAGTAGTACTTCGCCGCGCAGTTCGAGGAAGTTGGGAAGAGGATTTTGGGAGTCGGGAACTGCGAGTCGGGAGGCAAGTTTTTGTGGGATAGAGGCAATAGTTCGTATATTCTCTACAACATTGTCTCCTTTGACACCGTCTCCACGGGTAAGAGCTTTGGTTAGTACACCATTTTCATACCATAGTGAGATGCTCAATCCATCGTACTTTAGTTCGCATACAATCTCTACAGCTTCCGGTAGTTTGCTAATCCATTCAGCAATCTCCTCTCGCGAATAACTATTGCTCAGTGACAACATTGGATACTTGTGTGCCACTTGCTCAAACCCCTTTCGTCTCTCGTCTCTCGCCTTTCGCCTTTTCGCCTCTTCGCCCAAATCTGACCCCACTTTTTGCGTAGGTGAGCTAGCATCATACATATCGGGATAAGCCTTCTCTAGGGCTTCTAGACGCTTGAGTTTTTGGTCGAAATCATAATCGGAAAGGGTAGGGGCATTCTCTACATAATACTTGTAGTTTGCCTCTACTAATTCACGACGCAGTGCTATAATCTCTTCGCGCTCGGTGTGTTCTATTTGTGAAAACAAATCCATTAGTGTATGAGTATCTTGATATTCTTACTTGTACCGTGACTATATGTGCTAATGATGTAAAATCCATTTTTAAGCCCTTTTAGTGGTTCTTGGTTGCTTGTTACAACTTGATAATCAGTTGTTAATGATTTTCCATTCCACGAGTAAATACGGTACGCCCCCCCTTCTGCGTTGTATAAGTAAAGAGTGCCATTTTCGTATCCAACATAAACTTGGGTCTTGTTGGTTTCTGGTACATAGATGGCATTACTGTCTAACTTAAGACCTACTATCACAGGATCGTGGTCGCTACAACGGAACATCGTCTCGTCATTAGACTTATCGTAGGTGTATTTGTCGTTCTCATCGGAGTTGATATGGTAGGCTACCATACCAGTTACTTGTGGGTATAAACTTGTGTTGCATAGCGCGTGATCCAAATAACCAGCAGTGCCGTGATAAGTATAACTATAGCTGCTATCAGCGTGGAATGCGCGATGCAAGTCTATCATACCACCATCCCTTAATACTGTGATAGGGTCTTCCATTGCATATGCATTCAAGTCACCCATTATGAGTATATCTTCGTCATCAAAATACCCTCGATCTGCCGCATAATGTGATAACACAGATCTTGCCTCTCGTACGCGATCACCATTGAATGTGCCTTGCCCATCTCCTTTGTCAGCGTTATCCCCTGATCCTCTACCGCTTTTAGCTTTGAAGTGGTTGAGCGAGAAAATGAATTTTTCACCCGTACTTTTTTCTACGAAGGCTTGCATTTTTTTACGGTTGGTCACTCCTTCGTTGTTGTGACGCATATTGCCGTAAGGTTGCACTTTATCGCTGCAATAGACATAGCCCGCTTTGGTGTACGAACCACTGGCAGAACCACCATCGTTGATGTAGGTGAAGCGTCTTCCTGTGTTTCTGGTCAAATCCGCGGCTATCTCGGCCAATGCACTCTGACCTTGTTCTATCTCTACAAAACCATAGATGTCTGCGTTGATTTTAGCCAGTGCTTGACTTACTTTTTTTCGTTGTTTTTGATGTTCGCTATAGTTGTCTGGACCATATCCTGTGCCTAGATTTTCTACAAGATAGTATTCTAGGTTCATTGCGCAAACTATCAAGCTTGGTTCGCCTCGTAGATTAACAATGTCTAGGTCATAACCTTGCTCCATTTCCGCTCGTGTGTTGCCTACAAACCCACAGGATACTAGGCTGACAGAGTTGTAACTATTTACTTTCACCACTAGCTTCTGCAATTGTTCACCCATACGATGGTAACCTGATACGCCACTCAAGCTGATTGTGCCACTATTGTTCAGCGAAAGCATAGAGTAGTATTCGTTTGATGCGGGTAATGCTTGGTTGGTAGCCTGAAAAATGCGTCGTGGGGAAATCGTTAAGCTACTGTTGTAGTTGTTGCATACATAAAATGGTACATCAAACTCAATAGTCTGACCTTTATACTTGTTAAGTTCGCTATTTTGCCAAGTCTGAGGATTGCTGATAGTTACTATAGTATTTGCATATACAGATATCTGTATGCAAATAAGTAATATTATGATGCTAATTCGGCGCATAGTGTTCCTGTCATTCTAATTAAGATGCAAAGATACTGCTTTTTTCTTAAATATGCAAGTTGCGATGGATATTTTTCAATAAAAAGCAAAAAAAATGCCGAAACATTTGTGTATTTGAGAAAAAAGTAGTACCTTTGCAGGCCAAATTGGACAAGAATGTAAAAATGATTGAGGATAAATCACATATTATTGCTTTGGATTTGTTGGGTCTAGGTGAGCATGTGTTTGATTTTCAGTTAAATAATGATTATTTTTGTTCGATTGATAACTCTGAGCTATTAGGCGGAGAAGCGCGAGTGCATGCTGAATTGATGTTGCGTGAGCGCGATTTTGACTTGAGCATTGATGTAGAAGGACAGGTGCAGGTTACTTGTGATCGCTGTTTGGATGCGATGGATGTAGATGTGGATGTCTACGAGGATGCTTGGGAGTGGAATGAAGAGCCTAAGAAGATCGATTTGAGTTGGTTGGCGTATGAATTGATCATCGTTAATCTCCCGCTGGTGCATAGTCACCAAGATGGTGGTTGCAATCCTGTAATGGATGCACTTCTCCAAGACCACCTCTGCACTACGCTGGATGATGAAGAAGATATATAATAAGAAGGTGATTAGTGTCCATATGGGCAGTTCTGCGTGGCTCATAATGGCATTAGGCGCTGGATAATTGATGAAAAATAACTAAATAAAAGTAAAATAATATGGCACATCCAAAAAGAAGACAATCGCACACCAGAACCGCGTAGCGTCGTACTCATGACAAAGCTAAAATGCCAGCATTGGCACTCTGCCCTAATTGTGGCGCTCACTACATTTATCACACTATCTGCCCTACTTGCGGATACTACCGTGGTAAATTGGCTGTAGAGCAAGCTGCGGAGGCCTAACGGTAAGCGATTACAATGCACTGCCGGGAGGTAGGTGCATTAAGTTCGAATACATAGGCTCTGAGCAAAACTCGGAGCCTATGTTATGAAAAAAAACTAAACACTAAACTCTCAACAGTAAACAAAATTAGTATGTTTGATTCAAGAAATCGCACCCCACGCCAGGGTGGCTACCGTCAGAATGAGAATTCGCGTGAGCAAAGAGGCGCTACTATGTCTGCTGACGGAGCATCATTCCGTCCTCGTTTTAATCCATCTGCCAATACTACCCAAGAGGGTGGACGCAAGCGTCAACGCTTTACTCGCACTACAGGTGCTGTTCGCGTTGAGAATACCGAGTCTCGTCCATCTTTTCGTCCAAGACCAGCTGTTGATGGTCAGCAATCTGGTGAGCGCGCTTTTCGCCCTCGTCCAAAACACAATCCATCTATATACTCTAACCGCAAGCGTCAAGAGTATATCAAGTCTTATGAAGATCCTACCAAGCCAATGCGTCTAAACAAGTATCTTGCTAATGCAGGTATCTGTTCGCGTCGTGAGGCTGACGATTTTATACAAGCAGGAGTTATTACAGTTAATGGCGAGGTGGTTGATAATCTCGGCGCAAAAGTTTTGCCTACCGATAAGGTGATGTTCCACAATCAGCCTGTTCGTCGTGAGCGCAAAGTATATATCCTGCTCAACAAACCTAAGAATACAGTTACTACTACTGATGATCCAGAGGAGCGCCACACTGTAATAGATATCGTGCGCAACGCGTGCGCAGAGCGTATATATCCTGTTGGTCGTCTAGACCGCAATACCACAGGTGTACTTCTTTTGACCAACGATGGTGACTTGGCAGCAAAACTAACTCACCCTAAATTTGGTAAGAAAAAAATCTATGCTGTCACACTTGATCGTGACCTAGAAGAGGCTGATGAGGCACTCTTGCGCGCAGGTGTAGAACTTGATAATGAGAAGATTGTTCCAGATGCTATGGAGTTCCCACAAGAGGATCGCAAACATATTGGTCTAGAGATTCACTCTGGTCAAAACCGTGTGGTTCGTCGTATGTTTGAGAAAGTGGGATACAAGGTTACCAAACTTGATCGTGTGTCTTTCGCTGGACTTACTAAGAAGAATGTCGCTCGCGGTAAATATCGCTTCTTGACTGCTAAAGAGGTTGCGATGTTGCAAATGGGTGCATTTGAATAATAGAATAATTGGTGAGTAATGTCTTGGCATTATTCACCAATTATCGTTTCAATGGTCCACGCGCAAGCGCTATTTCACGCAGTTGTGCTGCTATTTCAACCTTTGAAACATTGAACCCTTGAAACACTGAAACAAGCCCCAAGGGTATGAAACTTTGAAACTTTTTAACAAAACAAAGAATATCATGAAAAAAAATCTATTCTTGGCAATCTTTTGCCTCCTCGCCTTGTCGCCTCTTCGCCTCATGGCTGAAACTATCCCTGCAACCGACACTCGTGTGACCTTTGTGGGTCGTACTGCAGTAGAGGGTACTAGTGTTTCATTTGACTGGACAGCTACTTATTTCCGTATCGCATTCTCAGGTAAGAGCCTGACAATGAAAGCTTCTGATCTCAAGGTTGGTGCTGCGGATGAGGCTGCTGCGGCTAAACTGCACAACTACTACAATGTATGGATTGATTCTCCTACTAGCGCAGAGCCACATCGTATCATCGAAGTGAAGGCTGGTGATAATATCATTGAACTAGTTAATCCTGAATATCTCAAGAAAAGTCGTCGTGCTGTACATGAGGTAATTGTGCAAAAGCGTACCGAAGGAGAGCAAGGTCGTACTACCATCCATGAGTTTACAACGGATGGTAAGTTTATGCAAGCAGAACCTCTTCGTGAGCGACAGATTGAGTTTATTGGCGATAGCTACACTTGTGGATATGGTATAGATGCACCTACAAAGGATGAGAAATTTACTCCAGAAACGGAGAATGCGTCTCGTTCGTATGCTGCTATCGTATCTCGCTACTTCGGTGCAGATTATATCGCTGTTGCTCACTCGGGTATGGGTATTGCTCGTAACTATAACTCTAAGTTCCCTAAATGGCATATGCCAGACCGTTACTTGCAAACTTTTGATATGGACTCTACCATGGCTAATCGTTGGAATGCAGCTAACTATGCCTTCAAGCCAGCCATGACGGTTATTTATCTAGGTCCAAATGACTTCTCTGTCTCATTGCAACCAAAATATGAGTCTTATCGCGATAACTACTATCGTCTCATTCGTTCAATCAAAGCGAACTATGGTGACAACCATCCTGTGCTATGTGTGGCAGCTAAGTCACACGAATATTTGGGCGAGTATGTACGCGAATTGGCTAAGAATAGTGGCATGATGAATGTACATTATCTTGTCTATTGTCCAACTCAACACAATCACACCAACGAGGATTTAGGTGCTGATGTACACCCTAACTACAATGGTCAACAAAAGAAGGCATTCTCTATCATCCCATATATCGCAACTATTACCGGCTGGGGATTGCAAGATATGCCAGTGAAGTAATCTAGAAAATTGATTTTTTGAATTATGAGAAAGTTATTATTCGTGGCAATCACTTGCCTATTAGTATCAGCACCATTGCGCCTTTGGGCAGAGACTATGGCTGCCAATGATTCGCGTGTTACTTTTGTGGGGCGTGCTATTGAGCAAGATGCCGCACTCAAGTTTGACTGGACAGCTACCTATTTTCGTGTGGCTTTTGAGGGTAGTACACTCTCTATGAAAGTGTCTGACAATAAGCGTAATTTTTATAGTGTATGGGTGGATACGCCTACAAGTGCCGAACCACTTCGTATTGTTGAGACTACAGGAAATGATACTATTATAGAGCTTGTGCTCGCAACTGACTTCCCTTCTAAGAAAGTCAAAAAACATGCTGTTACTATTCAGAAACGCACAGAGGCAGGTTGTGGTACAACTACTGTATATGAGTTTATTACAAATGGAATATTTGTTCCTGCTGAGCCACTCAAAACTCGTCAAATAGAGTTCATCGGCGATAGTTACACTTGTGGTTATGGTGTAGATGCTAAGAGTCGATTGGATAAGTTTACCGACGAAACGGAAAATGCCTCTCGTTCGTATGCGGCTATTGTGGCTCGCTACTTTAATGCTGACTATATGGCTATAGCACACTCTGGTCGTGGTATCTGTCGTAATGCGGGTTCAGGTGTTCCTTGGGAAATGATGCCGGACCTTTATCAATATACTATTGATCGTGACTCTACCACTAGCTGGGATGCATCCAAATCTGCCTTCCAACCTGCAATGACCGTTATCTACTTGGGCGCCAATGACTTCTCTTCTTCAATGGCACCTGCATACGACAAATTCTACAAAGGGTATATGAGACTACTCAAGCAAGTTAAGGCTAACTATGGTGAAGATCATCCTATCTTGTTGGTATCTACCAAGGCACACGACTATCTCTTTACATATGTTAAGCAAGTTGTTCATACTTGTGGCATGAAGAATGTTGATTATCTTGGATACTTCCCTGCGCAACACCACAATACAGACGAAGACCTTGGCGCAGCTTGGCATCCTAACTACAATGGACAACAAAAACTAGCATACTCTATCATTCCTTATATTGCTACTATCACAGGCTGGGGCTTGCAAGATATGCCAGTTAAGTAAGAAGACTATAACTTCTTGCGGCTATGAAAAACTATTTTTTACTACTAATAGTGCTTCTCTCCTGCGTGGGATGCGGCAGAAAGACTTGCACCAATGCCAATACCAATTTGGCTAGTCAGGTTGTTATTACCACTTTTCCTTCTAGTATGGGTGATGCGGGTGTAGCGGTATATCTGCCAAAAGGATATGCTGAATCACCAGTAGGGTACCCCGTTCTCTACTTGCTGCACGGTAGTGGAGATGATGAAACAGGTTGGCTGACCAAAGGTAAAGCAAAAGCCATACTTGATTC
>JAEIGA010018782.1_pt1 | contig 10536 bp, 4 predicted proteins | sample 9270691 | NCBI WGS metagenome assembly JAEIGA01 (sample SAMN17057246, study PRJNA624740) | gut metagenome | biome: biome; isolation source: fecal sample | host: Bos grunniens | place: China: Xizang | collected 2019
TTCCAGCATGTACTGCATGTTCTATGACTGTCGCAGTCTCGAAACACTGGGTAGCGTTGACACTTGGAGTCTCGATAGCGTAACAGCGGCTTCTCACTTGTTCTATAACGCTGATAAGCTTCAATATTCAACTCTCAAGAGCCTATTAGCTAAACTACCTAATGTAGAGGCATTAGATAACTTACTTCACGGAGGTAGCCTTAAAGGAACAACAGTTCTCGGAACAGACTTGTTTGAAAAGAATACCCGAGTGACTTCACTATCACAGGCATTTTACGCAACCAATGTTACCAAGGTTGCAGGTAACGGCTCTGTAAGTCTGCTGACACCAATCAAAAATACACTTAAAAATGTATATAATATGTTTGGTAGTTGTGGAAGTTTAACTTATGTACCACAGAATCTGTTTACCGACTGTACTAAACTCGAAAACATCTCCCTCTTATTCCAAGGAGACTCTGCTTTAGGCAGTACAGCCACTGATGGTGGTGTTCCTTGTATTTTTAGTAAAACACTTACAGCTTTTGCCTCTACTAATAATATAACATCGGCTTATTTTGCGTTTTATAATTGTTCTAACCTTGCATTTAATACAACGGATTTTGAACAATCACCTTCTTTACGCAGCTTAATGGTATGCCTTCCTAAGCTACAAAACGCATACGGTATGTTCTATGGATGTACTAAATTAGGACAATCTGTGGCTATTCCAAACGGTGTGCTAGAGGCTAATACTGCTTTAACTAATATTGACCTCATGTTCAGTAAAACTGGAATTACTGAATTGCCACACAATTTGTTCTGGACTCCAAGTACTGGCATGATCCCCACTGCGACGCACACAAGCTTAACCTCTGCTCGTGGTTTATTTGCAGACTGTCGCGAACTTACTGGTATTGTGCATCGATACTTCTTTACACCAGTTCCGAATCTTGTCGCAATAGGTGATACAAAGATGAAATCTAGTGGCGCAAATTTAAATCGTCCACTGCTAATTAATACTACTTATATATCAGCTCCTGGTATGTTTGCTAATACAAGAATTAGCGGTATACATGCAGAGGCGCTAAGCCCGCTTACCCGCCTTAAGGAAGCTTCAATGCTATTCTACAATGGCACTGAAGGTGCCGCTACTACAGATTCCTCGAGGACATTCAAACCTAAAAAGTCTAGTAGTCAAGTTAGTTTTTCAAATGCTGCTAACCCTATTACCGAGTTTAGATTTTATCGTAAAAAGGTCGGTACTATTGAGGGTACCTACCCAGAAGACCTTTCACAGCACTATAATTCTGCAAACTTTGATGTGCTCGATGGTGTTATTCCTAAAGAGCTTTTTGAAAAGAATACTGATCTTAGATACGTAAATGAGGCTTTCGCCGGTAACGTATTTATTGAGGGTATCGAAAAAGATGCTCTTAAGAGTAATACTCAGATGAGAGAAATGGCCGGTTTATTTAATCTATGTGAATCCTTTACGGGTATTCAAGACGAAACTGAGACGGTTCCACTCTATAATCTTTTTGAGGGTAAAACCTTGCTTACCGATATTTCTCATCTTTTCGCAGGTTGCGCAAGCTTTGCTGCAAGAATAGACGACGAAGATGCTTTACCTTTCAAAGATCTGACTTCATTAGTAAATTGTGCTGGTACCTTTATGAACTCTGGTATTATAGGTAACGTACCTGCGGAGTTATTCAATAGCTGTCGTAGTACTCTGCAAAATGTTCGTTATATGTTTGCAGGCTGTACAGGTCTTAATGGACGCGTTAAAACAGGTTATGCGATTATTAACGATCCTGATGCTCAGGCTGTGGCGTACGACACCTATCTGACTAATTATTACAATCAAAATAAGGAGACTACTCCGAGATTTGTTCAAGACTACGCTGACCTAGCGGCTTTTAAAACAGCAGCACTTGCTGGCCACTATCCTAAGACCTTAACTGATGCGGATGTCGAAGCCTTTTATGCGAACCACTCAAATGAAGAGCTTCTTCAGGACTATACTTCTTTAGAAGAATTTAAGACAGCAGTTAGTACCGGTGCTTTTAAGATAGTAGATAACGATTTTATTGATAAGGCGACATTCTTGCGAACTAATATCAATATCAATATTATTCAGCCCGGTCTTCTTGCAGATACATTAGCACTCGGCTATGTGGATCACATGTTCTCTGGATGTAAAAATCTTGTTGGTGCAATTCCAGCCGATATGTTCTACTTATCGGCCGGTAGAAAAAACACTAGAATTGCATCACTAAGCGGTCTATTTGCAGATTGTCAAAAGTTAACTCTAGACAGTGCTACTTTTGTTAATTCAAAAGATAATAGCGTAGACAGTAGTACGATTGCTTATTATCCAGTTGCAGGAAGTTCTGCGATAGCACGTTATTCAATTGCAGGTGGTGGTAACTACTCAGCGGTATATCCTAAAATTTTAGTAACTCGTGGCGCGGAAGACGCTGTTACCATTGAAGTTAATAAAACTGGCGAGAACTGTGAAATGCCTCATTCGTTTGTGCCCGCAGACTGGATTACTGGTTTAACCAATATTACTGATATATCACATATCTTCTTTGGAGTAGGTGCAATTCGTGACGCAAGTAACCATATTTGTATTAATACTAATAATACACCGTTTACCTATTCTGCCCTTAATTTACCAAATGACCTGTTTAGAGCACAAGCGGGAATTAAAACAGCTAAAAACGCATTTATGCAGATTCCAACGCTCGGACGTACAACCTTAAACAGAGACTTCTTACAGAATAGTTTAGGTTCGTTGACAAGTGTTTATAGAATCTTCCTTGGAACTAAGCTAAAGTCTATCGGTACTGAAGATAGCCGTATTTTTGAACGTAAGGGTGCCGCGATAAACAACACCTTGAATGAAGTTACATCTGCTTTCTATCGTACTAATAACATTGGCTATAATGCAAACTGTTTTGCCGATGATGATAAGACTGACCCTGCGTTTGCAGCACAAGCTCTTACTACTACTGGTTTAAGAACAAGCTTTGCACCTAGATTCTATGATTCCACTAAGTTTACTAATGTGGACGGTAATAAACTTGCGGGTACATTTTATGCAACTTACGTGTCACCCTATTATGCTGGAGATTCTGTAAACAAGAGCTATGCAGCAGACTATACTAATAATACGTTAAACTGGTCTTCTGCAGAAAATTACTACACAGATGTTCCAACTTTAACCTGGTCGAGTTTGTTTAATACTCAAATATAAATATATAATAATATATAAAATATATTTAATATTAATATAAATATAATATTAATAATATTATATAATAATATGTTAATAAATATATCATTATAAATTAAATAAATTATATATTTTTTAAAATAATTTTTTGACATTACAAAAATTTCAAAAAATTAGCAAAAACTCTTTTAAAGAGAGTAAAAATTAGAAATCTTTACTGTATAATATAATGTGCTTATGAGCCAATACTTATTTCTTAACAAAACCATCAAATTATTTGTACAGAAGTTTGGCCAGCACGATTTAAAATTAGAACCTATGCTTATTTCTCTTATATTTCTGTAAAAAATAAAAAGCAGCTGGGTCTATAAACAAAATAATATCATGAGATGATGCTTATTTCTTAAAGATGATTTAAAAAGATGGAGACCTGAGGCATTTATATTAGCTACGCTAATTAAAAATTGTTTCAGATCTCAGAAGGTATTTAGCTCGTCCGATATTATTTACATTATGAATTTTAAATTAAAGGAGATTATAACTATGCAGACCAGATTCACTAATTTTTTGCTCTCTCGTCATTATGTACCTTCTACTGGTAATGAGAATCCCAGTAAGGCAAACATAGGTTACCTTTCCGCGTATCTTCTCGTAAATTTCGGCATTCAGGTAGATAAGCCCGAATATCTTACTGCTGAGGTTGTAAAGCAGATCGCTGACTTTATGCACCTCAGAGTTCCTCAGTCTTTTTACGAGAATCCTCAGGACACCAAGTATTTCACTTCTCATGAGCTGCTTGTAGAGCAGATCGTAAGTTATTGGGTTGGTTATGGTACCAACACTGGTAGACTTGAGATTTTTGCAAAGGACCTTCCTGAATATGCGGTTGGCGACGAGCTGAAGCTCAGAACCTTCTATATAATTAATAAGGAAGAAATTGATGAGGTTGCTACCGAGGCAATGAACAATTTCTGTGCTTATACCCGTCCCTTCTCCATCGATGAGCTTGAGGAGTTTAAGATGCTTTATCAGCTTGGCTACTACCACGATGTAGAGCTTGCTTGTAAGGATAATATCTTTAACCTTCTTGAGTATGACATTTCATTTGCACGTTTCCTCGATAAGAAGGATATTGTAAAGCTTTCTATTCAGTCCTTTGGTGAGCAGAAGAATTTTGATTCTGTCAGATCTTCTGGTTCTTCCTACAGAGACAAGCAGTTCTCTAACGCTCTTGCGACTATCGCTTCTTACATTCCTTATGTAAAGAACTGCCCTCTTTCCAAGAAGCAGGCAAAGTATTTCAATAAGATTTGTAAGCTTTGTGGCGTAGCGAACAAGAAGGAAACCAACAAGCTTTCTCCTGATAAGAAGGCAATGGCACTTCTTAAGGCTGGCGATGTACTCGGCGCTGCTGAAGTATATGCAAAGTCCGGCTCTATGCTTGAGCGTCGTATTAAGATGTTGCTTTCCAGAGCAAATCCTGTCGAAGCTGTAAAGATTCTTGAGATGCTCCCTGCGAAGAATCCTCTTGTTCTTTACCAGACTATTAATAATATTGTTGCAGATAACGGTGAGGCAAGAACCTTTACCTTCTATGCAAACAATAGAGTTAAGAAGCACGTTGAGACCGAGTACGAAACTACTTGGAGAAAGTCTAAGCTTAACGATTCTACCAGAAAGCTTCTTCACGACGTAAGTATTGAGAAGATTTGTGAGTATTATCGCTCTAAGGAATCGGTTGGCAAGGTTTATATTGCAGATAACTTCAAGAAGATTGCTCTTCCTGTAAATACTTCTGCAAGTGGTAAGGGCCTTGACGTACTTCCTGTCGGCTCTCGTCTTCCTTGTGCTTCTGAAAAGGTACGTACTTTTGTACACTGGAAGAACGCCTTTGATATCGACTCTTCTTTGATTCTCGTTCACGATTCCGGTCGTATCGATGTAGAAGGTTGGTTCTCTTACAGTCGTAAGAGTTTTGGCAACGATGTTCTCTTCTCTGGTGATATTACCGGTCGCGAAGGCGCAGAATACTTCGATGTAAATCTTGCTGGCCTCAAAGCTAAGGGATACAAGTATGTTGTACAGACCTTCCACGGATACTGTAGCACTCTTGATTCCGGTGAGATTTATGCTGGTTATCAGAATAAGGAAAACTTCGAGACTCGTGCTTGGGATCCCAAGAATATTGAAATGCAGTTCCACGTTAAGGGTGCTTCTCGTGCCTGTGTCGCTTTCGGTATCGATCTTGAGACTATGGAAGTTGTTATTCTTAACCAGATTCTTGAGGATGATTCCCGCGTGGTAAATCCTGAAGGATTTAAGGTTATTCAGAAGTTCTTTGATGCTAACTTCCTTGACGTTAACATAGCTACTATCGTTGCGAACTTCGGTGAGCTCACTGATAATATAGCTGAGGCAAATCTCGTACTTGATGACACCTACGTGGCTGTTGAAGGTGCGGTTGAAGACCAGACTATTATCAGAAGTTGGGAGCTTGAAAAGCTTGTAGCTTTGGTTAATAAGTAATCAAAAACAAAAACATCTAAGAATGTAAGATTACAAAGTCTTACATTCTTAGATTGAAAATATAAAAGTTTTATCGTATAATATAATATGAGACTACACTTATTTCTTAACAGCCTTGTAAGCCGGATGTCGTAGGTTCAAGTCCTACCTTTCCAATGGAGGCACTGCTCGAATAGGGCCAATACTCGTGGATAGTAGCTCAGGTGGTTAGAGCGCCGTTATTAAGAGTTAGTCCGTTATATCTTTGAGCCCGCGCTTATTTCTAAAAATAGGGTTTTTTATAGCCGGGCCTTTATACTGGGGTATCGCCAAATTGGTTAAGGCACAGGACTTTGACTCCTGCATTCGTTGGTTCGAATCCAGCTACCCCAGCCATTTTATAAATTAAAAAAAAAAATAAAAAAATTTTAAAAAATATACGCTAAATTAAATAGATTCGCATGAGCGAACTAAAGAAATAAAACAAGGAGCATAACGGTTATGACTAACATCATTCTCAAGTCGAATTCAATAAACTGCGGACATAGCCTAGGTATGCCCTTTTTTGGTTATCCATTATGGGAAAAATCAGGTTCTTTGGTGCGCCATGTCGATAATAAGGTGTAAACATATTTCTTATCTAACTTAGATACGTTTATAGTATACTTATGGCGCTAAAAAGTAACCTACCTGAGTGATTGGGCAGTTTAGATTTTTAGCGCCGTAATTTTTTACAAAAGTTTTTAAACCTTGTTAAATTTGGTTAAAATATACTGTATACTATAATAGTGATTAATGTTTTGGAGGTTGATACCATGAATATTCGAGAAGCTTTGGAAGCTCGTGGTTTTGATAAAGCAGTTGTAGCAGAAGCCGCTGAAAATGCGGATAATCTTCGTGCTGCTGGTTATAATGAAGAAACTGTTGAGGCGCTGTATGAGAGTTATGCTGGTGCTAACGTGGTGATTACTGGCGAGTTTACTCTTGAAAAACTTAACATGGCGGTAGACCCAGATAAAGCTTTTACTGATTTCTGGGAGGATGTTAATGCGTAAAATTATAGCCACTTCTACTTTTAATAAAGACCTAAAAGGTGTAAATAAACATCAACGCCGTGATGAGATTCAGAAGAATCTTGAGCTTTATGTTAATCTTCTTGCGACAGGTCAAGATTTGCCACCTAAAGCAAAACATCATCCAATGGTAAAACATTCTCCTAAAGAATTTCGTGGCTGTTGGGATTTTCATGTGCTGCCTGATATGGTAGTTGTTTACAGAATGGATGCTGATAGTATTTACCTTCTAAGAATTGGTAAACATAATCATTTAGGTCTAACCGAAGCCTGCTTAGAATTAACAAAATAATTTCTAAACTCTTTAAAAATTAGGTACATAATATCGTATAATATAATGTTGCTTGAAAAGCCAATGCTTATTTCTTGCTGATAGCGACAAACTTTTAATTTGTGTTTAGCTTGGTTAAAGCAATATTATTAATTAGAACCAGTGCTTATTTCTTAATGATTTTCCAGCCGGATGTCGTGGGTTCGAGCCCCACTGCCCACGTTGTGGGTATAGCTCAGTCGGGAGAGCACCAGCTTTCATGAGCCTGGTCTTAATAAAAACATAAGCTAGTTAGTATAATGGCAAACCTTGGGTAGTTTTACACACCAATTTAAGAGGCAATATTCCTCCCTTTAAAGGATGAGATCCCGTGTTCGACTCCGGGGCTAGCACTTTATTATGCCGGAGTGGTGGAATTGGCAGACACCCGGGACTTAAAATCCCGTGCGAATTAAGTAGCGTGACGGTTCGACCCCGTTCTCCGGCACCAAGCAGTTTTATTGAGGTCTGCCGAATTAAAATCTCAATACTGCCGTCGTTGGCAAGTGGATTGGTTATTCGACTTTATGGAATAATCGGGCACGCCTCTGTTTGGGAATGTCACGTGTGCTCTGGAAAATTCCCCAGGTTAATGCAAGCCTGAGTGTACCCGGTGTAGTTCGTCGGTGCGAGTTGCTGTGAGCTAAACTAGATACGGTAATATCTAACAGGAAGTCTGTCGTGTTTTAACAGTTTATCCGGCTGCTTAAAACCATACACATACGATAAGTGTTTTTATGTGGTACTAGCTCATTTGGTAGAGCATCGCGTTGCCAACGCGAAGGTAGCGAGTTCGAGCCTCGTGTACCACTCCATGAAATTTCGGGATGTAGGGTAACGGTCACCCACTTGCTTTGGGAGCAAGGTCACGCAGGTTCGACTCCTGTCATCCCGACCACCAATCAAATTAAATATGCGGGTGTGGCGGAATTGGCAGACGCGCTAGACTTAGGATCTAGTTCTTCCGAGTGCAGGTTCGACCCCTGTCACCCGCACCAGATAAGGTGAAACGATATATCCTTATTGAGGTAATGGCCCTGTTTGTACCTCAACATACAAGTCACAGCGCTTGTTAAAGCAAACAGATCAAGATTGGGTTTTATACTATATGATTCTGCAGGATTACTATCTTTCGGTCAATCAGTACGTCGCGGTGAATTCTTGAATAACCGTTCGGTAAGCAGCAGCGTTAGGATGTACTTGTTGATGCGGCGACAGAAATTATAAATTTATTTTATCCCTGAGGCGAGCCAATCTAAGATTGGTGAATGTCAAAGGGCTCCGATAATACGGTGGAAGAAGTAAAGACTGTAAAAAAGAATCGTACCGTGAGAGGTTCCCCCAAAGTTTTGCAATGCGGGGTAGGGTTAGTAGGTGGCAGGTGCAACTGTTACGACCGAAAGCTGTGAAGGTAGAGCTCAGGATGAGGTGTGGCTACGCAGACCAACTTAAAAAGTGTAATTAATAGTTTAAACGGATAGAACACTCTGGCCGGCAAGGTTTACGGAGAGGTTAAGGTTCGAGTCCTTATGGTTACATTTCAATATCAGTGTCTAGGCGTAGAGTAGTGGCGCTGAAATAAATTTATAATCGAAGTTGTTTTTATGGACCGTTAGCTCAGTTGGTTAGAGCCACCGGCTCATAACCGGTCGGTCCAAGGTTCGAGTCCTTGACGGTCCACCAGGTCGAATGCTTGAAACCGTGTATGGCTGCTCAGAGACCTTAAATTGAAAACACGCGGGGAGGCTATCATCGAAAGCCGTCTGTGAAAAAACGGAGTGCTACGTTACGATGCGTACAGAGAGTTGTCACGTTACGATATACTAGGAGTTGCAGTGTGAGTGGCGGGTTTGTGATAAGTTAGGCTGCAAGGACTTATCTTTCTATATATTAATATGGGTTGATTCGCACGGGGCGAATAAGTACTATAATGAGCTATGAGAGTAAAAACTGTGATGAGGAGATAAACGCCCTCTGTCACCTTGCGTGAGTGCACCGGTTAAACTCGGATGGGTCTCCTCAGAAAGTTATACGAAAAAAGAGAGGTTCGAGTCCTCTATAACCCACCAATGCTAAGATTGTGGAAAGAATCGTCCGCGGCGGGCACATAACCCGTGACAGCGTTGGAAGTAAGTCAGAAGGTATCTCGAGTAGAATATGAAACTGCTTCTTGAATCTTTATTAACGTGATAAAGAAAGTTACAAGAGGGTGTAAGTCCTTCCTTAGCGACCATATGTGCCCGTAGCTCAGCAGGTAGAGCACGTGACTTTTAATCACGGGGTCGAGAGTTCGAGCCTCTCCGGGCACACCATTTAAAATTATATATTCCTCGGTAGCTCAGTAGGCAGAGCGCCAGACTGTTAATCTGGATGTCACAGGTTCAAGCCCTGTCCGGGGAGCCAAAATTCATTAACAGGAGTGATTATATGAATCAATTTCAGTTAGATGTAATTGCAGAAATCCTTAAGAACGGCGCTCCCGTTCTTGCTAATCAGCTACTTGATGCTATTTGGAACCTTGTACAAGAAAACAAGAGACTCACTGCGGAAAATACCCGTCTTGCTACGGCATTCGCTAGTGAGACTTCTAAGAATGCTGCAGAAGAGCAGGCAAGCTCTGAAAATTAACTTACGGTCATAGACCGTATTTACCGGTGGGCGGCGCAGTCGGAGAGGCGCGGCGGACTGTAAATCCGTTTCCTGTGGATGAGTGGGTTCGACTCCCACCCCACCGACCAATAATGCAGGATTAGTGTTAGCGGCCAGCACATCAGTCTTCCAAACTGAGGGGGCCAGTTCGAATCTGGTATCTTGCTCCATTTTGAGAAGGAAAACTCCCCAATCACACAGCCCTTAAAGTCCCTGTGCGGGAAAAACCCAACAATGGCCTTCTGCAAGTTGTAAAATACAGATCGGTATAATCGGTGAAAGGGCACTAGATTATACAAAATAAGAAGAGCGTGCTTAACGACCACGTGCCGCATAAACGTTGGCGGTGTAGTTTAGAGTAAAACAGCTTATTCAATTTAATATGGAGGAATACTCAAGAGGCTGAAGAGATTAGTCTTGAAAACTAAGAGGTCGGTGCTGAGCCGGCGCGGGGGTTCAAATCCCTCTTCCTCCGCCATATCTGCATGGTAGCTTAAGTGGTAGAGCGCCCAGCCTTACCCGCTGGGAGATGCGGTTCAAGTCCGTCAGTGTGGTACTATATAGTATAGAATTCAAAAAGTAAGGCCGCAGGGGCGAGAATGTTTTCGTGTGGCTATCGTCGGCTGTGAGAAAACTAATCAGCACCAGGGAGTAGAGTACCCGCGCCCCTGTACACACATTGGTAGTGCTTTGTGTGTAAAAGGTGAACCTAGACTTAACAACGTCTCACTAACGTGCGTTATTTCTATTAGTAGCCCACGGCGAATCCTGGAGAA
>JAEIGA010018783.1_pt1 | contig 10536 bp, 9 predicted proteins | sample 9270691 | NCBI WGS metagenome assembly JAEIGA01 (sample SAMN17057246, study PRJNA624740) | gut metagenome | biome: biome; isolation source: fecal sample | host: Bos grunniens | place: China: Xizang | collected 2019
AACTTATGTTTTAGAATATGATAAAGAAGTTGTAAAAGAAGCTATAACTCGTGAGCTTGAAAAAGGTGGGCAAGTATTTTATCTATTTAATAATGTTGAAGGTATTGAGAAAAAAGCACTTGAAATTTCTGAACTTGTTGAAGAAGCAAAAGTTGAATATGCACATGGAAAAATGACAGGAAATCAACTTGAAAATATAATGCAAAACTTTGTTGATGGAAAATGTAACGTTTTAGTTTGCACAACAATATTAGAATCAGGAATTGATATTCCAAATGCAAATACTATAATTGTTGAAAACGCAGATAGATTAGGCTTAGCTCAACTATATCAAATAAGAGGAAGAGTAGGACGTTCAGAAAAACAAGCTTATGCATATATAACTTATAGAAGAGACAAATTATTATCTGAAGTTGCAGATAAAAGATTAAAAGCAATAAAAGAATTTACAGAATTTGGTTCTGGTTTTAAAATTGCAATGAGAGATTTAGAAATTCGTGGTGCAGGAAGTTTAATGGGAGAAATACAACATGGTCATATGGAGCAAATAGGATATGACATGTATTGCAAACTTTTAGATGAAGTTGTAAAAGAAATCAGAGGGGAAGAGATTGTAGAAGAAATAGATGTTCAAATTGAATTAGATGTTACAAGTTATATCCCAGAAGAATATATTGAAAATGCAGGATTAAAAATTGAAGTTTATCAAAATATAGCTTTATGTAAGGATGAAGAAGATATTGAAAATGTAACAGATGAAATTATAGATAGATTTGGACAAATGCCTTATGAGGTAGAAAATCTTTTAGACATTGCAAGAATAAAAGTATTATCAAGAGAAAAGTCAATATTAAAAGTTGCTCAAAGAAGAGAAAATGTTATTTTTTATTTTGATAATAGTAAATTTAACTTTGATGTAGTAGATAAACTTATGAAATTATATAGAAATAGAATTAAGTTTTCTCCATCAAAAGAACCATATATAACATTTAAAATATTAGAACAAAAAAATATTTTAGAAGAAGTAAAAGGTTTCTTAAAAAGTTTATAAAAAGTGAAACCGCCGCAAAATTATTTTTCGCGGCGGTTTTTGATATGCCAATTCGGCACAGGAATAGCGTTTATCCTTTCATGCTTAAAATGTGGCAGTTACTGTCTTCGCTGACTTCAAACAATCCTACAGCTCTACGAAAAATATCTTCAGGATCAACGATTTGTTTAATTTCTTTAAGGATATCTTCGTTGAATTCACTCGGATCTGCTGTTTTGAATTTGAATGTGAATTCGTAATTGCAGACATCGAATTCAACGAGTTTGAATCCTTTAGAAGTTAAATAGTCGTGAACACTGGAGATCTTGTCGTAAAACTTAACACTTATAAGCAGAGTGTCAGAATACTCGTAGAAGTGAACAAGACCACTGATATAAGGGACTGATAATGTGTTTGTCCAATAAAAGAGTTCTCTGATGGTGTTTAGTTCGTTTTCAGAGAAAGATACCTTTTTAGGAAATTCCACATAAATCATTTCATCCTTTACATAGATGATAGCATCAGTATGGCCGAGTGAGAAAAGGTATTCCTTTAGCTGATTGATTGCTATACTAGTTGGTGTTTCGCTTGCTACAAATGTCTCTTTTGGGGTCATGCTAATCCTCCTCATAGGTTAATATTTAATTGATACATTTTCCATTATACCATAATTTTGATACAAATGCAATTATATCAATGCTTTGAAAGGAATATGGGAATAGGTAATTTAAAACAAATGTGTTTACATAAACTATAAAGTTGTGTTATAATAAATTTGTTGATAAAATATGAATAAAATTTTATTAATTAGATAAAATAATAAAAAAATAAAGGTGTGAAAAAATGTTAATTACAAGTAAAGATAATGAAACAATAAAACATATAAAAAAATTAAAAGAAAAGAAGCATAGAGAAGAGTTTAATGAATTTATAGTTGAAGGGATAAAAATGATAGATGAAGCTATAAATGAAAAAGCTCAAATTAAATCTATTATTATATGTGATGATTGCAAAACAACAGGTTGCATACCAAATGAACTTATGTATGAGATTGCAAAATATGATTGTATCTATGTTTCTGAAAAAGTTTTTAATTATATATCTGATGTAATGAATCCTCAAGGAATAATGGCAATAATAAAGAAACCAGAAATAAAAGAGAATGCCATAGATTTTGAAGAAGATAATTTTTTAATATTAGATAATATTCAAGATCCTGGTAATATGGGAACTATTTTAAGAACTGCAGATAGTTTGAATTTTAAACAAATAATTGTATCAAAAGACACAACAGATATTTATAATCCAAAAGTTGTAAGATCTACAATGGGAGCGATTTTTAGAATAAAAGTAATAGTGTCTGATAATCTTGTGAAAACAATTAAAGAATTAAAAAAACATAAAATAAAAGTTTATGCAACTGATTTGAGAACGGATAAAAGTATATATGATGTAGATTATAATAAAACAGCAATAGTAATTGGAAATGAAGCAAATGGTGTTTCAGAAGAAGTGTTAAATGAATCTAGTTTAAGAATAAAAATCCCAATGAACGGAAAAACAGAGAGTTTAAATGCTGCTGTTGCAACAAGTATAATTTTGTATGAATCTTATAGAAGTACTGGAAAAATAAAATAGAGATATAAATGAAAGAAGATAAAATAATGAAATTATTTTATCTTCTTTTTTGTTTCGATAATTTTTTTATTAATATTTTAAAAATATTAATCACCAATTAATAATTCTAAAAGTTTTGGATAAATATCTGTTGCTTTTGTATTCCAATTTTCAACAATTCTTTTGGCTTGTTCTCTAGAACCTGCATGTGCTTGAAGATCGAAAATTGTAACATTGTTTTCGACAATTTTACATCTTACAGAAAACTCTCTTTCAGTTAAAGGAGTATATTCGGCAGAAATGGAAAATTTATCTTTTATTGTATCTAAATTTTCTTTGAATTTACTATCAACTTCTAATTTTAAAATTCCAGGAATGATATCGATTGTTAAATCGACAGCATTTTTTCCATCTTTTGTTATTTCATAAATTTCAGCATCTTCTTGTATATATTTAAAAATATAGTTATCTTCTAATAAATCTAGTAAAAATTGTTGGAAATAAAAGTAGTTCATATCTACTATTGAAGAAACTAATTCTAAAAGTTCATTGTGAGATATTGGTTTTCCAACTTTGCTTAAAATATATAAAAGCAAAATTTTACTTTCAGCTAATGTTTGATCATCTGAATTTAATTTCAATTTAAACAACCTCCTTACAGTATTAGGCTAATGTTATTATATCACAGAAATTGAAAATGTAAATAAATTTATTGCTCTAATATTATAAACTATGATAAAATACAAGAAAATAGACTCGAAGGATAAATAAAGGAGGGACAATGAACGATAAATATAATTGGAATTTGACAGAATTCTTTGAAAATGAAGAAGCCTTAGATGAATCAATAAAAGAACTATATAATAAGTTAGAAAAAGTTAAACAATTTAAAGGGAAATTAGCGCATAGTGTTGATGAACTTTTTGGTTGTTATAAAACTTTAGAAAAAGCATTAGAATTACATGAAAAAATTTATGCATATGCGATGCTAAAATTTCATCAAGATATGAGCAAGCAAGATGCAATAAAACTATATAAGAAAATAGAAATGATAACAACTGAATTTTCAGAAGCAGAAAGTTTTCTTTCACCAGAAATAAGTAAAATTTCAGATGAAAGATTAGAAGAATATTTAATGGATCCTAGAATGCAAGAATATGAAAAATCAATTAGAGACATTATGAAAGAGAAAAAACATATTTTAAGTGAAGAAGTTGAAGAAGTTCTTGCAAAATATTCAGAAATTTTTTCAAGTAGTGAAAATGCTTATGAGATTTTTACTAATACTGAATTTGAATATCAACCAATTGTTGATGAAAATGGGGAAAAACAAAAAATGTCATCAGCATTGTTTTCTAAATATTTAATGAGTAAATCAGAAAATGTGAGAAAACAAGCTTACGAATCAATGTATTCTTTATATAAAAAACATATAAATACAATAACTGAATTATATTTAACAAGAGTAAAACAAAGAGTAATATCAAGCAAACTAAGAAAATATGAATCTTCATTAGATGCTGCTACAAAAAATGATGATTCAAATGTAAAAGTATATGAAACACTATTAAAAGAAGTCAATAAAAATATTTATTTAAATCATGAATTTATAAAATTAAAAGCAAATCTTTTAAATAAAGAACAAGTATACATGTATGATGTATATGTAAATACATTAAATGTAGAAGAAACTAAAATAGAATATGAAGAAGCAAAACAAATAGTATTAGATGCATTAAAACCAATGGGAGACGAATATACCAATACATTAAGGCATGCTTTTGAAAATAACTGGATTGATGTTTATGCAAAAGATAATAAAATGAGTGGAGCGTATAGTTTAGGGGTTCATACACTGCACCCATTTGTATTATTAAATTATATAAACTCTTCAAGAGATGTTTCTACAATAGCTCATGAACTTGGTCATTCAATGCATAGTTTTTATGCAAGCAAAAATCAAAATATTATTAATGCAAATTATACAATAATGGTTGCTGAGGTGGCATCAACAGTAAATGAAATTTTACTAGCTAATTATTTAATAAATAAAGAAACAGATAACCAAAAGAAAATGGCGTTAATAAATGAACAATTAGATTTAATTAGATCAACATTAATTAGACAATCTATGTTTGCTGAATTTGAAAAAGAAGTTCATAGTAAAGTGGAATTAGGTGAGAGCTTAACTTCTGAAAACTTAAATGATATTTATTTTGGATTAGTAGAAAAATATTTTGGACCAAGTTGTGTTATAGATGAATATATAAAATATGAGTGGGCGAGAATACCACATTTTTATAGATGTTTTTATGTTTATAAATATGCAACAGGAATTACATCTGCAATTGTAATTGCAAGTAAGATTTTAGCAGGAGAAGAAGGATATGTTGAAAAATATATAAATATGCTTAGCCAAGGTGGAGCAAAAGATTCTTTAACTTTATTAAAAATGGTAGATGTAGATTTAGAAAAAGAAGAAACATATGAAGCTGCATTTAAATATTTTGAGAAAAATTTAAATGAATTAAAAAAATTAATAGACGCTTAATAATTCACACAAAAAACATAATTATATGGTATAAATATACTGTTAAATTAGATTAATAAGAGACGTAGAAAAGATAAAATATGGAGGTAAAAAATGGGAGATGCAACAATTTTAATAGTAGATGACGAATCTAGAATGAGAAAGTTAATCAAAGATTTTTTAATACAAAAGAATTTTAGCATATTAGAAGCAGAAGACGGAGAAAAAGCATTAAAAGTTTATGAAGAAAATAAAGAAAAAATAGATTTAATATTATTAGATGTAATGATGCCTAAGTTAGATGGATGGTCTGTGCTTCGTAATATACGTCAAGAAAATAAAAAATTGCCAATAGTTATGCTAACAGCAAGAGCTGAAGAACAAGACGAATTATTTGGATTCGAACTTGGAGTTGATGAATATATAACAAAACCATTTAGTCCAAAAATTTTAGTAGCAAGAGTTGAATCAATTTTAAAAAGATCAAAACCAGATGCAAAAGAATTAAAAAGCTATGATGGAATTGTTATTGATAATGAAGGAAGAACAGTAACTGTTGATGGAAAAGCAGTTGAACTAAGTTTTAGAGAATATGAACTTTTAAAATATTTATTAGACAATGAAAATATAGCATTATCTAGAGATAAAATATTAAATACAGTTTGGAATTATGATTATTATGGTGATTCAAGAACTATAGATAGTCATATCAAAAAGATTAGACATAAATTAGGTAAAAAAGGAAAACATATTCAAACAATAAGAGGAATAGGTTATAAGTTCGAAATTAAATAATAAAGGATGAAATAAATGATAAAGAAAAATTTATTTAAATCAGTTCGTGCAAAATTATTTTTAACTTTATGTATTGTTATAATAATGATAATATTCTTTTTTATAGTAATTAATAATACTGTTTTAGAAACTATATATTATTATTCAAAAAAAGAAGCTGCTTTAGAAATGTATGAATATGTGAACGCTAATATTCCTAAAGAAATAAAAGAAGAGGAAAAAGGAACATACGATTCTAGTTTAGAAAGATTATCAGTAAATAACAATTTTGAGATTTTAATTGTAAATGGTGAAAATACAGTATATGCTACAAATAAAAACTATATATCAGAATTTGGAACAATAAATGATATAACATATAATATTGATTATAGTATATTTAATAAAACCGATATAATGTATTCAAAAGATAATTTGAATATCAGAAAAATTGTAAATAAGAAAAATGGAATTCATTATATTTTAGTAGATTCTGTTTTAGAAAATGGAAATCAATTTTATCTAAGGACTCCGGTAGCTCCAATTCAAGAAAGTGCATCTCTTTCAAATAGATTTATTTATGTATTAGGATTTGCTGCTATTATTATGGGTGGTGTTGCGATATTGTTCATAACAGAACGATTTACAAAACCAATTGAAGAATTAAATGATATTGCAAATGAAATGAGCAAATTGAATTTCAAAAGAAAATATAGAATTAATGATAATGAAGATGAAATTGATGAACTTGGAAAAAGTATAAATACATTATCAGATAAACTGGAAGAAACGATTAATCAATTGAAGATTAACAATTCAGAACTTGAAAAAGATATTGAAGCTAAGTCAAAAATAGATGAAATGAGAAAACAATTTATTTCAGATGTTTCTCATGAATTAAAAACCCCAATTGCTTTGATTCAAGGTTATGCGGAAGGACTAGTAGAAAATGTAAATTCTGATGAAGAATCAAAAAAGTTTTATGCAGAAGTAATTCTAGATGAAGCAAATAAAATGGATAAGTTAGTAAAACGTTTATTAGAACTTATGAAACTTGAATATGAAGATAGAAAATTTAATGATCAAAAGTTCGATTTGGTTGAGTTAGTTCATTCTGTTGTTAAAAATTCGAAAGTTGTATTAACAGAACAAAAAATAAATGTAGACTTTAATGAAGAAAATCCAATTTTTGTTTATGCTGATGATTTTTATATTGAACAAGTAATTACAAATTATTTTACAAATGCGATAAAGAATGTAGAAGAAGTGGATAAAGTAAAAGAAATAAAAATAACTATTAAGAAAAGTAAAGAACAAGGAAAATATAGAGTATCAGTATTTAATACAGGTAAGAAGATTGATGAGGAAAACTTAAATAGAATCTGGACAAGATTTTATAAAGTAGATTCTGCAAGAACTCGTTCTAAAGGTGGAACTGGAATTGGACTTGCTTTAGTAAAAGCAATTATGACAAAATATAATAGTGCTTATGGAGTAAAAAATAGGAAGAATGGTGTAGAGTTTTATTTTGACATTCAAGAAGCTAAAAGCTAAAAGAATTCACACAAAAATCACATTTGAAATATTGACTAATAAAATTTATTTTGATAGAATCAAGTTGTAAATAAATATAGGATATCATAGGAGAGGGGCTAAACTCTAAACAATTTTTTGTGGTAGGGTTTAGCCCCGATTGATTTTTTTTAAGAAGTTTTGGAATATTGAAAAAAAGGCAAATGTGTACTATACTTATGTAGTATAGAAAGGGATTTGTATGAAATTAGGTTTTACAATAATAATTATTCTTACAATTGGATATTTGATTTTTTTGTTTAAGGATTATATTATATGGTTTCTTCAAACAGCTAAAGTAACTTTCTTGAATCAAAAGGGAGTAAAAGATATCCAAAAAGAAGGAATGAATAAAAGAAATTTAAAAAATGAAGATATAAAAAAATATATTGAAATATCAAAAAAATCATTAGATAAATTAAATATAGATTACAATAGAAAATTTATTCTAAATCAAGATTTAGAACGACATTTGAGATATTCTAGATTTTCAGAAAAATATGTACTAGAATTACTTAATGAGATTCTTGAATATATGGGATTGGATAAAGAAAAAATAAACTTAAAAGTAAATTATATTTCTAGTAAATATTATATGCAATATGCGGGTATGTATTCGGAAAAATTAGAACATACAGATGAAAAACAAATATTGATAAATATCCAAAATGATATGACTATGGATACAGTAATTTCAATACTTGCTCATGAGTGTACTCATCATTTGTTATTATCAAATAATATAAAAATAGAAAATAGAATCCAAAATGAATGTTTAACTGATATAACTGCAATTGTACTTGGATTTGGAAAATTTATGGTAGAAGGATATAAAATTTCTAACAGAGTAATATATGATGAAGAATTTCATAGAAGTATAAAAAAAGATAGGGTAGGATATTTAAGTTATAAAGATGTAAAATATACAATTAAACATAAATAAAACGAAAGACCTAGGTTTGTTACCTAGGTCTTTGTTGTGATACTAGAGGTAGATTAATTTGAATTTTTCTCAAAACACGCCATTCACCACTTTCTTCGAGAATATAGGCTCGAAGTTCAGGGTATTTATCGGTTTTTCGTAATTGTTTTAACCGTTTCTCAGCATCTTCTTGGCTTTTTTCATAAAAAACGCTAGTAAAGGTTGTTTCCATGAGTTTTGCCATCCTTTCGAATTTTCGATATAACAATAATATAGCATACTTTACATAATTTTGCAACCATGCGTTTTTTTATTCTATTTCAAGTAAGTTTTTTGCTTTTTCTATTTCTTCTAAAGTAGGAGAAGGAACGTTTTCTAATTCATAAGGAACTCCAATTTCTTTCCATTTAAATTTTCCTAAATTATGATAAGGTAATAATTCTACTTTTTCTACATTAGATAGTGTAGCGATAAATTTTTTTAAATCTATTAAATCAAATTTATCGTCTGTATATCCTGGAACAAGAACTTGTCTAATCCAAACTGGTATATTTATATTGCTTAAATATTTTGCGAATTCTAATGTGTTTTTATTTGTATAACCTGTAAGTTCAACACATTTTTCTGGATTAATATGTTTGATATCTAATAAAACAAGATCTGTATATTTTAATAATTCTTTAATTGACTCAGAAATAGGTAAGGCACCTGATGTGTCTATAGCTGTGTGATAGCCTAGATTTTTTAATTCTTTAAATAATTCAGTAATGAATTCTGTTTGTAAAAGAGGTTCACCACCAGATACAGTAACGCCACCACCTGATGTGTCTATATATGATTTGTATTTTGATATTTCTTTTATAAGTTCTTCTTTGGAAACTGATTTTCCAGCATTTACATTCCATGTATCTCTATTATGACAATATTTGCATTTTAATGTGCATCCTTGCATGAAAATAACGAATCTAATACCTGGTCCGTCAACTGTTCCAAATGTTTCTATTGAATGTATTTTTCCGTTCATAAAAAACTCCTTGTATTTATTAATCCTTACAATTACATTATAAAAAAATAATTAAAAAAAGGCAAACGTTTTTGTTTGCCTTTTTTAAAAATCTATTTTAATTAGATACTTTCATGAATTGTTCTGTTGATAACATCTAATTGTTGTTCTTTTGTTAGTTTTACGAAGTTAACTGCATATCCTGAAACTCTGATTGTTAATTGAGGATATTTTTCTGGATGTTCCATAGCATCTTCAAGTAATGCTCTATCAAATACATTTACATTAATGTGATGACTGAATTTTCCGAAATATCCATCAAGTAATGCTGTTAAATTTGTAACTCTAGATTTTTCATCTTTTCCTAAAGCTTTAGGAACTACGGCAAAAGTATATGAAATTCCATCTTCTGCATGTTTATATGGTAATTTAGTCATAGTGTTAAGTACGGCTAAAGCACCATGAGTATCTCTTCCGTGAATTGGGTTAGCACCAGGACCAAATGGTTGACCAGCTTGTCTTCCGTCTGGAGTTGTTCCAGTTGCTTTTCCATAAACAACATTTGATGTGATAGTTAATATAGACATTGTTGGTTTTGAATTTCTATAAGTAGGTTGTTGTTTTAATTTGTTCATGAACATTTTTACTATGTCAACTGCTATAGAGTCAACTCTATCATCATCGTTTCCGTATTTAGGGAAGTCACCTTCAACTTTATAGTCTACAGCTAAACCAGTAGCATCTCTGATAACTTTTACTTTTGCATATTTCATTGCAGAGAATGAATCAGCAACAATTGAAAGTCCAGCAATACCACAAGCCATTGTTCTTAAAATTTCTTTGTCATGTAATGCCATTTCTAATTTTTCATAGCAATATTTATCGTGCATGTAGTGGATAATATTTAAAGCATTTATATAAACTCTAGCAACCCAATCACACATGTTTTCGAATTTTTCCCAAACATCATCAAAATCTAAATATTCTGATGTAACAGGAACTGTTTTACTTGTGATTTGTTTTCCAGAGATTTCATCTCTACCACCGTTAATTGCATATAATAGTGTTTTTGCAAGGTTTGCTCTAGC
>JAEIGA010018784.1_pt1 | contig 10536 bp, 9 predicted proteins | sample 9270691 | NCBI WGS metagenome assembly JAEIGA01 (sample SAMN17057246, study PRJNA624740) | gut metagenome | biome: biome; isolation source: fecal sample | host: Bos grunniens | place: China: Xizang | collected 2019
AATCTTCCCGCTAATTTGGGTTTTAGCCGAAGCTTTAAGTTCATTAAACGTTTTCATTATATGCTTCCTTTCGTTTATATAGTTTTACCTATCCGATATTATAGCATAATTCAATAATGGTGCTTCCCGAATTTCGCAGCACAGAATCGCGAGGACTTTTGCTATAATACGCGCACAGAAGACAACCACTAACACAAGGAGAAATCAATGGAACTTAAAGGCTCAAAAACAGAGAAAAACCTCTGGTATGCTTTTGCCGGCGAATCGCAGGCCCGCAACAAGTACGACTATTTTGCTTCAAAGGCAAAAAAAGAAGGCTACGAGCAGATCGCAGCTATCTTCCAGGAAACAGCCCTTAACGAAAAAGAGCATGCGAAGCTTTGGTTCAAGGCTCTTGACGGCATCGGCGACACTCCCGCCAATCTTCTCGCAGCAGCCGCAGGCGAACACGAAGAATGGACTGACATGTACAAGCGCTTCGCAGAAGAGGCAAAGGAAGAAGGCTTTGAAAAGCTCGCCTACCTTTTCGCTAAGGTTGCAGAAGTTGAAAAGCATCACGAAGAACGCTATCGCAAGCTCGCCGCCAACATCGAAAAGGGCGAAGTTTGGGTGCGTATCGGCGAGAACCGCTGGCAGTGCCGCAACTGCGGAGCAATTGTCGAAGGAGAAAAAGCCCCTGAGAAGTGCCCCGTCTGCGACCATCCCAAGGCATACTTCCAGTTAGAAGCCAACAACTTCTAAAACTCTCGTTTTGCGCGCGAAGTTTACGAAAGGGCTTCTAAAATCGCCTCTCTCGTAATGGGTTTTCCCTTCGCGCGCAGAACAAATATTCTTGTAATAAGGGCGGACTCAAAATCAGAAAGACATACTCCGTCCTTGCGATCTTGTAAGATCCGAAGAAGATCGGCTGACGTCAAAGAATATTTCTGTTCGCGTCGAGGCAGAAATATATCAGTGAATTTCATTGCAAGCGCAGTCAGCGGACTGAGTATAAGCGAGAGCACCTCATACACATCCGCAAGCATAAGAATGCGACGCAGCGGCCTTGCGGCACAAAGCATTTTCGGCATAAACTCCGAGTTGTAAAGTAGAATAAACGACACCATAAAACTCCACAGCATGACCAGGCTGGAATTGTCGCCGAAAAGCGCCGTTGAAAGAGCGGCCGTCGCAGAAGAATAGCCGACATTCATAATATTATTTCCAATAAGCAGCGTGGTCGTCGTCCGCGCCATATTTGACAGCGCCTTTTGAACTTTCGCAGCTTTGCGCCCTCCCTCGCGCGAGAGATGCAAAATGCGTTCACGGCTGACAGACAGAAAACCAGTCTCGGCTCCTGAGAAAAACGCCGAACCTGCAAGCGTCACTAACGCGGCGATAAAAAGCAGTGCAATCATCATTCTCCATCCTCCTCCGTTCTCTCAACAGCCTCATCTGTATCAGCGATTATTTCTTCATCTGTATCAGCTTCAGGACGCGAAAGAACTTCAAGCCTTACAGTCTCAACCCGCCTCTTCCTGCGGCGAAGCACTGTAACGCGACAACCGTCCGCCTCAATCTCCTGACCGACATGAGGAAGCCTTTCAGCATGAAACTGCACCCAGCCTGAAATGCGGTCGGCGTCCTCAGCCTCCAACTCAAGCGAAAGAACTCTGTTCACCTCGTCAAGCGAGACACGCGCATCGACCTCCCATACATTTGGCCCTTTACGAATAATCTGCGGCTCCTGATCGGGATGCGCAAAAACTCCCGGCCCGAAAATAACTTCAAGAATGTCGTCAGGCGAAATTATGCCAGCGGTGCCGCCGTATTCATCGAGCACGACAGCAAGAGGTTTGCGGCTTTTGGCGAATGTGACGAGAAGGTCGTCTAACGTTACTGTCTCAGGCACGAAAAGCGCATCTTCGACAATGCCAGTTTCTCTGCTGATTACACCTTCGATGGCATCTGGCGTGCGACTGTATACAGGAAGATGACTGTGGCGCGCTTTTTTCAGCGTCTCAAGCCGAATTTCTTCAGGACGATCGAGATCATACCCTTCAATATCGACGCGTGGTATCATTTCATCATTGGCGCACAATTCAGAAAGCCTGAGAACGCCTTCGACCATCTCGGCGTCGCGCACAGAAACTTCGCCGTGCTCAGCAGCGTTTTCCATAACAGAAACGAGCTCATCGTCGGAAAGAGCCCTTCTCTCTCTGGCAAGCGCAGGCGCAAACGCCTTCGAGGAAAACCTCAAAGCCGCATTGAAAGGAAGAAAAACTGCCCTCCAAAAAAGAAGGAGCCTTGCATAAACGGGCGCAATCTCTTCAGTATATTTAAGCCCAATACGCTTTGGCGTAATCTCGCCAAAAACGAGAAGAAGAATTGTCATGACTGGCACAGCGAGCCACCCGCAGCCCGGCAGAAGAGAAGACAAGATTCTGTAGCCGATTGTTGCAATCGCGAAATTGACAAACGTATTGCCGACAAGAAGCGTAGAAAACAAAACGGCCTGATCTGCCAGACAGCGGCCAATAAGCTCGTCAACTTTTGACGAACGAGCGCGTATTCTCGCGCGTTGCGCACCCGTCAAAGAAAATAAAACAGTTTCAGCGCTTGAAAAAAACGCTGAAAGAAGAAAGAGAAAAGGAAGAAGTATATACAGAACCGTCATGCTATTTACTGCTCCAGATAAGTATCGCCGATGCGGCGGCGGAGACATCGTTTGTTCCTACAAACCATCGTCCGTCGCTCCGCTGCGCAGAGACTATTTTTATCGCAGCTTCAGTTCGAGAAACACCATTCGTTAAGCCAAAAAGATTAAACTGAAGATTGCGAACTGGGAAAGAAGCGCGAGAAATTGCAACTTCGTTTGAAGGTGCAAGAGACAAGGCTCTTTCAACCTCATTCAAGACGGATGGTTCAAGCACGTCTTCATCTACAAGAGGTTGTGCGTAGATTACCACTGCGATAATAAAAGCCTTAATCATACAAAATCTTTAATTTGCCCAATCAGCATCGTACTGCGCCTGCTTAGCCGTATTCCCTGCAGGATCAATGACACCTGCAAAAGAGACTTTGCGTCCGCTATTACCCATGCCAGAATTCTGTTTGAAAAGAAGAAGATAATTTCGATAGCACGTTTTTTCAAGTGTAGGGCAACGCGGTGCACTCTCAAAAAACTTCGTTGTCGCCTCACAATCTCGCCCTAAGCCGAAGACGTAAAGCTTAGAACAAATTCCTTTCGAATAATAAGTGGAAGGATCTGTATCGCTAAGCCCGCTCACATTGTAAGTTGAGGCATAATCAAGCCCCAAATCTCGGTAAATCGATTCGCACGCCGCCGGATTGAGCACCGCAACTGCCGAGCCGTTCGTCAGCACAACGGGATAGCAGGCGCTCAAATCAGCACGGTGACCGGGGCCTCCTCCTGTAGCGCGAAGGCCCATCTGCGTGCGGTAAACGCTCGACTCCCAATTAAGGCCGCTTGATTGCGCGTTAGAATAATTGTGACGCGAAACGATGCTTATCCCCGCATCTTTCAACGCAAGAACATCATCCTCCGTCAAATAATAGAGACAAAGTTTTGCCGGCGTTCTTTTTCCTCTCGATGTCGTAGCCTTGGCAAGCGTTTCAAGCCCAGTATTTTCCTCGTGCGCACTGGGAATACTTGCGATTTCGCCTGTTCCGACTCCATTTGCGTTGACAACGGAAGAAGTAGTCTTAATGCCGCAATAAATCCCCGGCACAATTCCTCCCACGCCATCATACCACGCATCTTCACAGCGGTACGACCCCTCAGGACCTGTAGGATCTCCGCCGCCCGGCGCGGAATCGACGAGCGACTCCGCGTACGCGAACATTCCGCGGCTTGTATCTCCTTCAATCCGCGCAAGTTCCGTATTAATAGTGCGCGTAATATTTTTAATGTTTGAGACGTTAACTCTTCTTGAAGACTCCTTGCGGACATCGGAGAATTTCCCAACGGCGATTGTTGATATAATCGCGATAACCGCAACAACTAAAATAAGCTCAATAAGAGTAAAGGCATTACGTGAATTTTTCATTTTATTACGCCCCGCTTTATATTAGACTATCAAAGATTTTTAATTTCCATCTGCGCCGCACGTACCGTATTGCCGCAGCAATCGAGCACGCCTGCAAATTCAGGAACTATAGATTCAATAGAGCCGGCCCCGATCTTCCTGAGCCTGAAAAGAAGGATGTAGCGCGAATAATACTTTTTATGGACATACGTGGAATACGGAACGGACTCAAGCCCTGCGTTCGCGTTGCCGATAATGGAGCAAAGATCATTCAAACCGAAAGCGATAAGAAGACCGCCCTTCGCATTGACCTCAGAGCGAACTTCGCTTTCCGTATAAGATTCATTCCAATTTTTCGTGGAAAGATACTCGCTACCAAGCGTCTGATAAATTGTGCGTCCGAGATGCGATGCAGGGCTGATAGCCGCAACCACAAGACCATTTGTCATGCTCTTCGTAATGCAAGCTGCATAATCAGGGTCAAGCCCATCTGACGCGCCAGGAACTGTTCCATCATCTCCACGCGTATACCCATTAAAAGAAGGATATCCTTCAGCCTTTTCGTAGTGCCGGACGACATACTTAAGACCTAACCTTCCACTGAACGCTTCTGCCTCGGCAGCGTTAAGTTTATAAAGACATAAGAGAGAGCGCAAAGAAGGATGAAGCCCTTCGTTTTTCTCCGCGACAAAAGTAGGGTCTAGAGCGCCGAGATTGGAAGGCCCGAGGTAAAGTGTCTTCTCGCCGATAGTCTGCTCTGTAAAAACGATTCTATCGCCTGACGTCACTCTATCGCCCTGCTCGGCATCAGCAGAACAGTCTGCATATATCAAATTGTCGAGCCTATTGAGAAAGCCTCCCGCGGCAAGAAATGAACTGACGGCGCGTTCCACCGCTTTCTGGTTCGCAAGAGAAACCTTTCGCGCGGCAGCCTCTTTTACTCCCCCCACCTTCGAAACGGCAAGCGTTGAAATAATCGCGACAATCGCAATCACCATCAAAAGCTCAATAAGTGTGAATCCCTTTTTCATTTTCATCTTCCTTTCTTTTTCTTTCTATATTAAACGGCGCCTAAAACATTTTAGTTCAGTTTATCAAATTTTTTGCGTCCTTCTCAATTGTTCGAACTTTTATCTCTCCCGTTTTCTCGTCACGGTGCGTCATCATCGACCCTCTCGCGTCGCGCGCCGGGTGCGCGGAGAGCACTTTAAGAAGCTCCTTCGAAGCCTTTCCTCCTTCAAAAGGCGTCATTATCACATACGGCCTAATCAAAACGACGAGTTCCGTGCGCTTCATAACTTTTTCAGTTCCTCTGAAAAGCCACCCTATCAGCGGTATCGAACCTAAAAACGGAGTGCGGTAGTATCTGTCGGACTCAACTTCGCTGATAAGCCCGCCTGCCATAACGGCCATCTTATCCTTCGCAACGAACGTGCCTGCCAGCGAACGCGAAACGACGTATTCTATCTCCTTGTTTTCGCCCTTGCCTCCCGTGACAGGAATGGAGACTTTCTCAGGGCTGATGGACGAATTCTCCTGCAAGAGGCGCAGAGTTACAGTTCTGTCGGAATTTATGCTCGGCGTAATAAGAAGCATGTTTCCTACATCCTTGCGCTCAATCTCCACCGTAGGCTCGGTGTTTTCGATAACGCCTTGCGTAGATGTAGTCTCGCCGACGGTCCAACCTGTGACAATCGGATATTCCTTCCCATCGAAAATGCGCGAGACTTCATTGTTGGCAGTAAGAAGCGTTGGAGTTGCGAGAGTTTTTACTTTTCCATCCTTCTGCATAAGTTCAATCTTCGTAACCAGTTCTGAACTGAGCGTCTTAAACGAGAAAGTCGGAGAGAACGAATCCATCGCCGCGGACGCCGTCTGAGCGAGGTCGGAAAAAATATTATTTTCCTTCGAGCCGCTCACGGCGCCTGACCTGCCGTTGAACGAATACTGAAATGTCGCGGTGAAGTCGTCTGTTATATCAAGTTCAAGAACTTTCACCTCCATAAGCACCATCGGAGTCGGAACATCAAGGCGTTTTACAAGCGAGCGTATTTCATCCATTATTTTTACATCGCTCGTTCTTACGATAAGCATATTATTCTTGCGCGAAATCGACACAAATATATTTGCAGGGCCGAATACGCTCATAGCCTTGGCTTGCTCAAAGAGATTCGTGTTTCCAGCCTCAATCGCCCCATCGAGCATCTTTGCCTCTGCGGCGGAAAGAGAAAAATCTCCCGAGCGCGCAAACCTGCGTTTCGGATCAAGCCTTTCCCATTGCGTAAGGCGCGAAAGCGCATCGCCTCTGCTGAACGAAAACATCCCGGCTCCTGAACGCGAACCTGACGATGACGAGCGCGGCGACTGCATCTCCATGAATTGAGAATTTCCATTCTCCTCGATTACGCGGAAGCGGCGGAAGCGGCGGGAAAGATCGTATTCGTCGTCTTCATCAAACTCCTTCTCGCCGAGCGAGAGAAGCGTTCTTTCAGGATAAAGGCTGTATATGGCAGATGCCACCTCAAGGACGTTCGGATAAAGAAGAGTAAACGTCTCAGTCGTCTCTTCCCTAAACGTATTTAAGCTTTCAGCATACTCTTCCATCGTCGTTATACGGATAATTGAGCCTTCTTTCTCGCTGCGATACCAAAGCCCGGATGCACGGCAAATTTCCTCGACTGCCACCTCGGCCGTGACGTTGCGCAGAAACATTGAAACTTTTTTCGATGCAGTCTTCTCCGATGTGGCAATATTAACTCCTGTCTGATCGGAAATAAGACGCATCAAAGAGCCCATGGCAACTCCATCGCACTCTAGATAGCGCAAGTAATTCTCGCCTGCTTTTTTAGGAGACAAAAGCGGCGTGTACGAGCCTGGAAGAAGAACATTTTTTCCCTTCGATGAAGAGCGAAACTCTATGCCTCTTTCGCTCACCTTGTCGACAAGAAGAGGAACTCTGACGCCGTCGACACTCTCCTTTAAAACGCTGCCCTTTCTGACAACTTGAGAAGTTTGAACGCTCCTACCGACAAGGGCCGCGCCCTCCCCTGTACCTCCTACGACGAGAGCGAAAAGTTTGAGCGTTCCGTCGCACGCAAGGCGGCTTCGCAATGCGTCCGCCATCGCGTCAGTCACCTGAGTCGGATCTGCCGCGCTCGCGATGAACGAAAGCAGAATGAGAGAAATGAGTGTTTTTGTTTTTTTAGTTTTCATGATACTCCTGCCATTGCAAATATTGCCGTGAAAAAAGCTATGTAGACAAAACCGACTATAAGAGCCGTGACGACGATTACAACAGGCTCTATCATCATTCCAAGACGTTTTACCGCCACAGAAAGCAGCATCTCATGGAGGCGCGCCGTTTCGCCAAATGTTTCCGGAAGAGACCCACTCGTCTCACCCACCGCCGCCATGTGGCGAAGCATCGGCGTAAACTCTGGCGCCTTTTCAAGCGCCTGAGCGAGCGACGAGCCAGCGAGTACATCATCATGTGCGGCGAGAACACGCTTTTTAAACCGCGCATTTGAAAGTATACCCGCACCAGTTGAAAGCGCATCAAGGAGCGCCACTCCAGACTCTGTCATAATCTGCATGGACCTTGCAAAAAGCGCCGTTCCAGAAAGGCGCAAAATTTTTCCCGTAACTGGAATGCGCAAAATAGCGGCATCTTCCATGTCTCGCCCCTTCTCATTAAGACGCACGGCGAAATATACTGCCGCCATCACGGCCGCCCACACGGGAATATAAAGGCCGTTAACAGAAATCCATTCCGACACATCGACAAGCGAACGAGTAATTTCAGGGAGCGCACCGCCGCCGTCTTCGAGAAAAGCTGCGATTTTCGGAATAACGGCAAGGACAAGATATATGCTAACTCCGATTGCAGAAAGAACGACGACAAAAGGATACATAAGAGCGTTTATGACGGCCGTTCTCAAATTGCGCCGCGCCTCAAGCTGATCTGCCGCGCGCGACAGCGCAAGCGACAGTTCGCCCGAACGCTCGCCCACTTCGCTTAAGCGCACGACGACGGCGGAAAAAACGCGAGGCTCTGCAGAAAGCGCTTCGGCGAAAGACCCTCCTGCAAGAACTCTCTGAGAAACACGCATCCACATAGCGCGCTCACGCGTTGACGACGCCTGCTCAATTAATGTATTAAGTCCTTGAAGAAGCGCAACAGCGCTTTTGAGCATCGATGAAAGAGCCCTCAGCGAGGTTTCTACATTAAAACTTGTCACGGGTTTTAGCCACGACGGATGCCAAGGCGGAGGAAGATGTGAAGCGTCCTCGCGGATCTCCTTGATTTCAAGCACGAGAAACTTCTCTCCGCGAAGTTCCTCCGATAGAGCTTTGCACGATGCAGCAGAGCGCGTGAAGACGCGTGTAGCGCCTCCCGCATCCCTGACTGTCGCTGCAAAAGTCTTCATCACGATTCTATCCTCATCGCCTGAGCTTCTGTAATGACGCCTGAAAGAACCTTCTCCCTCGCCGAGAGCGAAAGAGAAACAAAGCCTGACTCGACGGCCGAATTAAGAATCGCCTCTTCCGACGCTCCGTCTGCAATAAGGCGCGACGCTTTAGCATCTATCTTAAAAAGCTCAAAAACGCCAGTCCTCCCTTTAAGTCCCTTCCCTGAACAAGACGGACATCCTTTGCCGCCGCAGGCGCGGCAGAGAGTGCGCACGAGACGCTGAGCAATAGATAGTCGCAGCGTGGCGGAAATAAGATGGTTGGCAAGCGACATATTCCTCAAGCGCGTAACTGCCGCGACAGCGCCGTTGGCGTGGAGAGTCGAAAGAACAAGATGCCCTGTCAGGGCCGATTTGACGGCAACATCAAGAGACTCGCTGTCTCGTATCTCGCCAATCATCACCACATCGGGATCGTGCCGTAGAATAGACTTGAGCGCCTTTGAGAAATTAACCTTGTCGGATGAATCCACCTCTGCCTGCGAAACTCCTGGGATTTCATATTCCACGGGATCTTCTACCGTCATTATATTTTTCGCGCTACCCTTGAGAAGTTCCGCAATAAAAGCATAGAGAGTCGTTGTTTTCCCAGAGCCTGTAGGTCCCGTCAGCAGAACGAGCCCCTGCGGCTTAAGAAGAATATCGTTTACCATTTCGCGTTGAAACGGCAAAAGACCTATGTCATCAAGCGAAAACTTCTCACCTCCCACCTCAAGAAGACGCAATGTGATGCGCTCGCCATGCCGCACGGGAAGAGTTGCCATGCGGATATCAAGCGGATTTGATGATGTCGGCGAAGGCACATTCATCCGCCATGTAAAACCGCCGTCCTGCGGCGCGCGTTTTTCGGCGATATCCATTGAGGAGAGAACCTTAAGTCGCCCAGTAAGAGCACCCTGCATGGAAGACGGAATGCGAAGAACGTCCTCAAGCTCTCCATCTATCCTAAACCTCACTCGCACAAAACTCTCAAACGGATCTATGTGCACATCCGATGCGCGCATGAGAAGCCCTGCGCGCAAGATGCGGTCGACAAGCGCGACGGGATCTGTTATGCGATCGACATGAGAAAGAAGATCAGCGGCCGATAGCATTGAGCCTCCCTTTTAAGAGTTCCGGATTTTTAGTCACAGCCATGGCGCTTCGCTCTGAAATAAGTGAAGAGGAAAAAAGTTCAACTAAAGACTGATCAAGCGTTCGCATTCCTAAAGCCCGGCCAGTCTCTATGATGGAATAAAGCTGCTGGGAGCGGCCTGTTGCTATGAGATTTGCGCTCGCAATATTATTCACGAGAATCTCGCAGACGGGATAGCGCTTCGTGCCGTCAACAGAAGGAATCAGATGCTGTGCGCAAATGCCGCGAAGGACGAGAGACAACTGATGGCGAGCGCCGTCCTGCTCTTCTGCCGGGAAAACGGAAATAATTCTTTCCACCGCGCCTGCGCAGTCGCCGGCATGGAGAGTCGCAAAAACAAGGTGTCCCGTTTCTGCCGCCCGAAGAGCAGTCCTTACAGTATCGACATCTCTCATTTCGCCGACAAGAATGACATCAGGATCTTGGCGAAGCGCCTCGACAAGAGCTGAATTAAAACTTACGGCATCGCGCCCGATCTGCCGCTGATTAACAAACGACATTTCTGATTTATGGACATATTCAATAGGGTCTTCAAGCGTGATTATATGCCCGGCGCGATGCTTGTTGATTGCATCTATCATCGTTGCGAGCGTAGTTGACTTGCCTGAACCTGTAGGACCTGTGACAATGAAGAGACCGTCGCGCTCATCGCAGAACCCGGCGATTCTGGCAGGAAGGCCCAATTCGGGAAAAGTTTTAAACGTCGAATCAAGCCTGCGGATAGCAACTGCGTGGCGAGAAGACTCCCTGTAGACATTGAACCTGTAACGCACACCGGCAGGCGAGGTGAGAGCTCCGTCAACAGAACCTTTCTCCATCAGAAGAAGCCGAACCTTCTCCGTGCCTCCGGGACTTCCGAGAGGCAAGGTAAAAAGCCCCAACTCCGTGGCTATGGCATCTGTCA
>JAEIGA010018785.1_pt1 | contig 10535 bp, 25 predicted proteins | sample 9270691 | NCBI WGS metagenome assembly JAEIGA01 (sample SAMN17057246, study PRJNA624740) | gut metagenome | biome: biome; isolation source: fecal sample | host: Bos grunniens | place: China: Xizang | collected 2019
AATAGATGCGTTCACCAAGCTTATCTCCCCGGACAACATACCTGTACCAGAGCCGGACGATTACTCTTCGCTGTTTGCCGTTGGCGATAACGACGAGCAGTTCCCGTTCATCATGGCCGATGCGTACGGGTATTACAAAATCGTGACTGGCTGGGAAGGCGACGAGGAGTTCATTGCCACCACCATGCCTACCGACGACGACCTGGCGATGGAGTTCTTCCACGATTACAGCCTCGACAACCCCTACGAGTTCATGCTCGACGAAGTTCTCGCGGCGCTGGACGAGATCGCAGAAAAGTAAACCGAGACGACAGGAAGGATCTGGAACCATGACTAAGGCATTTATCGACATCGAGCTCGGTGTGACCGAGGAGGGCAAGTACGGGGCTATCGTGTACGAGCTCGACCCCAAAGACCTGACAACCCAACGCCGCCCATTCGCCCTCGTCGGGTATGACAGCGAGGACGAGGCGTATGAGGAGGCATGCAAGGTTCTCGACCAGAGGTACGGCAAGAACGGCTGGAGCGTCTAGCTCAGCCGATGAAAGACGACGACAGGAAGGAAACGACATGAGCAAGTTTTACGGACAGATCCAGGGTCAGGCCACGACCATCGCGAGCCGCAGGGGCTCCGCAAACTCCCATATCAAGGCGAGCGTCCAGAGCTATGACGGCTCCATCATCACCGAACTGTACTACGGGGACGACGACGAGCTCCGCATCAGGGTCGAGCACGCCGAGGGCAGCTCGTTCAGCGGGCACCCCATCTACGACGGCACGGTCGATGGCATGGTGCTGGCACTCCACTCGGCGTGGTACAGCGATACAAGCGAGTTCGTGGCGGATCTGGAGGAGGAGAACGATGCGTAGCAGTAGCTGGAGGGGAGACGCGCTCGTCGCGTCTCTGATCGCGTTGTGCGAGCTTGAGGACACCCCCGACCTGGACGACGAGGAGGTGTCCCGCAGGGCTTCCGAGCTGATCCTGGAGGCGAAGCCGAAGCTCGATGCGGCCTGGAGCGAGTTCGAGGAAAGTTTCGAAAAACTTCAAAAAAGGTATTGACGGCACCTACGGTTAGGGTATATACTCTAACCATAGACGAAATGGAAACGACCGAAAGGATCTCAAATGGCACTCACTCAGAAGCAAGTCAAGGAAATGTACCAGGGCAAGAAGTTCGGCGACAAGTACCCTGAAACCATCACGACCATCGTGTTCGACAGGAAGTACGCAGCACGCGGTCTCTATGTGGCAATCCTGCTCAGCGGAAGGTATGAGGCCGAGTGGAGCGGCTACGACGTGGAGGCCATCATCGACATGGAGACTGGCGAGAACCTTATCCCAGGCCGCTGCCGCCCGTGCTACAGCCGCGACGATGCTTTGAACGTTGCGAGCGAAATGCTCTACTGCTAGACCGCAAGACGACAGGAAGGATCTGGAACCATGACCACCAAGAAGCAAATGCCGAAGCACGTCATCGACAAGCTGGAGCGCATCAACCGCCACCTCGACGCAGCCATGAAACTCCGCGAGCAGGTCGAGGAATGGCTGGAGCATGACGGCGTGACCGACTGGGGCTACGACTTCATGACCGACTACCGCATCGCCGAGGAGTTCATGTTCGACATCGAGGGGCTGGCGCAGTTCTATGCCGACTGCGCGGATCAGCGATAGGAGGCGGAGGAGATGAAGCGAACCGACCGATATGTCGTAGCTGGCTATCGCGGCACCTACGGCATACCAGTTACCAGGAGGGTTTTCGTCGATGACGAAGGCCACGAGTATATCCGCAAGGGCGGTCAGTATATCGAGATGCCGAGCAGGCTCAAGGGCAAGTCGATACGAGAGGCGAGGAGGTAGCCCAATGTCGAAAAGACTGACGAACGCCGAGTACATAGCCGAGTGGGATCTCTGGAGGCTCCACGACTGGTATGCGGTGGATCAGAAGGACGCGGAGACGGGTGCTGAGTTGAGGCTCTACGTCACCCCGATTCGGGCTGATGCGGTGCTGTACGCCTCCAGGAAGGCCACGGGCTACGGCCTGGTCGACTACCTGGGCGAGCCGTGCGAGCCAGGGGAGTTCGGTGCGTATCCGTTCTTCCGCATGACCATCATCGATTCCGAGAAGGCTCTGGAGTTCATGGAAGGGGACGAAAATGCCTAAGACCGAGAAGCACTACAGCGACGTTTTCTACTTGAAGGTCACGCCCCTGATGGTGAAGGCCGTCAAGGAGGCCGCAGCGAAGGATCGTACGAGCGTGAGCGCGTGGATCCGCCTCGCTATCCGCGAGAAGCTGGAGCGTGGCGAATAGGGGTTCGACAGCCCCTATTTTTTTTCAAAAAAGGTATTGACGGCATATCAAATAGGGTATATACTCTAACCATAGAGAACGACGACAGGAGGAAACAATGAACCGCCAGATCAATGATGCAATCGCCAACGACAGCAAGCTCGCAAAGATGGCAGATGAACTCGTAGAGACCGCAACCGCTCTCCCCTACAAGGCAAACCGTGACAAGGCGATGTCCTACCTGAGCGGCATGGTGGCTATGTTCACGATGGCGCTCCCCGACATTCCTTGGCTCATGGTTGACGATGTTTGGGGCTGGCTCTGGGAGCAGGCAGGAAAATAGGTAACAAGCCCACGGGGGAGGGGCAAAGCTCCCCAACCTAATAGACGACGACCGAAAGGAACGACCATGACCACCAAGGAACGCATCAACGAGATGATTCTCAACACCATCGCAACTAACCGCGAGGACACCCCGAAGTACCTGGACGAGCTTACGGCTCTTGGCTATACGGTCGAGCGCCCAGAGGAAAGCCCGTATGCGAAGCGGTATTGGAAGGTGAACGGCCTGACTGGCAGCAACAGCATGCTCCAGCACTACGGCGTTGACCTTCGAAGCGGCAGGGTTGAAGGCTACGAGCACACCAGTCGCGTGGACTATGTGGACTACCTGGAGAAGGCTCCGCAGCGCGGCAAACGCCGCGAATGGGCTGAGGCCGACGACGGTAGGATCCTGCAACGCCGCAGTATCCGCAAGGGTCGCCGCCCGTTCAGCGAGAACAAGGTCGTGGCAGAGTACAAGAAGCTCAAAGAAGATGCCGCATACGCACAGCGCATGGCAGATAAGGCAGCCGCCGAATGGCTGGAGGAGGTAACCGAGCTTCGCAAGATCATTGCGGATGCGCAATACAAGATCACCCTCGCCGATATGGAGCTCCGCGACAAGAAGATGGACGCAGCCCTGGCGAATGGATCCATCGTAACTTTCCTGGAGGAGCACGGCGTAAAGTAGCTTCCAAAAAAGTTTGAAAAAAGGTATTGACCCCACGAAACAAAGGGTATATACTTAAGCCATAGACGACAGGCAATCAACCGAAAGGAAACGACAATGACTACCAAGACCAAAACCACCAACGAGATGATCTTCGCAACCCTGACCACCACCAAGAAGCGCACCCCGAAGTACGCTGACCAGCTCCGCGAGCTCGGCTACACCGTCGAACCTGGGTTCGAGTACTGGAAGGTCAACGGCCTCTGCGTGAGCCGTTACAGCAAGCTCGGTATCAGGCTTCGCTGCCGCTATATCGAGGGCAAGCAGAACATCGCCAAGATCGACTTTGAGGACTACTTCAAGAAGTACGACAGCCGCTGGGCAAAACGCTCCTGGAGCTTCGAGAATGAATCTATTGCGGACGACGGCAAGATCTGGCAGCGCAAGTGCTACCGCGTAACCACCTATTATGACCACTGGGATAGTAAAGCGCGCGAAGCCGTGTACTACAAGCACCGCTATATGTTCACCGAGGACAGCAACCGCGTCATTGCAGAGTACAAGCGCCTCAAGAAAACTGCCGACACTGGCTGCACCGAGTATGGCTGGGACAGCGCCGAGAGCGAGCTCAACTGGGTAGCAAAGCGCGAGGAGGAGGTGCGCAAGGCAGAACAGAAGCTCGAATATGCGAAGGCGCAGCTCGAAAAGGCAAAGGAGGACTACCTCAAGGCTCAGAAGCGCAGGGTCGATGGCTTCCTGGAGCTCAACGACTTCCTGCGAGAGCACGGCGTACGCCGCTAGGCTACCTGGAGGACGAACCCCCAGGGATACACCGAAAGGTTCTCATTAATCTCATACGGTGTACCATCTTTCGCTGACACGAACCCCTGCGGGGGTTCGTTTTCTTGCCAGGAGAACACGACTTCTGCTCCTGAGATCTCCCCGTCCGCTATAGAGACGTTGACACGCCTCACGAAGGCCGTTATCGCCTCTGGTGACTGTGTACCTACAAACCTGGACAACCACGCCTCAATCGACTTCATATCGGCTCTGGAGGCCGTTTCGCGTGCCTGTTCCGCAGCTTCAAGGTCAGCCACCTCAGCCCTCGCCGAGACTATCCTCCGCGCCAGGCTGTCGTCAGCCCCGACCTTCGCAGCCATGTCGTTGAGGTTCTGGAGCTCCCGCCTCGCAGCTGATAGCCTGGAGGACGTGTCGTCGGGTGCCGATAGGATCTCCATCATTCCAGCTGCCACGGATCTGACCAGCTCCGCATCCGACATGGCCTCGCGGATAGCCGAGAACACCGCCCGCTCCAAGCCCTCGCACCTGACCCTCACCGAGCCGTTGGAATAGTAGCGGTATTCGCTGGATCTGCCACGGGCGCTCTCGCCGTGCCAGGGGTTGCCGTCCTGGTCGAATATCAGACCCGATAGCGGGTACGAGTGGGGCTTGCGCCTCGGCCTGGCCTTTATGCCCTGGACTGCCAGCCACTCGCCCTCGGAGACGATGGCAGGCATGCCGCCTGGCACGGTCACGCCGCCCCAGGAGTACTCGCCCATGTAGCGCCTATTCTTGAAGGCTTGCGAGAATATGTTGTACGCCCGTTTATAGCTCGTTCCCATCTTGTCGTGCATCTTGGTAGCCACGCCGCCTATCGTCTCCCCAGAGGCTCTGAGCTCGAACCCCTCCCGTATCATCGAGGCCTCGCGCTCGTCGATGACGTAACGTCCGTCCTCGCCCGTCCTGTATCCGTAGAGCCTGTTCCCGTTCGCCAGGCATCTCCTCGCGTTGTCCATCATGCCCCTCCGCACGTTCTGGCCTAACTGCCGCGAATAGAATTCAGCCGTCCCCTCAAGCACGGCCTCCAGGAGGATCCCCTCGGGCGTGTCTGGTATGGCCTCGGTCGCGCTAACCACCGTCACCCCGTGCTTCCGAAGCTGATGCTTATACACCGCGCTGGCGTAGCGGTCGCGGGCAAATCGGTCTAGCTTGTAGACCACCACATGTTGCCATTCCCCAGCCCTCGCATCGGCGACCATCTGCTGGAACGCCGCCCGATTGTCCGAGGTTCCAGACTGCGCCGCGTCCGAGTAGATCCCGACAACCTCCAGGCCGTTCCTGGAGCAGTAGCCCTGGCAGATCTCGACTTGCTGGCCTATGCTCTCGCCCTTCTGCCTGTCGCTGGAGTATCGGGCGTATATCACGGCCTTCATTCCGCGACCGCCCTTGCGAGCCTGACGAGCAGTTTGCGGCGAGATGGCGTGAGTTGCGAATAGATGGTTACCAGCTCGTCAATCGCAGCTCCAGCGGGTTTCTCAAGGCCGAGAAGGGTATCCGTCGATACGTGCAGAGCCCTGGAGATGGCTATCGCGTTCTTCGCGCTCATGTCAACCTTGCCAGATATGTAAAGGCTTATCGTCGATTGGCTGATCCCCGTTTTCGCGGCGAGCTCTTTCTGCCGCATGTCTCTGTCGTCCATGAGTTGCACCAGCCTGTATCCGTAGCTCATATCCTCCTCCGTCCTCCATGTTCTGCTAGGGCTACTTTAACAGATGTTTCAAAAAAGTTAAACAAAAGTATTGACATGTTGGCATGGCGTATTAAGATGTTGGACAGGAAGGAGGCGAACGAATGTACCCGAACATACAGCACTATATCGATGACAACGACATCAAGCTGGCTACCGTCTGCGAACACCTCGGACTGACGTACCAGGGTCTCCGCAACAAGATGACTGGCAAGCGAGACTTCAAGGCATCGGAGATCGAATCGCTGGCGCGTTGGTGGGGAGTGTCCACCGACTGGCTGCTGGCAGACCGTTATGACGTTTAGCGGCATGTGCGCCTATCTGGCGCAACTGTATCTGAAAGAGATGACGACAGGAGGAGACGATGGACACGGAAAGACTGAGGGCAGCCCGAAAAAGGGCTGAGCAGTTCGAGCGGGACAAGGAGGCGGCTGCGATGTATTTCGCGGCGATCCTGCTGTTCGTGCTAGGACTGGCTTTATGAGGCGAACGAGGTGGAGCGTGTTGCGCGATTACGTTATGAACAGGGTGCCGTTGAAGCGGCGACCCAGGTTCACCAGGCAAGGCCATGCCTACGTCGATGAAAAGACGAAGGCAGACCAGGAGGCGGTAGCTAAAGCCTATAGGGGCAAGCGGCATGATGGGGCTGTCAGGCTCGATGTGCACGTCTACAGGGCGTTGCCGAAGGACAGGCCGAAGGGGACTACGTCCGAGCCCGATATTATCCGTCCCGACCTGGACAACATCGTCAAGGCCATCATGGACGGGCTCAACGGCGTTGCCTATCTGGACGACAGCCAGGTTGTCGAGATTCATGCGTACAAGCACTCGCGTGTCCGCAAACCTGGAGACAGCATCAGATTCTCAGTGCAGGAGGCAGAGACATGGATCTAACGAGGAACGAGGAGCTCGCCGCGCTGCGGGTTCTAAAGAAGCAGATCGAGGAACGGCTCTCGGATCTGGAGGGCGAAGTGCGGCTCGACTTGCTGAACGCCTACGAGAACAGCGAGGGCGATATAGACAGCTTCAACATCAGGGTGGCTGGCATGAAGGTCGGCAAGGCTGGTCTCAGGGTGCCAGGCTTCAAGGCGGCGATCGTGCCAGGCAGGGACGATATGGCGCTGGCCTTCCTGGAGGCTCACGGCCTGACCGAGCTCCAGCCGATAAAGGGCTGGCAGGACAGGTTCACCAACGTGGGCGGCGAGGCGGTCTACGCCGAGACGGGCGAGATCTGCGATGGCATCTACATGGCTCCGTCCAGGGCTCCGTATGTGAGCTTCACGGGCTTCAAGGCCGATGATGTGCGCGAGGCGTTCCAGGCGCGTGGCATCGATGCTGGCGACGTGCTCAGGCTGGCGGGTGGTTTCGATGTGTAGCCTGGAGCGGGACGGAATGCCCGACTACGAATACCCGTGCGAAAGCACCCCTACGGCTCCGTGCCGAGACGGCGACTGGCAGTGCGAATATCTGCGGAGCGGCTGGGTGAAGTTCCGAGACGGCGAGCGCGAGGTGTTTTGGTGCGCCAACCCCAATTGGTACAGCCTCGACGACATTGAACTATTCGACTACAGACGAGCGGAAGGACGGCGAGTTTAGGAAATGACTGACAAGAAGGAAATGACGATTCACGAACGGCTCATGGAGGCTTGCAAGGAGATGCACAACCCCGCGCTCGATGCGACGGGGCAGGTGGGCGGCAACCGCCGCTACAAGTACGCGAGCCTGGCAAGCATCTTGAAGGCGGTTCGTACACCGCTCCTGGAGTGGGGGCTGATGCTCAGCCAGGGTTGCCATTACAAGGAGGCGCAACACGCCCCTGGAGGCGGTTTCTACGAGCTTGAGACCAGGGTCATCGCCACCGATGGAACGTTCCTATTATTGGACGACCGTGCGTTCTACAACGACACGAACGCCCAGAAGGTCGGGAGCTTCGAGACCTACATGCGTCGCTACGCGATCTGCTCGGCCTTCGGGCTGGTAGGTGAGGAGGACGACGACGGCGCGGCGACCACCGATGTCAGGCAGGCTCAGGCAGCCCAGGACGATGCCCGCTCCGCAGGCCAAGCCCTCGGCGATGCCATCAACGTCTACTGCGTGGCGACTGGATCCGACCCAGCTGCGGTTCGCAAGCACGTGCGCGAGAAGCTGGCTCAGACTGGCGAGGCTGGCAACCCAGCAGCGTTGAGGCGTGAGGCCGCCAACCTCCACCAGGCCGTGAAGGCTCTGAACGCGGGGCAGCAGTAATGTCGGTGGAGCTCCAGAGGGCTATCCAGGAGGATCTGGCTGCGCTCCGCGAGATGACCGAGCGAATGCGCGAGGACGGCATCGAGGCGGCGAAGGCCGAGGCGACCTACCAGGCCGCCAAGGCCAAGCGTGTTGTCGAGCTGTCGCAGGTGTGCTCCGCAGCCCAGGTCGGCATGAGGATCAAGGGCGATCCGATGGTCAACTCCTACCTGATGGAACGGGAGTGCGCCCGATATATATGGGAGGCCGACAGGGAGGCCATAAACACCCTGAAAATAGCCATCAGAATGGCTGAGAACCAACTACAGCGGGAGTGGCAGGGCTGATGCTGTGTGAGGTGTACAAGGTCGAGGACGGCTGGCAGTGCGGAAACTGCGGCAGCATCTTCGATGGCAAGCCAGCCCACTGCCCGTTCTGCGGCTCCGTAGCCCAGTCCTATATCGACGAGGGGACTTGGGAGCAGGCCGCTGTTTACTGGTACGACCTGGGGTTCGACTACGGATACCAGGCGGCTCTAGACGATATGAAAGACGAGGAACGAAAATGAACCAAGTGTGCATCACGGGTAACTTGACAAAGGACGTTGAGCAGCGCCAGACGGCTGGAGGCCGCTCAGTCCAGAATTTCCGCGTGGCTGTCAACGACCGCCGCAAGAACAACCAAACTGGAGAATGGGAGGACGTGACCAGCTTCATCGACTGCGTGGCCTTCGGCAAGGACGGCGTTGCCAAGTATATGACCAAAGGCCAGAAGGTGGGAATTTCGGGGCGTTTGAACCAGTCCACCTGGCAAGCCCAGGACGGCTCAAGCCGTTCAAGGATCGAGATAATCGCCAACTCCGTGGAGTTGCTGGGGCAGCGCAACAACGCACCGCAGACGGCTCCTCAGAGCCCTGTGCAGCCCATGACTGGCATCGTTACGGAGGGGTTGTACGTTGACGACCTCCCGTTCTAAAGACACGCTCGCGGAGATCTACCGCCCGCTGATGGAGGCTCCGAGCATGATAGCTGGGCGATGCTTCATCTGCGGGCGGACGGAGCCTCTGAACCAGCATCACATCGTTTGGAGATCCTGGGGCACGCTCTACAGGGACGGCCTGGAGATGCGGAAGCCGACGATCACCTTATGTGGCTTCGGGAACAACCTGGCAGATGACCACGGGCGGTACTACTGCCACGGCCTGGCGCATCACCGCATGCTGCACTTCCGATGGGCTCAGAGCAACAAGGCTCCGACGCTCACGAGGCCGTTCAACTTCCACGGGGCTGGCAGGCTCCAGTATCTGATAACCGACAAGCCCACTGACTACCTCGACGCGCTCGAAATGGACGGGTGGCGCGATGTGAGCCTCGCGGGCAAATAGACGACAGGAGGCATTGAGATGCAACGAAAAGATTGGGAAAAAATGAGGCCGTGCGCGAAGGGTCTCCCGTGCAGGAGCATCGGCTTCGGGTGGACGTACAACTGTTCGCGCCTGTGTCGGCAGACGTTGATGTTCGGCGACCATGAGCATGACGTTTGCTGGTGCCTCGACGATGGCGACGACCTGATCCTGTTCAGCGGCGAGGAGGCCGACGACGGGCGCGTCTGCCGTGGTGCTATTGGTGGAGGTGCCAATCATGGCAACGTGTCCTTTTAACGGCTTCAAGCCGTGCGAGAGCGCGTGCGCCATCAAGGTCAATGGGATCTGCGGCTTCGTCGCCCTCGGAGGTAGGCTCACCCAGGTGAAGCAGGCCATCGAGGGGCTCCAGGGATCCGTGGACGAGCTCGCGTTGCTTGTATCTGAGAATGGCTCGGACGGGACGGAGGAGGCTCCGAAGGTCGTCCGCGAGGTGAGCGACCAGGAGGTCGACCAGTACGTGGAGGCCGTCAACCCGCTCACGATAGCCAACGTCTCGACCTCCCAGGTTTACAAGGACTTCGAGAGATGGTGTTCAGGCCGAGGGCTGTCACCGTGCACCCAAATGAAGCTGAGCAGGCGCATAACGCACTTCCACCCACTGGAGGCGAAGGTCGGCACGTTCGTGCCTATTGCGAAGGGCAGGTGCTGACATGTCTGGAGTGTGCAGGAATTACCAGTACGGTGGCGACACCAAACGCTTCAAGTGCTCGGTATGCGGTTTCGTCGGCTGGGTCACAAGGGCGGGAAGCGGCGAGGCTATTATCCCGCCGTACTGCCCAAGTTGCGGGTGCTCAGTCCTCGACTGCGCGATCCCAGCGGACGGGGCAAGCCGCGCCATCGCACATGGCAACGGGCGGTTCTCATGGCTCGTATGCTCATTGTGCGGCACCCCGCTCATTCCGCACGATCGGTTCTGTCCGAACTGCGGCGCGAAGGTGGTGGACACCGATGACTAACGAACTATTGCCCTGCCCGTTCTGCGGCGGCGAAGTGCATATAGCGGTATCAAGTAACGGCTACGGCGTAGAGTGTAGTAACGATAAATGTATTGATTTGCTATGCCTCAACGCTATACCGACCGA
>JAEIGA010018786.1_pt1 | contig 10535 bp, 6 predicted proteins | sample 9270691 | NCBI WGS metagenome assembly JAEIGA01 (sample SAMN17057246, study PRJNA624740) | gut metagenome | biome: biome; isolation source: fecal sample | host: Bos grunniens | place: China: Xizang | collected 2019
GACTGGTAGCGACCCAAGTAGATGGGAAGACCAACGTAGGAACCCTTGAAGGTGTTGTTCTCGATAAGCATCGAGCCGTAACCTGCGTAAAATACGTAGATGTCATATGCAGACCACTCCTGATCGAAAACGCAGTTCTTGATGGTGATGTTACCCGACTGACCGCTACCACGTTTCTGGTCGGTGAAAGCGATAGCGCAACCATAGTAAGTGCTGCTGAATGCACCGTTGAAAACGCAACCGTCGATCACGACGTTACGAGCACCGATCACAGGATTGCTTGCACCACCGCTGTAGATGTTTGCATAGCGCAAACCTTTACCGGTACCGTCGCAAGCAATACCTGCGGTAGCTGCCTCGAAGGTGATATCTTTCAAGGTAACATTCTCCGAGCCATTGAGGTCGATTGCACCAACCTCTGCGCCATTACCAAGAATGGTGGTGTTGTTGGTCATCTTGTAGGTACCCTCGAATTTGTCAGCTACAAGAGCGATGGTTTTCTCGCCATCAGCTGCAAGAGCTGCGGTCAGCTCTGCTGCGGTGTTAACCAAAACAGCACCATAGGGGAAACCGTCAACAATTACAACGTGTTTAGCCTCTTTAACAACCTCCTCGGTACCGGTAGCGGTCAGAGTGCTGTTGTTAACATAGAGAGTGTAGGCATTGTTGTTTTTCAGAACGATAGGAGCAAATGCATTCAGAGTACAGTTCTCGATAGTAGCCTCTTTGCCAGCAGCAGTGTAGATACGTACACCGTAACCATCTGCCTCGTGAGCAGTAACGGTAAGGTTGTCGATAACAACGCTACCATTAGCCGAGTTACCCATGTTTACACCACGGCCACCGTCAACGGTACAATCTTTAACGGTTACATTGGTCGACGACGAAGCCTGAACCAACGAGTGAACCTCAGTTGCATCGCAACCTACAACAGCGAGGTCGTAAGTCTGATAGAATTTAACAGCAACTACGTCGCTAGCAACACCCGAACCGGTGAAGGTACAACCCTCGATGGTTACGTTACGAGCATAACGATCGCTGTTGTTGCCATACTGCGAACCAATAAAGATGCGCTCTGCGTCAGCAGTTACGAAGTTGAAGCCTTTAACCAACAGGCTCTTGCCGGTAGTAGTGCTGCTCTGACCATTTACATAAAGCGAACCATTGAACTCTTTGCCATTACCGTTGATAACTACGTGTACACCCTCTTTCTGGGTAACGGTAGCGTTACCTACGAGATCTTTGGTAACAACGATGTTGATGTTGTCGGTAGCTGCGTCCAAAGCGGCCTGGAGCTCTGCAACGGTCGAAACATAGTTGGTACGGGGATCAACCTGTACGTTAGGATCAACCCACTCGTCAACACCTACCTCGAAGGTGATAGGATAGAGACCCAAGTTCTTGTTGCTGAGGGTAGCAGTGAAGTTGTAAGCGTTGCCCATAGCCAACTCAACACCGGTAAGCTCGGTAGTCTCCTCGAAGGTCTGAGCCAGTTTGTCGCCCATATAGAGTTCTACGGTGAAGGTGATGGTGTAAACATAGTCATCAGCAGCAGGGATGAACAGACGCTCTTTTGCGCTCTCTTTCTTCTCGCCTTTGCCAAGTTTCTCAACCTCGAGGTTGCCGAACTCGTAAGCGGTAGTAGCGTTGCCAAGTACCCAACCTTTGCTGTAATCAGCAACAGCCAAGTCGATAGTACCAGCGTTAGCAGCGGTCATCTTGATGTCTTTAACGAAGATCTTAGCGTTCTCGTTCATAAAACCGTTCTCGAAGGTGAATTTAACTTTCGAGAGCAGGTGCTGGAACTGCAACTTAACGGGAGCAGGCTGTGCGTTGATGTCGGCAGCAGTCGCAACCATCTCTTTTGCATAGAGCAGATCCTCGCTACCATCGATGTTCTCGAACTCAACGGTACCAAGACCCAAAACAGCAGCTTCGGTGGTGCTTGCAAGAGTCAAATCCCAGTTAGCGCTGTTCATAGGAGCCAAAGCACCAAAGTAGTACTTGTGGCTGGGAGTCCAGTACTGAGTGTTGGCGTAGGTCCAACCACCAGCAACCGAACCGGTTACCTCCTCTGCGGTAAATACAGTACCGGTAACGTCGTCCATAATACCCCATACATTGAAACCGTCGATGGTCTCCTGAGTGATGCTGGGATCTGCAGCAGCACGAGTTGCGTTGTCGAGGATAGCCTCGCCGAAAGCGATAGCATCACCACCCTTAACATCTACAAGCTCGTCATTTACACAGCTTACCATAGCCATGGCAGCAAGTGCTACAACAAATAACTTTTTCATAATGTTTTGTGTTTGTTAATTAGTTTAGGAAATTATTTGGGTTTGTTTTTTGGTTTTCCAAAATTAGAGCGCTACACCATCAAATTTGATAGTAGCTGCGTAATTATTGCCATTCAAGATAAGCGACTTAATGTCGTTACCGTTGGTGAAAACACAGTTGTTGAAGTCGGCCTCAACACCAGCACACTTAACGCAGCACTGAGCCTCGGTGTCGAACTTACAGTTGTTAAACTCGTATTTACCCCACATATTTACACCGGTCCACTTGTCGGCACCAGTCAGCGAAGATTTCTTGTTGAGGAAAGTACAATTGTTGAAAATAACTTTGGTCAGCGACGAGCCAAACATATTGCGACCTACAAAGGTGCAGTCCTCGAAAACGATAGTTGCGTTACCGCTGTCGAAGTGAACACCCTGGTGAGCAAGGTTACCACCAAATACACAACCCTTGAAGGTTACGTTACCATTTGCAATACCTGCGTCGATTACCAAGTTGTTGGTAAATGAGATATTCTCGATATGGGTGTTGGTAAAGTGTGCCTGATATGCGAAAGCGTTCGAACCCCAATCGTTAAAAACGCCAACGGGCTCATCACCATAACCAATGAGCGATACACCCTCGGCCAACGACATTTTACCTTCCATTTTGAGGTCCTCACCATCAGCGGTGGGCATCAGAATTACAGTATTATTTGCCACTGCAAGACCGCTCTTCAACTCAGCATAGGTGTCAGCAACAGCTGCTTTAACACCCTCTACTTTGCACAGAGCGCCGTTTACAACTACCAAGTCAGCGTAAGCAGCAGTAGCATCGTCTACCCATACAGCAAAGTCGCTGTCGGCCTTAACCTCGGCGATATTGATGTTCTCAACGTTGATAGCTGCGCCAACCTTCGATTTAACCAAAATGGCCGATTTCTCCTCGGTCTTGAAGGTGGTGTTTTTAACATTCAGGGTAACTTTCTTCTCGGTGGATTCAACATACTGGTTGTCGATCTTGATACCACGACCGTCGGTTGCAGCCAACATATCGATAGTACAACCATCGAGAGTTACGGTCTGGCCATTGGGCTGAATCCACAAAGCATAGGTGTCGCTGGTGTTTGCATCAGCGATAGTAACCTCGGTCAGTTTACCATCAGCTTTCAGCGCAATAGCTTTGTCGCTCTGAACTTTGTTAAGCTCAACAGGGCAAGCAAAGTTCAAATCGTGGCGGTTCCAAGGACCATTGTTCTTACCGCTGTTGGTGAGTTTCGCATTGTTAATCACCAATTTAGCACCATTCTTGGTAATAATGTGGTTCCAGTCGCTGTTCAACTGGTTGAAAGTTACAGTGTGGCCATTACCATTGATGGTAATACTCCTGGTAATATCGCCACCAAAAGCATTAATCTCATGAGCATTAACATCTACTGCAACATTGTCGGTCAGAGTGATGCAGATATCAAGTGCGTTCTTTGCCAAAGCAGCTGCAAACTCAGCATCGGTGCCAACAACAGCGTTGTGCAAATCGGCATTGAAGTCGCCACCGTTCTCCCAATCCTTAACCTCAATTACGTCGAACTTAACAGGGAACAAGCCCAAGTTCTCGGCATCAAGTTTGGCAGTCAGGTTGTAAGCCTTGCCCTTCTCGAATGCGATACCGGTAATCTGGGTAGTCTCAGTAAAAGTCTGGAGCAAAACATCGCCTGCAAAAAGGTCGGCCTTGAAGCTAATGTTATAGATGTAGTTACCATCGGCAGGAATGGTCAAACGCTCATCGGTGCAATCTTTGCTCTCGGTAACTTTCAAAACATCAACCTCGCCAAAGGCAAGTGTTTGCTTGCTGCCCTCTACCAAAGTCCAAGCAGCATTCTCTTTACCGTTCTGCAAAGCCAAAGTACCCTGGCCGGGAACCTCCATCTGGATGTCATACACTTTAAGAGTGTTGTTGGCATTCTGGAAGCCGTTGGTAAAGGTGAATTTAACCTTCGACAGCATGTGGCTGAAGTGGAACTTAACAGCCTCGGGCTGCTCTACGATAGGATCATCAGTAACAACCTTGTCTACTGCATAAATCAGATCCTCGCTACCATCAACGTTGGTGAAGGTAACAACACCAGGACCATTGATAGTACCATTAGCAGTGTCGAGCGACCAGTTAGCGCTGTCCATAGGAGCAAGTGCAGCAAAATAGTAGGTCTTGGCAGGTGCCCAATACTGAGTGTTGGTATAACCCCATTTGCCATCTACCAAGGTTACGTTCTCGTCCTCGAATACTTTACCACTAACCTGGTTTACTACTGCCCATACGTCGAATGCCGTCAGAGCATTCTCGCCATTAAGAGTAGTGCTAGGATCTGCCGAACGAGTTGCGTTGTCAATGAATGCATTGTCAAAAACAATAGCATCGCCCTCTTTTACACCCACAAGCTCGTCATTTACACAACTTACCATAGCCATGGCAGCCAGTGCTACAACAAATAACTTTTTCATAATGTGTTTGTTTAGGTAATTTAATTAGTAATTGTTTTTTATATATTGTTTTCTCTTTATCTCCTTATATATAATATATAGGTATATCCTACAATGGCAGAGGAATGTCTTCGTAAGGACCCCAATCGTTCACGTCTACATCAAATGCACCCGAACCCTGAGTACCCTCGGTGTGCTCTACCTCGATGCCACTAACGACAATCACACCTCCGTGGGGCTGAGCCTGTACCTGATCGGTTACGTCGAACTCCTTGATAACCATACTACCGTTACGCATCAAAATCTCCAAGTTCAAACCGTGTTTAACAGTTTCGTCGCCACGAGTAGGATAATTCTTATTAGGATAGCCCGGAACACCAAAGGTCGTTACAATAGCCCTGGCACCATAGTCGGTAAGCTCGCAGTCATAGAGAATTGTAGCCGCCTCGTCAGATGTGTTGCCATTGTAGAGCAGTACCGAACGGGCCATTCCCGACAATGCACCCCTGGCAAGTGCCACATATTCCAAACCTTTCGAGAACTCATAGCGAACCTTATAGGTAAATACCAATGGCTGCAAGGTAACCTCTACGTCGGTAGGAATCTCCAACTTCTCAACCAACAAATCCTCATAGTAGTTTGCAAAAAGCATATCGGGAGGTGTCATAGTCACCTCGTTCTTGTTGGCATACTCATTACCCATATAGGTTGCACGGGTACGAGTACGGGTAGTTGCGCGGGTCGAAGCCACATTGTCAGTGTTCGAGAACATAATATACTCGGTGTCGTTGTTGTAGAACAACACATCGTTGTAGCCCTCGTAAAGTGTAACAACACCTCCATCTGGACCAATGTTGTGTTTATCCGACAAGCCCTGCTCGTTGTGGTTCACGATACGGATACCCGAAGGTTTCTCGGGACGCAGCGACTCGTAATCCATATAGTGACTAGGCCATTCGGCACTCCAATCAGGACCGCCGTAGTTTTCCTCCCAGTCATAACGATAATCGGCTATTACGTTAATGTGGTGTTTGTGTGCGTGATCGCTGTGGTGGTAGCACAAATCTTTGTGCTCACACGCGGGCAAGATAACCAACAGCAACAAACTAAGTATGTTTAATGACTTTTTCATTTGTTGCCTCCTTTCATCTCGTTATAGTTTTTGCAACCCAACAGCCATACCAACGACACTTCCAATTTGGTGGGACCGATATATTTACGGTTCTTAGTTGCCTGCCATACATAGCAGTTGTCGATAGGTAGATATTCATAGAATGTACCTGTGTGATAACCCACACCGGTTGTGATATCAAGATTCAGCTTGGGGGCCAAGGGCAGCGAGTAACCATACTCCAAACCGGCACTCCAACTCCAACGGTCGGCCAAAATACCTTTATTACCCAACTCGAAGTCGTAGGTAAGAATCTGGCCGTAAACACCAACGTGGTGGCCGGTCAAAGGTTTATCTTTGGCAGCCTTGCCAAACCAATAGCGGAGCGACAAGTCGCCACCATAAGTACGCCAGTACCAATGTATCCTGTCGGACTTCCACCATGCATAGTGCCAGTTGGCAGCTACCGAGAAATTGTGGCCCAAATAGAACTCTGCACCGATATTGGGAATCAGAGCAAGATCATACAGTGCATTGTTTTTGAGCGACATATAGAATGGGAATGGACACTCCGAACGGGCAGCCTGATTTACAACCAACTCCTGAGTTTTATCGAAACACTCAACCGCAATCACTGCCGAACGAGGCTCGTCGAGACGGTTGCGAGCTACGCTATATGCAATGTGATCCTCGGCAGGAACCAAGTTTGTAATCCAAGGCACCTCGGTGCTAACGGTAGGTACAACTTTCTTGGGACTGTTGGTCTTAAATGCAACAGTATCTGCGCCACCAAATGCGCCAATGTTCCTGGGGGTCTGGGTTGTGAAGGTGAGTTCGGGCTCGGCAGCCTCCTGCTCAACTACAACCTGGTGTACCTGATCGAAACACGACACAGTGATGGTATCCCTACGAGGCTCGGCCATGGGGTTCTCGGCCACCTTGTAGGTAATGCCTTCTGGGGTTGAAACAATATCCGACAACCATTCCGAAGAACTCTCTGCAACAGGAACAACCTCCGATGTGGTGTTAGTGGTGTAGGTAATCACGCCGTTGCCACCCTCAGGACCGAATTTATTATTATCCGAAGTGATGGTACATACGGGATCGGCAGCCTCCTGCTCAACTACAACTTCATATACCTTACCATAACACTCAATATAGATTTTCGATGTACGAGGCTCGGCCACAGGGTTCTCAGCCACCTTGAAGGTAATATCGTCGGCATCAGCCACCACATCCGAGATCCAATCTGCGGTACATGTAGTTCTGGGTACAACCTTGTCGTCTACGTTTTTCTCGAAAGTAATAACGCCATTGCCACCCTCTTCTGTAAATCGGATAGGACTCTCCGAGGTAATCATCATCTCCGACGCATACCAAATCTCGGTATAAGCCGCCGCATAACGGAGCTTGGGATAAATTTTGGTATATATATACTTATAAGGTACACCCTTGCGGAGCTGCTGCAACTTAACTTGGCGCTCGTTAATCACCTTACCGTTGCGGGTAACTTTTTCGGGAGTATTGTAGAGTATATCGAGTACCTCTTCACGATAGGGGACATCCTCTGCCTCCTCAACCAAAGTGATAAGTGTTTCCCAATCCACACCCATCGAGTCTACGATATAACCAACCTCCACATTAAATCGTTTGCTGATCCAAGCGGCGATTGCGCGAGCACGAGCCTTAACCAGACGGTCGTTGATTGCATTCGAACCCTCGGGCGACACACTAGACGAGATTCGCACTTTACCTTTGTTGGTTGCATTCTCCACTACATAGGGTTTGAGCACCTCGGCCAGCTTCTTCAAGGTTTCGCCGTTGTTCATATACTTCTGATCCAACTCGGCCGAACCCTGGCGGAAGTAAACCCTTACAGACTCGGTACGGTCAAATACGAGCTGTGGAGTTGATACTGCGTCACCATTCACATTGGTAACCACCTCGCGAGGCGCTGCTGCGGCCTGATTTACGACCACCTCATAGACTTTGCCCAAGGCCTCTACACGAAGAGTAGCCGAGCGAGGCTCGGTAATGATATTGGAACCTACGGTAAACGAGATTCGCGAGGAGCTCACCTTGATTTTCGAAATCCAATCGGCATCGCAAGTAACCACAGGTACAACGGCCTCGTTTGTATTGGTTGTAAATGAAATAGCGCTACGACCACCGATAGCATCCACCTCGATAGGAGTCTGACCGACAAAGAAAATGTTGGGTTCGGCAGCCTCCTGCACCACCTCAATCTTGTTGAGATTCTCGTAGTGGTCTACAACAATAGTTGCTTTGCGACTCTTGGCCAACATATTAGGCTTAACGTCAAAGGTGATCTCGCAACCATTGTGAGCAATGTTGGCAATCCAATCGGCATCGCTGCTAACCACTGGGGTTGCATTATCGCCCTCCTCCTTGGTGTAGGTGATAGTGCCACTAGCGCCCTCGGCCGAGAATGCAAGTTCAGTGGGCGAGGTGATAGTAATCAGAGGAGCATACCAGATTTCGGTATATGCAACTGCGTAGCGCAGCTGTGGGTAGATGTTTTTGTAGATATAAGCATAGGGAACACCCTTTCTCAACTGTTCGAGTGCTCTCTGCCTTTTGTTAACGACTTTGCCGTTAGAGGTTACTTTTTCGGGGGTGTTATAGATGATGTCGAGTACCTCCTGTTTGAAAGGCACTTTCTCCGAAGCTTTCACAAGTTCTGCGAGCTGATTCCAATCAACTCCCATCGAATCTACGATATAGCCAATCTCGACATCGAATTGATTGCTCACCCAATCCGAAATCGATTTTGCCCTAGCCTTAATCAGGCGCTCGTTCACAGCATTCGAACCCTCTGGCGAAACGCTCGACGATACGCGCACACGGCCTTTGCCTTTGGTGCTGTCGATTCCATACTGTTCAATGCGCTCTGCTAATGTTGTCAGAGCCTCATCGTTGCCCATAAAGCCGCGCTCGAGAGTCGATTTTCCTTGTCGGAAATAGACTCTGACGGACTCGCTCCCGACCACGCCATCCTGAGCACTCAGCGCAAAGGGGAAGAGCAACGCCACAAATAAAATGTAACAAAGTTTTTTCACTCCATTATTTCTTTTTTCTTCGCTGTTTCCAAACGAAGATATTACACAATCATTTATCCATTTGGAAGAGCTTATTGTTCAGCACCCAAAACCCACCATTTTATCCTCAAAAAATATCTTCAAAAAAGGACATAGAAGGCGTGGTGCAAACGAATTCACACTTCTCCATTATTAACAAAAGTACAAACACAAAACAAACCCACCAACTTTTTTGTGATATTTTTACCTTTTTTACTGCAATAAAATGCTTATTCATCCCGATGCTTGGCAATTTTACACATCACATATGTAAAATTGCACATATGGGGGGGGGGGGGGGTAATTGGGGAAATATGGAAAAAAAAATGGCAAACTATCCTACGGATAATTTGCCCAAATAACACTTTTTTTGCCAATTTAGAGAACGGTACCAAGACGCACTGTAAGGGGTTTATGATCGCTCATCGGCTCGTCGTGCGAGGCGTACTCCTTAACCGCAAAGTGCTCCTCCGAGGCCATAACGTAGTCGATGCGGAAGAGGTTGAAGAGCCCCTTGAAGGTGTGCTCCACGCCACGCCCCTTCTCCACAAAGGCATCCGTAAGCCCACACCTGCGCAGAGTGCGGTAGACATACGACTTGGGGGTATCGTTGAAGTCGCCCGCCATAATTACGGGATGGGGCGACGAGGCCACAAATTCGGCCACACGGTCGGCCTGATCGGCTCGGTGCTGATAGTTCTGCTTCATCTTATCGGCCACGCTCGTCAGTTTCTCCTGGGCCAACGAATCTCCCACTATTTTATGGGTAAGAGTTGTGGCTCGATCATCCTCAGTTATGCCGGTCGATTGGAGGTGGTTATTGACCACTCTCACCGTATCACGCCCCACACGCAGGTCAGCCCAAAGCGATTTATATTGCAGGCTATCGGACGATGCAACTCCACGACGCACAATAGGATAGGCACTCAGCAACACAAATCCCGAGCCCGACTGAGAACCATTGTTTGCCAGCTCGGCATTCACGAAATAACCATATGGCAGTCGTTTGATTTTCGAGCGAAACTCGTCGAAATTCTTATCGCCCGAGAAGTGGGCCTCTTGGAGCATTACCACTTGTGGACTCTGGGTGTTAATCCATTCGGCCACGCGGTCGAAGTTTGCCACACCTTGGGGAGCATCATCATCTCTAAAATTCATCACGTTGTAGGTCACAACCACAATGTCGTTCCTCTCACGCGTCACATCTTGGGGTTTGGTGCTCACATCAGAGCGATAGAAAAGACCCATACTACCCGAGCCTATCAGCAACATCACTACGGGTACAACAAAATGTTTCTTCCACCTAGCCGCCCACCAAAAGGCACAAAAGAGATTGGCCACCCATATAATCGGGTAGAAGAGCCCCGCAAAGGCAAAGAGCACTCCGCTATTGGGGTTTACCACCCCCGCCAGCAGCGCACACAGCAGGGCCACTGCGGCCACAGCCGTAAAGGCCAGCATAACCACATCGGACACACTCCACCCCAACGACACCTCGCCCTTGGGAGTTTTGCGGCCGCCTGCACGCCTTGTTTCGCTCCTATAATAGCCCTCTTTCATATTCCGTTAATACCA
>JAEIGA010018787.1_pt1 | contig 10535 bp, 9 predicted proteins | sample 9270691 | NCBI WGS metagenome assembly JAEIGA01 (sample SAMN17057246, study PRJNA624740) | gut metagenome | biome: biome; isolation source: fecal sample | host: Bos grunniens | place: China: Xizang | collected 2019
GAATATGTATATGAATTACAAATATTAAATGAGTCAGGAGATATAGGATTCATTAAAAAGGATAATGATTATTATAAAATAGAGAAGAAATAATAAAGTATGAATAATATTGAATTAGGTATAAAAAACGATTTAATGTTTTTTGACAATGTTAAATCTACTGAAGCTGAAAATTTAAGTAAAATATATAGCAACTATGTATTTTTTTCTGATGAAGGAGAGATATGGAAAAATGGATTGCGATATACATCAAAAATAAAAAATGTTAGTTCAGTATGTAACACTATACATACATCTGATGGTAATGAATATAGATTAGAATTAAAAGGAAATACTTTGCATTTAACTTTATATTCTAAATATTATTGGTATATTGGTAATATCAATCCATTTGAAAATGAAGTTAACCTTCCAATAAGAAATCTTGTTGATAGCTCATCAAAATATATGGGTTGGAGATTTTTTATAGAAGAAGAAAACTTAAAAGTTGAACCAGATAAGATATTTGATAATATTGATTATATAAATATTAATGATAATGTAAACGATTATGTTATATTAAATTATAAAGGTGAAAACTCAGCTGCATTTAATGGATTATATAGACCATTTGATACTAATCAAGAGTTCATTAAATTGGATAACGCTGAATATGTATATATAGCAATTCCAAAAGTATTTATAGATACATATAAGATTGGTTGTTATGATATATTTATGAATAATTATTTTGATAATAATTTATATTCGGAAGCTATGTTAGATTATAAAAATTCATATTATATATATAAAATACCTTATACATCAAATTATTTTTTGTTAAGCATTATTAAAAGTAATGGTAATAAATCTCATGCAATTAGTATATGTAATAATTATTCTAAATTAACTGAAAACATTGATGAAAACATGTATGATAACTATTCTAGAATGTATTTTAACAATGTATGTGATAATGATGAAATTTCATACGCTTATAATAATGTATTAAAATCAAACAATTATTATTCTGATAGATCGTTAAGTTTTGGATGTACATATTTATATTATAATAAAACCGATATAAATAAGCATCGTTTTAATTTAAGTATAGGAACTATTAAAAGCGACAAGACTACATATAAATATAAATTAAATTCAACTATAGGAGATAATGATAACAATAATGTTATAGTTAATGATTTATACACTTTAACTCAAAATAATTATACATATTTTGGTATATTATCATATTATAATTTAGATAATATAAATTCATTAAGATATAATTTATCTATTAACTATAGTGATGGCTATCCAGTTGATATATCTAAATTTGACATAAGTATAAATAATGTTTTAAATAAAAATGGTGAAAGTGCAATTTATACTTATGATTCAAGTTCTAATTCAAATGAAATATTATATAATTCAGACATTATAGATATATCTACTCCAACAGTGTTTTTTATGGTTAATTCTAAAAGAAATAATAATATATATCCATTAACACAACAATATTCATTACAATTAGGTACAGAAACTGAAACTGCATTAGGAAGTAAATATTGTTTAGTTAAAGGGTTATGGGTACCAAATAAAGCACCACAATATAGTGATTGTACTGATTTAAAATTTTGTATTATATTTCCTCATTATAATAATTATATGAATTATCCATTTGTTTTAAATAATCAAAGAGGTGTAACAATTGGTACGAATATTAGATTTATACCGTTAGAAGGAGAACCATTATATAGTGCTTCAAAAATGATTAAAACGACATCGGATACTGAACATATTAGTGATTATACAGATTATTTTGATTTATTGGAATATATGACTCTTACTGGAGATTATCATAATCCGTTAACAATTCAAATAAGTAATTTCGAATATTCATTAGATAAATTTGATAAATATATGTATGATGAATATATTTGGAATGATAGTTTAACTAATATGATTGATACTATATATACTATTTATTGGTGTGTATATGAAAATAATGTTATAATGGATAGCAATAACAATATTATTTTAGAAAATAATGTTATAAAAAAATATAATTATAATATTGATTATAGTGTTTGTATAGAAGTTTATAAAAATACATTTGGTGAAATAAATACATTTAGTGGTATTTCGTCAATAGGTGCTAATCCTAAAGTTGAATTAAATATTAATTTAAAACTAACTGATGAATTAGTATATTTTAAAAAGGCAAATCATTATTTAATATTATGTAAAAATGTAAATGGGGAAGAAATTTGCGATAAAATTATACAAATCTATCAAAGAGATATAAACGAAGATCCGGAGATACCGTATACTACTACTACTCCAAAACCAGTAACTCCTACTCCTACTCCTGCTCCTACTACTACATCAACAAAGCCTTCAACAGATACAAATACATAAAATAAATATAATAAAAGCTGGAAATATTTCCAGCTTTTTTATTTTTAATTATAATATATTTTAATTACATTAAATGGATTATAAATTACTAAGAAATAAAAATATAGTTATGCATAAAGGTGAAAAATGTTATGATTTATTATCTAAAACATTTAATAAAGATATAAATCCAAAAGGAACATTAATTATAGTAAATAAACACTATGTTGCAAGACCAGACTTAATATCATTAGCATTATATAATGAAGATACATATGCAGATGTTATTTGTAAAGTTAATGGTATATCTAATCCATTTGAAATAAATGAAAATGATTATTTGTTTATACCATCATTAGATTATATTAGAGAATGTATATTAACACCAAATAATACAAAGGATGATTTTATAGATGATGAAAATGATGAAATTATAGTTAAAGAATCTAATTATCAAAAGAAATTAAACGAAAAACGTTCGCCTAATGAACAAGTTGTAGGTGAAAAAAGTTTCGTTATAGATAAATCTCTTGGAGTAATATTTTATTAAAATTTTAGTATGGCAGATATATATAGATCACAGGAAAAACCAAAGGTAAATTGGACAGACCCAATAGTATGGCATGATCCTACGTTAGAAAAGGAAAAAATTGCAAAAAAATATGATGCGCCTAAACCAAAAAATAATGATGATGAACATTTGGAAGGTGTACCATCAATTGAAAATGTAACAGAAGATCAAGTAAAAACTGAAGGTATATACTTTCCTATTATTCAAGTAAATAATACAACTGTAGAAAGTAAACATATAGAATCTATGCGTTTAGTTTATACAGGTTTTATTCCAACAATAACAGTAGTAATTAATGATTTTGATGGATTTATAAGATTTAAAGATGTTCCTGGTATAAATAACATATTAAAATTAGTAATTATACCTCCAAAAGATGGCGCATATAGAAAAATATCTTTACCATTTAAAATAACTAGTTATAGTGTTTTTGGTGATGAACTTTATTATACCGCTGAATATAAATTAGACGATTTGTATAAAGATAATTTTAGTTCTATAAATTTCGGAGGATGCATACCTTGTAATCAAGCAAAAAATCCATTACCTAATACTTGGGAATATTTACATTATATATCTAGTCAATTAGGATTAGGATTTGCATCAACTGAAAAATGTAAAGATATTGCAGATAATTTACCAAGATTATTACAAAATATATCATATGAAAAATTTATCACTCAATCAATAGAATACGGTGGTTTGGATGAAAAATCAATTTTTGATTGTTGGATAGACTTATATGGATATATTGTATTAGTAAATTTACCGTATATTTTTGAGTCTGAAATTAAAACATTTGAATTAGAATTAGTAAGTAATATAGGTATGCCAGCAACACAAAATGGTTTACCTGAATATGAGATTACTAATATAAAAAGAACATTAACTAATTATAAGTCACAAGGTGCAGTTAATAATATATCTATTGATTCGTATATTGATGAGTCAGATCCATCTGAAATGTATTATGCCGGTAATTTACATTCATTAGTCACATTTATGCCTGCAGGAAATAATGGGTCTAACAATTTAGTTTCTGAGGATGTTGAAAGTAAAGAATTTTCTATTGATGGTGATTTTGTAGATGAATACAAAATTTCTAAAAAATTACCTGTTCAATGTTGTTTTGTTGGATATAATATAAAAAAACAGCAAGATATTAGAGAACAATATTTTAATAAAATACGTTTAAGAAGATTAGAAGTAACATTAACGGAATATAACTTAGGTTTACAACGTGGTACATTAGTAAATGTTCTAATATTTGAAGAAGATATGAAGAAAAAAAGTAAATTGTTACAATCATCAAGTAATATTTTCGGTGAAACAAAAAGTCAAGAATTAGATGAAACTAATGAAGATAAAGATACACAAACACAAACTGGTAAAATGGTTGTAAATTTAGCTATATCAGGAATGTATTATATTGATGGAATGGAATTTACTTATGAACAAAGTGAAGGAAAATTAGTTCAAAAACTAATATTACTGAAAAAAGGTATTAGAACAAATATTGAAAATAAACATACACCAACAAAGATTAAAGTATGAAACAAACAAGAATAAAAAACTATGATAAATTGTGGTATAATGATACTCCAGTTAAATATATTGATTATGTAAGCAATAAATATAATGATATACATAAACAACTATATAATGACGCAGTAAATAAATTATTAAACGATATATATATAGATTATGGATGCGAAAATTTAGATGCCTTTTTAGGAAAAATAAAAATTATAGAAATAAAAAATAATGAATATTGGAAACCTTCCAGTGTTATACTTAAGTTTACATCTAATCATGAAATCGGTGATAAAAAAATCATCAAAGGTAGTATATTAAAATATGATTTAAGTAAATATTGGAATACATACCAAAATAAAAATTATGACAGACATATTGGTGAATGCAATATTATAAGTGATAATATTCCGGATCCAGAAATATTAAATATAAACTATGTAAAGGGCGAAGTTACAATTGAATCTAGAATGAATGATTTAGTATATAAGAATAATACTGATTATATGCAAACTGGAGATAAATATTCAGAAGAATTTTTAAAAAATCATTAAGTGTATAATATATGAGCGATAATACAACAACTATATTACCTAATAATGCAGATAACAAACAAGTACCTAATTTATTTAATAATACTGATACTATTAGAGACAATGACAAATTTGATAAAGATAATCATCTGTTATATGATGATTTTTATGGTGATTACGGTGGAGAAAAAATAAGAGAAAAAGTAGATACAGTATTAGAAAATGATTCTAACCGTGCTTTAGGCGTTGTAGATGCAGAAAAATATCATAATGAAACACTTAAATTAGCTTTTTCATTTCCTGATTGGACATATGGTGATTGGTTAAATGAAAGAAATATTTGGCAACGCGGTTTATATTCATTTGGTGGTGAACCTAACTGGTTTTATTTTAAAGTGTTTTTTAAATTTAATACACAACATGGTTTATTAGGAGGTTTATTAAATGATACAGATGTAATGCAATCAACAAATAGTGCCGGTAAATATTTAAAGTTAGCTAATGATACATATGCTCATAGCGGATTATTAGAAAGACTAATAGCATTAAAGAAATTTGCATCTATATTAAGTCGTATTCAGACACATACCCCTTGGTTTTTTAAAAGTGTTAAAGGTTTAGATAAAGCATCATATACAGGATTAGATTTAGGTAAAGAAAAATCAATTGAATTAACTACAATAGGAGATTCCGTTGATTTAAGATTGACAACTTTATTTGACTTATATAAATTTGCTTGTTTTGATGATATAAATAACAGAGAAATAATTCCAGAAAATTTAAGAAAATTTGAAATGTCTGTACTAATATATAGTACACCAATATCATTTTTACATGATGCTTTATACTATGAAGGTAAACAAATAAATTTTAAATCAGTTATTAACGATAATGGTGCAAGTAATTATTTATCCGCACCTAACACATTTAAAAATACATTATCTTATAAAATGTATACTTTTAAGAACTGTGAATTTACTTTACCTGAAATTAGTTCTTTAATGCCAAATGATGTTAATAATGAAGCCCCATTTAAAATAGCTGAAGGAAGCTCATTAAAAATAATATATGATAAATGCTATACGCATACATCAAATGAATTAATGGGTATGATGTTTGGTTCTGATGGATTCTATTATAATTATTATAAAGCAATAAGTGAAGAAGATGAAATGATAAAAAGACCAGATGGTGGAGAATTTCCTAGAATTGACATAGGAAAACTAAAAAATGATATAGAATTAAATTTACGATTTAACGCATTACATAACGCGTTAAAAGATGAAATAAATGCACGTAATTTAAATTCAGGTCAAGACAAACGTTTATTTACAGCTGGTAATGATTTAAGTAACTCAATATATGAAAGTGTAGAAATATTGAATAATCGAACAATAAATAGAGCAGGATTCAGTAATGAATTATTTAAGTTTGATGTCCCAATATTTAAAAAAGGTTTTAGAAAACTTGACAATTTTATTAATGGCACAATTAGAACAGCAATTACTGCATCTAAAAATTATTTAACTAATAAACTAAAAGATAAATTAAAAGAAGCTCTATCATCAATAACTAAAAAAGGTTCATTATTTGGTTTGTTAAACTCAACTATAAATGATATAGGAAGACAAGGTAATAATTTTGAATCAAATAAATTCAAAGGTACAGGTTCTATAGGAAGAAAAGGTAACAAAGAGTTAAATAAATTATCATTTATGGAAGACTTAAAAGAAAATTATGAAAAAAATAAAAATTTATTCAATAATGTAACTATAGATTCTCTTGAACGTCAAATTACCTCAGAATTAGATAGTACTAAAGAATTAAATGAAACTATCCACGATAATGCTGGATATAAAAATAGAAATAGTAATATAACAAGTAAATTTGAACCATTTACTCGTGAAGTTAAAAACGCATTTAATGATCCATCTTCAAAACACAAATTTAATAATGTTACTGGAAATATTGGTAAACAAGTAAATGATTCACTAACATTAGATAATACTGTACTTGATAATCCTACATACAAACATAGAAAAGCTGATTTCGATAAACAAGAATATAAACCATTTACAGATACAGTTGAAGAAAATAAAAATGCAACCAATGGTATTACAAACAAAAATACCGTTAGATCAACAACATTCGGAAAAATATCTGCTACAGCAGCAGCATTAAAAAATGCATAATAAAAGGTGATACTTAAGTATCACCTTTATATGTATATAAAACGTATTCTGGAATACACCACAGACACTCTCGTGATTCAAAAATATAAAAATATATATTTATATATTTCACACAATTCAATGTCTCAGAACGCATTAGAATGACTTTAACATTTATGTACTTTTTTATTTATAATGAAATAATCTGAATTTTCATTATTCAATAAATTAAAATATTCTATGTTATTACTATTAAATGACATTGGTTCACCAAAATCATATTTAATAGATTCTAATTTTTGTAAAAGTTCATCCTTATTAGTTTTACTTGCTAATATTAAAATATTTTCATTATCGATATTATGTAATTCAAATGGAGTTATTTCACCTTTATTAACATAAATTTTATTAGATAGATTACAATACTTTAAGATAAAATCATTTAAATCCATTTTTTCTGTAGCTTTATTGTTATCTATAAGATATCTATCTATATAAGATTTTGCTTCAAATATGTCTTCAATATTGTCTAATATACAAACTCGCATATATATGATTTTAATATATTTCTTATATATAATAATATTATTTTATTTTTAATTAAAGTTATATTTTTACATTAAAAATGAATAAAGTTTATAATATAGAAAAAGATAAATGGCTAAGACCTTGGAATCTTAAAACATTCGATAATTTATATAATAGAGATGATAGATTTTTTGCTATTATATTGAAAGGCGCTTTAGCTTGGCTTAATAAAAATATACTTATGTATGATGAACCAATACAGCATTATATATATAATACAGGTTCATCATATCTATATATAGAATCTAACGGGTATGAATTTTCTTGGAATGAAACTACAGGTGAAGACCAAATGTATATGAAATTACCAAGATGTATATGTAATATAGATAATATTAGTATTCCATTAGAAGAATTAACGAGTCCATTTTCAATGGGTAATTATGAAAGACTAAGTTCAGATAATACAATAAAAGGATATGCTGCTGAAATTAGAAGAATACCTATTCAAATGAGTATATCGTTAGATTATTATTTAAGTAATTTTAATGAATCTATAATATTAATACAAGAATTTATAGATAAAATATTGTTTCAAAAATATTTTAATGTTATATATTTAGGTAATCAATTACAATGTTCGATTGAGTTTCCTCAAGATTTTAATATTGAGTTAAACAAAATTGATATGACATCTCCAGATGTAAATCAGAAACATATAAACATTAAATTAAATATAGAAACAAATTATCCACAAATAAATTTACGTACAGAAATATTACAATCTAAAGTTATTGAAAGTTTTGGATATTCAAATGATCCAGATTATACAGAAAGAAAAAATGGAGCTTCCTAAGAAGCTCCATTTTTTATTCTTCATCATTATTTGATTGTTCTTCCTTATGTTCTTTATTGTCATCTAAAACTTTTAGCAATTTATTAGCTGCATCATCAAAAGATTTAGTTTTTTGTGCATAGGATTCATCATTTGTTCTTTTTGATGAATTACGTAATTCTTTAGCATAATCATTAATAAATGCAATAACATCTTTAAACTTATCAGAATCATTACTATTAACAGTTAATGACACAAATAAATCATCATCTTCAAAAGATAAACCTGATGCATTTAATAATTCTACTAATTCCTTCTTTTTATCTTCACCACCTTCTAAATCCTTAAAGTTAAATTTTATAGAAACTGGTTTAATTGGTTCAGCTTCTTTAACATCAGCTTTACTATTTACCGCTTCCATAATGTAATTTTTTAAACTTTTCATTGTGTTATTTAATAATTATTTTTATGTTTTTCTTTACGTGTATATTGTTTTTTAGATTTAACTATTGAATGATGTCTTATTGGCTTGCCATGAGCTTCTATCTCTTCTTCTCTGGATTTTTTCTTATAAGCCTTTAATGCAGCATCATTAATATCTTTTTTATTAAATTTACAACAAGATTCTTGTAAATTCATATCATCAAGATATTCATCTAAATAATTAACTAAATTTTTCATAAATTTTTTCAATATATTAAAATTGTAAATTTGGTAAAAGCTCACCAAATGAGCTTCCATATATTTTTATTTTATTAGTATTTTCTTCAGTTTTATTATTTTTTATCCAATTCAATACTTGTTTATAATCTTCAATAATTCTTATATTGCAATTGTTTGGTTCTGTAATAGAATCACAATTACATTTAGATACTTTAGATTTATCAAAATTTAATGAATAATTTAACGATAAAAATTCATCAATTAATGTAATTAAACCATCAACTATAACTTTATTATATTCTTCATTATTTAAATAAAACCAATCTTCATAAAATTTAATATCACCAAGCATATTTTTCAAATGTTCAGCCATTGCATCTTTGTATAAATCTAAACAAGTTTTATCATTAGTTGTTGATTTAGTAGATGTACAACCACATGAAGAATATTTACTAGTTGTTACTACACCATAAGTAGAATTTAATATTGTATATAAACCAGTTTGCGCATAATCAGTTTTACCATTAGCATAATATTGTAATACACTTAAATATATATAATTATTTTCTGTATATATATCTAACATAGTATTATCTAATATAAATTTACAAAATGTTATGTAAAAATTATCTAATTCATCTTTTCCAAATTGTGAATTATTTATTTTATTTAATTTTTCATAATATTCAATATTGACTAATGACGTATTAGAATCATGAGTCATTCTGCTCCAATCTACAGTATTTGGTTCAATACCATATTCTTCACTATAATATATATAATTAGGTAATACATAATTTTCTTTATTACCATTATCTAATACATTAATTTCTCCGTATTTATAACCAATAACTTCATGTGTAATAGAATTAAATACTTTTATTTGATAGTTATATATACCTGGTAAAGTAAATAATATATTGTAATTATATTTTAATCCGTTATGTAATATCATACCATTTTCATTATTTTTGGTAAGATAATTAGATTCAACTAATACTCTATTATTTGCATTATCTATTATTATAGCAGTATCTAATATTTCAAATGTAATATAACCAACACAATTATTAGTATTTTCAAAATTAATATTTAATTCATATTCTTTTGCGTTATAAAATTCATCAGTAGCAATATCTACATTACAACTAACTATACCATCTATTTGTTCATCATATATATTGTTATTAAATGTTGGAGATTGACTTGTAATATTGTTTTTATTATTTATTTCTTGTTGAATTTTGTTATATAAAGACTCACTAAACTTATAATCTTCACCTGGCTTATATGTGTCTAATCCATTATATAATATTTCAAAC
>JAEIGA010018788.1_pt1 | contig 10535 bp, 8 predicted proteins | sample 9270691 | NCBI WGS metagenome assembly JAEIGA01 (sample SAMN17057246, study PRJNA624740) | gut metagenome | biome: biome; isolation source: fecal sample | host: Bos grunniens | place: China: Xizang | collected 2019
CACACTCTCAAAGCGAGGTGCTGCTGCGGGCTACGATGTCTTTATGGTCACTCCCGACAAGGACTACGGACAGCTTGTCGACGATAAGTGCCGCATCTACCGCCAAAAGGGCGATGCTATAGAGATTGTCGACAAGGCTGCGATAAAGGAGAAGTATGGCTTCGATGATCCTACGTTGGTGCGTGACATGTTGGCACTGTGGGGTGATGCCTCGGACAATATTCCTGGCGTCCCTGGTATTGGTGAGAAGGGAGCGTGCAAGCTTGTAAATGCTTGGGGCACAGTCGAGAATATCCTCGACAATACCGCAAAAATTGGCGGCAAGACTGGCAATAATATCGCTGAGTGGGGCGACAAGCTACGTCTTGCAAAGGAGCTTACAACCATACGTCTTGACGTACCTATCGACTTCTCGGAGCAGGAGCTCACGATGTGCGAGCCTAACTACACGGCACTCAAGGCGCTCTATGCCGAACTCAACTTCACATCGTTTCTACGTGATTTAGAGAATGTTGCGCCTGTTGAGCCTATAAGCGATGCACCACAACAAGCACCACAAATTCAGCTTCAAGAGGTAGCACGCACGAAGGCCGAGGCCAAGCGTCGTGCCAGCCTCGAGGGCCAGGGCGACCTATTTGCTATGTTCGCAACTGAGAGCGCAGCACCAGAGAGCATACCTATGGTTGAGGAGGTCATAGAGGATGAGCCTACCATTCAAACAATAGCTACTACGCCCCACGACTACCAGATAATACACAATGCCGAGGAGCTACGCTCGCTGTGCTCTAAGCTAATGACATACAGCGAGATATGCTTCGATACTGAGACAACTGACAAGAGTGCTGTACGTTGCAAAATTGTCGGCATCTCGTTCACTGTAGAGCCACATAAGGCGTGGTACATACCCTTCAACATCGGCGACACAAGCTCATATATCAGCATCCTGCGTCCGCTATTCGAGAACGAGAAAATAGCAAAAATAGGTCAGAACATCAAGTACGACATCATGGTGCTTAGGCGCATGGGCATAGATGTTCGTGGCCAAAAGATTGACACTATGTTGTTGCACTATCTCCTCGACTCGGAGTCACGCCACAACATGGACTTCTTGGCTGAGCGTTACCTTAACTACCGCCCCATAGCCATCGAGACACTCATAGGTAAGGGCGCTAAGCAGCTGACAATGGATGTTGTTGGTGTTGAGCGTGTTGCAGAGTATGCTGCCGAAGATGCCGACATCACTCTTCGCCTCAAAGAGGTGTTATATAAAGAGGTTGAGAAGCGAGGCTTACTCGAGCTATACAGGCGCATCGAGGAGCCTATAATTGACGTCTTGGCCGACATGGAGCTTACGGGAGTAACTATCGACTGCGAGGCACTCAACAGCTATGCTATTGAGCTACGCAAGCTTCTCGAAAACCTTGAGAATGAGGTGCGTACGATGGCCGACGAGCCTACGCTAAACATCAACTCGTCACGTCAGCTTGGCGAGGTGCTCTTTGCAAAGCTCCGCATAGCGGAGAAGCCCAAGATGACTAAGACCAAGCAGTTCTCGACAGACGAGGAGTACTTGCAGGGCTTTGCTCACGACTTCCCAATCGTAAGCAAGATCTTGGAGTATCGTGGTGTGAAGAAACTTCTTTCAACCTACGTCGAGGCGCTCCCCGAGCTTATAAATCCAGAAACAGGACGCATACATACGTCATATAATCAGGCAGTTACCGCAACAGGACGACTATCTTCGACCAACCCTAACTTGCAGAACATACCTATTCGTGATGAGCTTGGCAAGCCTATACGTGCGGCATTCATCGCCTCCGACTCGGAGCATACGCTCGTTGCTGCCGACTACTCGCAGATTGAGCTTAGGCTCATGGCCCACCTAAGTCAAGATCCTGCGTTGGTTGCTGCCTTCTGCTCGGGCGAGGATATCCACTCGGCAACAGCAGCCCGCCTATATCACAAATCGTCGGAGGAGGTAACATCGTCGGAGCGACGCAGCGCCAAGACAGCCAACTTTGGCATTATATATGGAATCTCGGCATTCGGCCTTGCGCAGAGGTTGGACATCTCAAACCGTGAGGCTAAGGAGCTGATAACAAACTACTTCGACACATATCCAGGTGTTAAGCAGTATATGGACGATGTTGTTGCTAAGGCCACCAACGATGGCTATGTTGAAACAATGTTTGGTCGTCGCCGCCAGCTTCCCGACATCGCATCATCTAACCGCACTGTGCGTGGCTTGGCCGAGCGCAATGCCATAAATGCCCCTATCCAAGGCTCGGCGGCTGACATCATGAAGCTTGCTATGGCAGAGATCTACCGCCGTTTCAAGCAGGAGGGCATACGCTCAAAGATGATTATGCAGGTGCACGACGAGGTTGTTATCGACACCCTGCTTAGCGAGCTTGATGCAGTAAAGCGCATTGTCAAGGAGGCCATGGAGAGCATTGCTGAGCTAAGCATACCGCTCATTGCTGAGGTCAACAGCGCCAACAACTGGCTCGAGGCGCACTAAGCCGCCACACATATATATAATAAGAAACAGGTGCCTAAGACACCTGTTTCTTATTTTTTATTGGGGTTACCTTGTACCCCGCACAACGACAACGCCAAGGCAAGTATTGATAATATCACTCTCCTCATTTTAGAGTCTATTTAGTCCTCACAAAGCGCAACGAATGGGGCGTAGACTGCTTAATGATTATGCGCTCGTCGAAGGCATACTTATGGTAGAGCTCGTCGTTGTAGTAACGGATGGTAACCATCTCAACATCCTCGCTCTTCTCCACATCAAAGCCCTCGGCCTCGAGCTCCGAGATAGCATCGTCGATATGCCACGACGCATCAACCGACATATATAGGTCGACGGCCGAGTTATGCACAAGGTTGGTTTTTATGCGGTGGCTCTCCAGCGTGTTGAACACCCGTGCAAACTTCTCCTCGAGCACAAACGACAGGTCGCGTGAGTGCAGTTTGAGAAGCACCTGGTTGCTCTTCTGAATCATTATAGGCTCGTAGACACGCTCAACGTCGCCCGTAATCACCGAGCCCGCAGCATGCTTGTTGCCAAACGGACGAACATACAACGGAATGTTCTTCTGCTGCAATGGCTTGATGGTCTTGGGGTGGATGATCTGCGCACCGCTATACGCCATCTCGATGGTATCCATATAGTTGAGGCGCTCAATCTTGCGGGCATCAGGGAAGATCTTTGGATCGGCATTTAGAATTCCGTCGACATCCTTCCACACGCTCATAGAGTCGGCATTAAGGACATTGGCAACAATAGCTGCCGAGTAGTCCGAGCCTTCACGGCCGAGCGTTGTTGTTGTGCCATCGGGAGCACCACCAATAAAGCCCTGACCCACGAATACCGAGACGTCGCTACCGGCAATCTCACGCTTTAGGCGCACCTCGGTAGCCTCAAGGTTTACGTTGGCATCCTTATGTCGCTGCTCGGTGAGGAAGGCACGACGCATATCTACCCAACGGTTTTTCACGCCGTGGCCATTGAGGTAGTTTGATACTATGGTTGTAGATATAAGCTCGCCAAAGGCAACAATGGTGTCATACCACAGCTCGGCATCCGAAGCACGGTATATCGTATTACGCACGATGTTGCGCAACTGCTCGAAGAGGGTATCTACGGCATCAATTGTGATGTCGGCACCCATCAAATCATCGATAATCGTGCGGTGGTAGGCGTAGCTCTCCGAGATACGCTCCATAGCCGCAGCCTCGTCGCCCTGCTGCATAGCAGCAAATACTGCCTCGAGGGCATTTGTGGTCTTGCCCATAGCCGAGACGATGATAAACAGCTCACTCTCGCCTCGTACAATATCTAATAGGTTTTGCACACCAGCAGCATTCTTTACCGATGCGCCACCAAACTTATATACCTTCATAACTCAACACATTAATTCATTATTTTGCAGGCTCTACTTTTGCAGGCTCAACCGTGAAGCGCATAAGGGAGTATACATGGCGCATCTTACGTAAATAGTCCTCGTCCATAATGCCTCGACCAAACTCCTTGATTTTTATCTTATCCTCCTCAGAGAGTGTTTTTGCCCACTCCAGCATTTCTTTACGAACACTCTCTATATCGGCACACGCCTTCGCCACCTGCTCCTTATTCTTATCGTCGAGCTTGTTGTACCACGACATAACACCCTTAGCCTCGATGATTTCATCATCGTTTATGAGGTCAAGAGCTCGCATTATACGATTCTGATACTGAGTCATCTGCTCCTCGACAGTTAGTTGCTTCTTGCCACATGCCATGGCACAAAGAATAGCTATGGCTATAATAAACAATCTCTTCATAGTTACCATATATTAATATTATATTACAGAGTCAAAGATAAGAATTTTTCTATAAATAGCGTCGATGTTTCTACGAAATTTCATATCTTTGCGTATTGATGAATACATAAACTGCGTTTATTGCTAAACGCTCATAAATAGAATATGTTATGTTTGAACAGGAGAGAATAATAGTTGAGAGTGCGTGGGAGCAGCGAGAGCTCCTCGCCAAAGATGAGGTTCGAGAGGCTATACGTCGTACTGTCGAGGCAGTAGACAAGGGCGTATTGCGCTGTGCCGAGCCTATCGACTTAGAGAATAGCGTGTGGCAGGTCAACGAGTGGGTCAAGAAGGCTATCATCATGTACTTTCCAATACAGACCATGCGCACGATGAGTGCTGGCGAGTTGGAGTGGTACGACAAGATGGAGCTCAAGCGAGGCTACGAGGAGCTTGGTGTGCGTGTTGTGCCTCATGCCGTGGCTCGCTATGGCGCATATATCGCCCCTGGTGCTATCCTCATGCCGTCGTATGTGAATATTGGTGCTTATGTCGACTCGGGCACTATGGTCGACACGTGGGCTACCGTAGGCTCATGCGCACAGATAGGCAAGAACGTACACCTCTCGGGAGGTGTGGGCATCGGAGGCGTATTAGAGCCCGTGCAAGCATCACCCGTAATCATCGAGGACAACTGCTTCATAGGCTCACGCTCGATTGTTGTTGAGGGTGCGCACATCTGTCGTGAGGCGGTGCTCGGCTCAAATACCGTAATCACAGGATCAACACATATCATAGACGTAACAGGCTCTGAACCAATAGAGTATAAGGGCTATGTTCCACCTCGCTCGGTTGTCGTGTCGGGAACATACAACAAGAAGTTCCCAGCGGGCGAATATGGCGTTCAGTGCGCCTTGATTATCGGCCGCCGCAAGGAGTCTACAGATAAGAAGACCTCGCTCAACGACTGCTTGCGAGATTTCGCAATATCATAGAGGGGGTTTCACAAAGAAACGACAAGGGGTTGACTAAAGCAAAATAGTCAACCCCTCGCATTTAAGAGAGTGAATAAAATATTATGTTCTCCTATCGTCTTCTTAACTTAACAACATTCTCCACGTGGTGCGTGTGTGGAAACATGTCGACAGGCTGAACAGCCAAAATCTCATACATATCGTCGAGCAGCGCTAAGTCACGTGCCTGAGTCGATGGGTTGCAGCTTACATATACCATGCGCTCGGGAGCTGCTCGCTTGATGACCTCCAACACACGCTCGTCGACGCCTGCACGTGGTGGGTCGAGAATGATGACATCAGGGCGGCCATTACGCTCAACAAACTCGTCGCTGAGGACATCCTTCATATCGCCTGCGTAGAACGTAGTATTCTCAATACCATTGATTTGCGAGTTAATCTTAGCATCGTCGATAGCCTCCTTGACATACTCTACACCAACAACCTTCTTCGCACGGCGTGCGCAGAAGTTGGCGATAGTGCCCGTACCGGTATATAGGTCGTACAACGTGTCGCTATCCTTAAGTTCGGCGAAGTCACGTGTGACCTTATAAAGTTCGTATGCCTGCTCCGAGTTGGTCTGATAGAACGACTTAGGGCCTACCTTAAACTTCAAGCCCTCCATCTCCTCGATGATATGGTCCTTACCTGCAAAGCAGATAGGCTCACGGTCGCCAAGCGAGTCGTTCCACTTATCGTTAATCATATATATGAGCGAAGTAATCTCCGAGAACTCGCTCTTAAGGTGCGACATGAGGGCGTTTATACGCTCCTTGTCGTCCTCGTTGAAGACCACGATAACCATAACCTCGCCCGTAGATGCTGTGCGGACAACCATCGTGCGCATCAAGCCCTCATGGGCACGTGCATTGTGGAACGAGTAGCCATTATCCAAGCAGAACTGCTTAATAGCAAGACGAATACGATTCGAAAGGTCCACTTGCAAGTGGCACTTCTTGATATCCAAGACCTTGTCGAAGCAGCCAGGAATGTGGAAGCCCACGGCGGGCTGAGGCTCGATGTCGCCACCCTGGGCTATCTCCTCGTAGGTAAGCCAACGCTTATCGGCAAAGGTAAACTCGAGCTTGTTACGGTACTCACGTGTGCGCTCTGAGCCGAGGCATGGACGCACCTCGGGAAGGTTGAGGTGGCCGATGCGCACAAGCTGATCCTCGACCTGCTGACGCTTCTGCTTAAGCTGCTCCTCGTAGGGCAGGCTCTGCCACTTACAGCCGCCACACACGCCAAAGTGCTCGCAGAAAGGTTTTACTCTAATAGGTGATTCTTCTACGAAACGTACTACGGTGGCCTCCATATATCGGCGGTGGTGCTTTCTCACCTGCACGTCGACAACGTCGCCAGGCACTGTCATAGGCACAAACACCACTTGATTGTCAACCTTACCCATGGCCTTGCCCTCGGCAGCAAGGGTTGTGATATGTAGTCCCTCGATACAGGGCAAATCCTTTCTTCTCTTTCCCATAGTTCTCAATTAAAAAGCCTTTGTTCTATTCTCCTCAGCATCCTTCTCTAATACGTCGTCGCCCTCCCAGTCGAAATACTCGAACTCGTTGCAGCCCTTAAGGCTAAAGCGAGTATAGGTGATAGGTAAGCCCATGGCCACAAACTTGCTCTCGTAGGCTGTCTTTACAGACAACACCTCGTCGGCATATCCCGAGCCGTAGATGTCGTCGTTCTGCACCTCAACGTCGAGGCCCAAGCGCTCGATGACCGCTGCCGTGTAGGCATATAGGTGCTTAGAGTCGGTCTTCAGGTTGATAACGCCATCGTCTGCGAGCATCCTCTTGTAGTCGGCAAGGAAGAGGGGCGATGTTAGGCGCTTCTTGGCACGGCGGCTCTTGAGTTGCGGGTCGGGGAAGGTTATCCATATCTCCGCAATCTCGCCCTCGGCAAAGAACGAACGGATAAACTCGATGCGTGTGCGCACAAAGCCCACATTGCTCATGTTACGCTCGGTGGCAGTCTTAGCACCACGCCACATGCGGGCACCCTTGATGTCGATGCCTATATAGTTTTTGTCGGGGTTGCGCTCGGCAAGGGCTACGGTATACTCGCCACGGCCACAGCCAAGCTCAAGAATAATGGGTCGGTCGTTATGGAAGAAATCCTCGTGCCAGCGACCCTTCAGCGGGTGGTCCTTATGGAATATATCGTCAAACTCGGGCTGCACCATGCACTTAAACGTGAGGTTCTCAGCAAACTTTCTTAACTTATCTTTTCCCATGGGGTTAGCTCATTTCGTGTTTTATATCTTATCTACGATGATGCCCACCGAGGCGATGCCCTTAGCAGGCTCATCGGGTGTTAGGCGGAAGCTGTATGTACCCTTACGACGAAGAAGCACATTGCTACGATAGACAAACGTATGCTCCTCGGGGCGCATATCGGCAAGCTGAGGTATGCGCAGCGTGAAGCTCTCCTCCAAGACCATAGAATCGGGAGATACGGTGAGTATCTTGATGGGCACTTGCTCCTCGACATAGTCGCCATCATAGCGTAGTGTGATGAGAAGGTTGCGACGAGAGAGTGTATCACTGTTATCATAGATAAACTCCTCGGCATCAGCCCATATCTTAGCCTCGGTGTCGTGAATATCTACTGTGCGACCCTCGCTGCCACAGGCAACCAACATAAGCACAACGACGCTCAGTGCAACACCTATAATTCTGCGTAACATAGCCTACTCTGTTTTAGGGTTGTCGTTGCGGGGTGTCTGCTCGCCACCCTCTTGGCGACGCTCATGGCGGTGCTGACGGTGGTGACCACGGCCACGATGACGATTGTCGCGCTGACGAGGCTGCTGCTCGCCCTTCTCGCCCTCAGCCGAGGCTACACCTACCTCGCTATTTGCTGCATGCTCCTCCTTGGGAGTCTGCTCCTGACGACGCTCATGGCGGTGCTGACGACGCCTCTGCTCCGAGCCATGCTCACGTCGTGGCTCTGCTGCGCCCTCAACAGTTGGCTCGCCACCATTTTGGTTGCTCTGCTCCTCACTTGGCTTAGCCTCCTCTCTACTCTCTTTGCCCTCTTTGCCACCACGGCGCTTCGAGCGCTTCGAGCGCTTCGACTTATTATCGAAGCGGGTGATGCTATCCTCCTCATGACGATATGTTGGCTCAGCAACAACCTCCTTGCCCTCCTCGCCAACAAGCGTCTCGGCCTTCTGGCCTGCACGGTTGAGGGCGATAATCTCCTTAACACGGCTTATAGGGAGCGTTGTGAGGTTTACCATAGCCCCCTTGCTTGTCGAGAAGGTCATGGTCTGCGCCAATGGGTCAATCTTAACCAAGAAGTACTCGCCATCGAGGGTCTGAAGAGGCTCACGCAGGCGTGGTATGGTGCGACGTGCATCAGCATAGGCGTCGTACTCATACATAAGGCAGCACTTAAGCTTTGAGCACTGACCCGCCAGCTTCTGAGGGTTGAGCGATATCTCCTGCATGCGTGCCGCATTTGTCGTCACGCTTGAGAAGCTCGACATCCACGATGCGCAGCATAGCTCACGGCCACAAGCACCAATACCGCCAATACGTCCTGCCTCCTGACGAGCACCAATCTGCTTCATCTCGATGCGGATGCGGAACCTGTCGGCAAAGACCTTGATAAGCTCACGGAAGTCGACACGCTCGTCGGCAATGTAGTAGAATATCGCCTTGATCTTGTCGCCCTGATACTCCACATCGCCAATCTTCATGTTAAGACCCATGTCGGCAGCAATCTGTCGTGAGGCAATCATCGTCTCGTGCTCAAGGGCAATAGCCTCCTGCCACTTCTCGATGTCGTAGGGGCGTGCCTTGCGATATATCTTCTTAAACTCGCCATTGTAGGGGTTGAATCCCGTACGGCGCATCTGCTTTGCCACCATGTCGCCTGTGAGCGAGATGATGCCTATGTCGTGACCTGGCGAGGCCTCAACAGCAACAATGTCGCCACGCTTGAGCTCAAGGTTGTTAACATTCTGGTAGTACGAGCGGCGTGTATTTTTGAAGCGCACCTCAAAAATATCTGTTGGGATATTGTCGGGATACTCCTCCAGCCAGTTGGTCTCGTGTAGCTTGTAACAGCCCTCCACAGCTACGGCATCAAGCTCGTCGCCACAGTCGCAGAAACAACAGCCACGACCCAACTCAGGTATATGTTTTTTGTTACAACTCATCGTAATTACATCTATTTTGCTTAGGGCGCTTGCACACCCTATAAGTTCATATATATACAATTTGTGGGTAAAGATAACGAAAAAATATGAAATATTCATATTTCAACCATAAAATCTTTGCTTCGGCACGTAGCTCGGCGAGCATCGTAAAACAATTTTTCGTATCTTTGCTTTATGAAAACCAACTACACTATACGCCCTGCAACCATCGCTGATGCCGAGTTTATAGCCTTGACCGTATGTATGGCCGTAGGATATGACAGGTCACACCCCATATATCCTGTCTTTGAGCAACTTGCCCGCATGGAGCACTCGCAATATAGCTACCTAAATACGCTTGTCGCCGAGGTTGAGGGCCATGCTGTCGGAGCACTTGTAGGCTATGATGGCGCACGCCTCTATGAGCTTCGAGAGCCGATATTTCCGCTTATTGCCAAGCACCTTGGCACACCAGTAACTATCGAGGACGAAACCGAGCCTGGTGAGTTCTACCTCGACTCGTTGGGTGTGCTTGCCGAATATCGGGGCATGGGCATAGGAGGAGCATTGATCGAGGCGATGCTTAACAAGGCCTTTGCCGAGGGCCACAAGCGCGCGGGCCTCATCGTTGATTTCGACAACCCCGATGCCGAACGCCTATACCTCTCGTTGGGCTTTAGGCGTGTTGGCACAAAGCGCTTCTTGGGCCACGACATGTATCATCTTCAGGTGTGGCGATAGAGAAAAAAGGCTATATTGCCGAGAATATGAGAAAATACCCCGAAACGAACGAAAAATTTTTATAAATTGCATATCGCTCATTTTCAGTACGATGTGTTGTGCGTAGCAAAAAAAGAATAAAAATATTTTCAAAATTGTTTGGTAGATTAAAAAAGTTGTTATACTTTTGTCCCTTGGAGAGGTGGCAGAGTGGTCGATTGCGGCGGTCTTGAAAACCGTTGAGCTGCGAGGCTCCGGGGGTTCGAATCCCTCCCTCTCCGCAAGATCACGAAGCAAAAAGGTATCGAGAAATCGATACCTTTTGTTTTTTATAC
>JAEIGA010018789.1_pt1 | contig 10535 bp, 8 predicted proteins | sample 9270691 | NCBI WGS metagenome assembly JAEIGA01 (sample SAMN17057246, study PRJNA624740) | gut metagenome | biome: biome; isolation source: fecal sample | host: Bos grunniens | place: China: Xizang | collected 2019
GGTCAGATATAAAAATGAAAATCTAAAGAAAGGAAGGGTGTAGAGACTATGGATGATTGGAAAATCGTTTTGGAACGGCATGAGCAGCGGCTTAAAACTCTTGAGAGAGACGTTAAGGACTTGCAGGATATTCGCTCCGAGCTGAAAACAATGAGTGAGACCCTTGTGGAGCTCGCTACGGAAGTAAAGCATACTAACGAGCATCTTGCAAGAAACGAAAAAAAGATCGATCTTATAGAGAATCAGCCTAAAATGCGCATGCAACAAATAATTACCGCGATTATTTCCGCACTTGCGGGCGTAATAATCTCGGCTACAATAGGAACGCTTTTCGGGTAAGACGGATATGGACGTTATGAATTTTATTAAACCGGAGCTCTTAATTTTAGTTCCCGTTCTATACACAGTAGGACTTGGAATTAAGCAAAGCAAGGTATCGGATAACTACATTCCTCTTATTCTCGGTATTGTTTCTATCTTCCTATCTACTCTGTGGGTCATTTCTACGAGTGATATTAAAAACTGGCAGGATGCTGTATACGCCGTTTTTATATCAATAACGCAAGGAATACTCACAGCGGGCGCAAGCGTCTATATTAATCAGCTGTATATTCAGTCAAAAAAAGACGAGTAAGCGGCTGTAGTTGAAAGGAGGTGGTTAAATTGATCTACTAAAGTCAGCATTGATCATCTGCACAAATGGTTGATGTGAAGTTTATTTATGCTGTGCAAACAACAAAAATATTTTTAGAAATGGAGAAAAATTATGAGTTATGTAAAAAGTTATGATGTTGGTCAGATAAATATTGATCTGCTCCATACAATCGCAATCGACGACCCGCCCTTTGTACAGTATACCCACGAGCTGCCCTTGCTATCGTTTAGCGATGTGCAGCACAATATGAACCTTTCTCTTGTATTTAATTACGAGAGATATAGAGATGAAAAGGCAAACAATAAAAATCCTTTCTTCATCGCCCCCGGATTCAAGCTGAACTTGCATAAGCGACTTACGACCAATCAGCTCAGTGCTCCTATCCTTTTCCAAGGCGAGGACGGCAGAAACATTAATATCATGTCCTTTGGTAACACATTCACATTTGACGATGAATCGCAGAGGATTATCAGAAGAACGGCACATACGCAGAAGCCTATCGGCGGCAATACTCTCCCCGAGGATGATCTTACTACGTATACTTATGCTGTTGAGCATTCTGATTTCAGTAAGGAAGATTACAATGAAGCAGGAAGAATTACGAACGCCTACGATAAATATGGCAATGTTGTTTTGTCCTATGCTTACAATACTTCCGGTCAGTTGGAGTCTGTAACTTTCAGAGGCTCGAAGACAGTAACTTTGGCGTATGCATCTAACCGTCTGAATTCGATCACGTATAATGGTAAAACTACTACCTTCAATTATAAATCCGACGGATCTCTCAATTACGTTCAGCATTATACCGGGGTTAAGTATACTTTCACTCTGTCTAAGCCCTCCTTCTCTTCATTCGAAGTTAATTATGAGTGTAAGGCAAGTGCAACCGAAAACAGTACCACCGTATCATACTCTAAAAAGTTGGAGTTGGATACCAATAATCAAGGTAAAAAAATTAATGTTTTTGATAAAATTGGAAGTACAGTCGTAAATACCGTGTCTTATCTGTATCCCAGATCTTTTATGCTGGATTCGCCACCGTTCAAATACGTAGATATTATTGACAATAACGGTGTCGTGACAAGAGTTCAGATCGACAATAATAAGATGTTGTGTGCCTATGAGCTTCCGAATGGAGAACCGCAGTTTGAAGTAAAAACTCCCGATGCAAATAGTAGATATTTGGGCAATGTTACGTTGTATAACGGAACTGTCGCTTCCCTTAATAACCATGATTCGGGTACGCAAACAATTAATGATGGACTGCTGATGAATTACTATACTTACGACAATTCGCATTGTTGGAGTAGTGACATTGTTAGCACGAATGAAAGAAAGGGTTACTATACAATCTCCGGATGGATAAAATCTAACGTGGATTATGTTTACTCTGAGGTAGTTTATATAGGAAACACTTTGGCAACTAATAGCTCTTATGAGATTTTCATTGAGCCTAATAAAAAGTGGCAATATTTCTCTATTACAGTGTATATTGAAGCCAATACGGTATATCTTCGCACTGCTGAGACAATTCAGAATGTTTCTCTACGAGATGTAAGATTGACATTCCAAAGACCGGATGATCTTACTAAAGGCAATTTGAAAAATACTGCCATGTCTGACTACGTACTGTTTAATGACAATGATGTAATCGCTATTAATGGGACAAAATTCTATTACAGTGTAAATAGCGCTGACTATGAAATTAAGGGTGTCAATGGTGAGCCTAAGATTGTAACTTTCTCGGATATTATGAGATACAAACTTCGCAAAAAGAGAGAGGGTGTATCCGATGAGGTATACTACAATAACTGTAAGGGTATTATTACAGGAGCTACCGATCTTAAGGTTTTGGTCGATGAGGAAAATAATGAATATATTAGTATCAGTAATTTCGAACTGGGCGTAAGAGTATGTGCCAAGGGGCGTAGATCTCTGACCAAGATCAGTCTTAATGAGAGTAGTCAAAGCAGCAATGTTGTACAAACGTGTACTGTCACAACGAATACGGAGGAGAGCGTAGTATCGACAGAAACGCTCAACACCAATCTTGATGTAATCAGCTCAACTGTTGACAACGTAACCACACAGTACGTAAGAAATTCGCAGGGACTTGTGACTAGGGAAAGTGTTTCCGGCATTTACAGATATGATACTACGTATACAGATACGCTTATCACCGTAAAGGAAGTAAATCCCAGCACGAGCGCAACGATGTCTACCACCAAATATCATATCGATTCCACTTGGGGAAGCGTTTACAAGGTAGAAATGCCCGATGGTTCTGTTATCAATGACACTTATGACGACGATAAGAGCGTTTTGACAAGCAAGGCATTTGATAATGCTTCTACGCGTCAACACGGATTCGATTATTCCAAGGGAAGACTCTCTTCTATGACGAGTGGCACCATTAATTATGGCTTTGGCTATTCCACCAATACGGGGGATATTTCGAGTATTACCAAGAACGGTGCAACTGTAGAGAATCACACTTACAGCAGAAGCAACGGTAAAACAACTGTAAACAGCAAATATCCTTCGTCCAGTAGTGCGCTATATACCGAAACTAGGGTAATTGATAAGTACGGCAGACTCGAAAGCATTAACGGAATTTTGAATGTTTCGTATGACATTGATCCGTATTGGTATTATTTAGATAGCAACAAAAAGAAGCATACCACTATGGAAAGTTATAACCGGGCTACTCATGGTGAACTGAACCAGATTACTAAGGGTGTAAATGGTAATGGCGCGATGATGTCACAAACTACGGATAGTTTGGCGAGCGAAGTAGCAAGATACGGATACGACAACGGAAATTTGACTGCGGTCGTAACGAGAGATATGGCTAATAACCTCCGTAGGCAGGAAACATTTGTTTATGATAATGCCGACAGAGTGACAAGAAATCGCTTTGATCACAGCATGGTTCCCAATGAATACGTAACGAGCGATATCACATACGTAAAGGCAGCTTCGGATCCTAAGGCTGATAGCAGGGTAAGCAATTATTCCTTTAAGATCAATGGAACTCAGAAGGCAAAAACCGTAAACACCTATGACACGTACAAGCGAGTAACAAAGAAAACGTATACTGTCGGTAGCAAAACCTTTACTAAGGAGATCGTGTACGATAAGACCAAAGTGAATAAGGTTATCGATAGCGTAGGCGGAACAACGCAGTATGAGTATGATTCTATGGGCAGGATCTCCAAGGAAAAGGATAGTAGCGGAAATCTTCTCAGAAGCTATACTTACGATTCTTACGGTCAGCTTAGCCGTGAAAACAACAAGGCTCTTGACAAAACCTTCGTTTTCGAGTATAATAATAACGGAGGCATCACTAAGGTCAAGGAATATGCTTACACGACCAGCAGTACCCCTACCGGCACGGCAACTGAAAAGACAAACACCTACGATAGTACCTATCCCGACAGATTAACCAAATGCGGTAGTACAAGCATCAGCTACAATTCTATGGGATGCCCCACGACTTGCAACGGTTATACTGCAACTTGGACACGCGGCAAGCTTTCCAAACTTTCAAAGGGATTGAAGGCTGTAGGAACGCACGCCTACAACTACACGTATAATGCGTTCGGTCAGAGAATTGGAATTAACTATGTCTACACTGCGGGAACATCGTCGTCTTCGGCGGTTGTAATGGGAATGTTGACGAGTTACAGCCACACATTCCGTTATGACCAGTCCGGAAGACTGATTTGCGAGAGTAAGACGAGTCAGTACTACGGAGAAGGAAGTAGCAATGAACAAATCGTTTATCTGTATGACGAGACCGGTATCATCGGTATGGTGCACACCACAGAATCCGGCACGACGACCGCCTACTATTTCCAGCGTAACCTTCTTGGTGACGTAATCGGTATCTATACTACTGGCGGAACTAAGGTTGGTGGATATACCTACGATGCTTGGGGTAATTGTACAATCACCCTTAACACAAACGGTATCGCAACTCGTAATCCCATTAGATATCGCGGATATTACTACGATCAGGATACAAAGCTCTACTACCTCAATGCAAGATACTACAATCCCGAATGGAGAAGATTTATCTCGCCCGATGATACGGGTTATCTTGATCCCGAGTCTGTAAACGGGCTGAATCTGTATACCTACTGTAATAATGATCCTGTGAATTACTGCGATCCGAGCGGGCACAGCATAACATTGGCATTGATTTTTGCTGGAATATTTGCAGTTGGATTTGGGTCGAGTTTATTTATCAACGCAGCTACTAATAATTGGCAATTAGATTGGAGAGATTTTGCTCAAGCAGGAGTTGATGGCTTGTTTGCCGTTGCTGGAACTGCTCTTGCAATGACCGGAATAGGTGCTGGAGTATCTATTGGGCTTGGTGCTGTAATGGGATGGTCACAATATGCAATAGGCACTAAAATCCAAGGTGGCAATTTAACTTGGAGTGGTTCTATTACCGCAATTGCCTTTGGAGCTTTAGGTGGTAAAATTAGTGGTGCAGGAGCTGCAAACGTCAAAAATATAACAAAAAATTTGACTGGATTAAGTGATGATGGTTTAAGAGCGGCTAAAGCGATTGCAACAGCATTGAATAGAAGGATGGCAGGACAAATTTCCAAAAGGGGTTTTCAAGGTGTAATTAATTTATATGGTAAAACCGCATTTAGTGCCATAGATACCGCTATTACTATAACTAGTGAAAAGTTGTTTAGGGAAGCGGCAAGAAATATAGCAATATATACGCCATTTGCCAATATGGCTTCGGGAGGTTTAGGTTATTTGTATAATGTTTGGGGGTGGATTTAATTGAGTGATGTGGCTATCATAATGTATTTTACTGGATTAATAGGTCCATGGATAATGTACTTATCCGATCTTTGGGGAAATAGTTTCGATGCGCATTTTTCTGATGATACATTAAGAAAAATGAGAGTTAAAGACGCCTCTTTTTTGCGAAAAATTATACCTCTGGAAGAGGGGAAAATCTTTAATAAAAAAGGGGAACAATGTGGATATAGATACTATTTGTATCCAAGAGTATTGGCACTGTTTATTCAAAGTATAATCCTTTTATTAGGATTGATAGCATTTGCTGTGCATTTTCTCTTTGTGCCTTTTATACCTGATTCGGTTTTCTTGGTCGTAGGTCTAACATCATTGGTTATATTTGCAATATATAAATCAATAATAAATACTGCTTCCCAAGGGTTGCATTTATAAATATGCCTATTCATTCTGAAAAAAACAAATTATCGCGGCAGGCTACAATCGTAGTCTGCCGTTTTGCCTTTATTGAACAAACGAATAGCATATAAAAATATATAGTTGGAGGCAAGGTGTTCGCAAAAGGTAATGATTTATTGAAAAGCTATGATTGCACAAACGCTTTAAAAGTCATGGGTGTATTCGTCACCGGTAATCGACTCAACATACGAATACCGATCTAATAGTGTTTGGGGTGTCGCTTCGGCGGCACCCTTTTTTATGTCAAGGCAGTAAAACGGTCTCTGAAATAACAAACAACTTGACAAAACCTTTGTTTACGAGTATAATAATATCGGCAATGTTGTTGCTGTAAAGACTTATGCTTATTATATCTCTGTTGGGAATCGATCTAGAGTATAGTGACTAAAAGAAAGGATTACTGGTATATATGGATTTATATAGAGAGACGAGTTTTGTTAACAAATACATCAAAAAGGAATTCAAAGATAGGTTGCTTTTTGAACTACGATCTATTAAAAAAAGATCCAAAGCAATATCGCGCTTTGCTCATAGATGCGAAGAACTTTTGCAGAATAGTTATACAAAGCATGATACAGCGGATCTACAACGGGTTCTCTCAATTACTACAACCAGCGAAGAACAATGTTATATAATCTCAGATAATGAGCATGATTGTGAGGTTATTGCATTGCCAATTGCAATAGAGTACTGTAAAGAATCTTATATGCCATTTATATTGATCGGATCTTCATTTGCTATGATTAAGCCAGAGAATGAATCAGGCACCCCAGTATTTTACATTTTTAGGGATGTTAAATAATAGTTCTACAATAACTTCATTTTTTATTGACATCCGAATACTCTTAAATTAAGGGTGCCGCTTCGGTGGCACCCTTTTTGTATAAATAAACTCTTGACAAATGATGGGAAATATGCTATACTAATAATACAAATGTATAAATTGGAGGTGTTATTATGAATTTCATTCAAAAACAGCAATTTTACCTGTCGCAGAATGTATTTAGATGTCGCTTTCAATGTGAAAGAGGGCAACTAAAAATTGTAATATAAGGGCGCATAGGTAGAACTGCTTTGCAGACTATCTATGTGCTTTTTGATTTTGGAATATTTTGAGAAAGAGGTGTACTAATATGAATAAAATTATCTCATTTGTTTTGCTCGGCGCCTTATTGCTTATGTGCTTTTCGGGGTGTACAAGTCCAAACACTCCCGCAAAAGAAGATGGCACTAATGGTGATGTAAATAATACATCTACTGACAGTCAGAACAGCGGTAATACAATGGAATTGAATGATGTTTTTAATATAATAAGATCCGATGTCGAAATGCATGAAAAACTGGGTTTTTCTGTTGAATATGAGGAAATCCATAACGAACTTAAGAGCTCAGGGCAATATGTGAATAGTCGCTGGTCAGACTCTGTTTTTATAGTTACGGTAAACTGCAATTATGAAGCAGCAATTAATGAGGAGTGGTATAAACAGTGTTCCGAAACGGATATCAAATCTTTGAATGCAGCTTTTTATAATTACTATAGCGTAGGCTTTTCCAAAGGCAACTATTCAAACATCGTCTTTTCACCCGGAATGCATTTGATGTATTATTCCCTTGAAGATTTTAATAACGACTATGCTGCTATTAAAGCTTTGACGGATGTTCATTATGTTGCGGAAGTGCACATAGTGTATAAATTCCCGGTTCCAAATGATTATTTTTTGGAATAAGGTTTTATTAGACTAAGAATTAATTTGAAAGGATGGGTCATATTTATGAAAAAATTCGTTAGTTTGATTTTGACAGTATGTTTTATTTTCCTGGCTGCCAATGTAATATGGCCAGCAGATGTTCAACAGGAACAGAACGTAGGTTCAATTATGAATCTGAGCACTGTTTCCGATCTTGCGTCAAAATTAGAGAGTGTTAATGTGGATGCCGCAGATGCAACCGCATATGAAGTAAGTGTATTAATCGAATTAGAGGATTTTGCATCCGAGAACAATCTAAATTTTGCGGCAAACAATGTTTCGACTAAAACAAATGATATAGACACTGAATTGCAGGCTCATAGGGATAGAGTAAAGGCGTATTATTCTGAATATAATGAAAGCATCGCTTCAACGCTTGAACTTAACGACTATGAGTATTATGTTAGTTATTATTCACCTTATATCGAAGTTATCTTTGATGATCTTGATGAATATAGTCGGTGTGAAAATGAACTGATTTCTTCAATATCAAATCTTGATGTTGTTTTATCAGCAAGTAGTACCGTGCTTATTAATGATTCTTCCGATGAAGCGACATATGATTCATCTTTTTGTTCTACGGATTATATATTAACTGACGCATTTGAAGATATTGGGGTTTCAGATTCTGCTTATACGGGAAATGGAATAAAAGTTGGTATCATAGATGGGGGTGTGCCATACACTGATAATTTAAAGTTAGGTAAATATACAATGATTACTACTACAAGGGGAATGCATAGCACGGTGATTGCATCTATAATAGGTGGAACCTCTGGAATAGCTGAAAATGTATATTTCTACTGTATGGCGGAAACCGGCTCTTTGGTGTATGATTGTAATCTAATGATAAACACGTATGGTGTTAATATTATCAACATGAGTTTGTGGGATGCCAATGTTGGATATTATACAAATTATGATGCGTACATTGATAATGTGGTATCTAATACTGGATGCACGTTTGTTAAGTCTGCTGGAAATAGAGGGCAATATAAATACAGTTATGATAGATTAGTAACCGCGCCTGGATGTTCCTTAAATGCAATAACTGTAGGTTCTGTAAATCATAATGGGAATGTCAGCGTATTTTCGTCTTGGGTCGTCTTGGATGATTTCTTATACAAACCGGATGTGGTTGCACCTGGTGAAAGATTATGGGACATTCCTAACATTCCAAATGTCGATGATGATGGAAATGAGGGACATCATGGCACAAGCTATGCTGCCCCAATGGTTGTTGGAACAATAGCACTTTTGATGGAAGAATTCCCTATATTAAAAACAAATCCCGCTTTAGTAAAATCAGTTTTGCATCTAGGAGCAGAAAAACTTTCTTCTCAAACAAGTTATTTTGATCAACAAGCTGGATTTGGTTTGCTGAATTATCAAAACATGAGGAATTGCTTATTGGGCTCGAAATATTATAATTTTAATATTTCAACAAGCGATTCCGCTGGTGATACTGTGGCATCGCGCACTGTCACTCTCTCGTATTTAGATCAAATTTTTATCAATGCTAACACTATGGTTAATAGCTCAAACACTGTAGAAAATCAAACACATGTTATTCCAGCATATACGAATTATTCAATAAAAATATTTGATTTGATTTCGTCTACATATGTTGCTTCAAGCACAGTTGATTCGAGTGTTGATTATTTGGTATTCACAAATAATAATCCAAATAACTCATCATTTAGAATAGATATTGTTTTGAATGAAGATAGCGCAAGCACAGAACCTGAGGCAGGAGCAATAGCATATGCTATACATGAACACGCGTTCGGTCCTTACTTGTACCATGATAATCATTCACATATTAAATATTGCTCGTGTGGCACATATCTTACCGAAGGACATTATATAAGGCAGGCTGACATTGTTGATAATAGATACGCAAGATGTTTAGGGTGTCGCGCGCGGCTGGATCTTTTTGAAGACTATGCGAACACCATAATGTCTGCTATCACACAGGTATCCATCAACGGCAGTTACGTACTCCCCAGCGGAATCGTTGTTTTGGTTGATGAAGATGTTCAAGCATATTTGGATGGTACATTAGTATTCTATCATCCGGACAATATTCCTACTACGCAGTAAAGTATAAAAAATAACACAGACATTATGACTAAGGGTGCCGCTTCGGCGGCACCCTTAGTCTTCCTTCCGTACATACATATCTTTTGTAAGTGAAATTTTTTTCAAAAAACAGTTTTTTTGAAAAAAGGTATTGACAAGCAGATTTTGATGTGCTATAATAGTGTCAACAGGAGAGCTGACGGTGCTGTGAAGCATCTGCCGTCTAACATATTGCAGCCGGATTCTACAGATATCCGAAGAATCACGTCAGTAATACGGGCTCTTTTGAAATATAACGGTTACCGATATAATTAATGTTTTATCGGAACTGCCACAAAAGTGGATAGAAAGATAGAGGATATCATTATGACGTTAAAAGAATTTTTACTTACTAATTCCGAAATTGATAGGTTTTCATTTGGTCAATTTGTAAGACAACGTCGAGAGGAGCTTGGTATGAGCGTGCGTAACTTGGCAGGTGAATTAGAATTAACACCCGCATATATCAGCGATATAGAAAAAGGAAACCGCTCTGCACCAAAATCCAAATTTGATGAACTTCGTAACCTGCTTGATATTCCCGAAGAAGATGCAACCGATTTTGCGGATCTGGCATCTGCAACGAGAAACCATCAGTATGAGGACATCAATCCCTATTTGGGAAAACAACCGCTTGCGAGGGTGGCGCTTCGTAAAGCAAGAGACTATAATATTTCTGCTGATCAGTGGAAGAATTTTATCGACCAGATGCAACCGTCTGACGATACAACCACTGGCAACTGAGGTATTAAAGGATATGACTA
>JAEIGA010018790.1_pt1 | contig 10534 bp, 10 predicted proteins | sample 9270691 | NCBI WGS metagenome assembly JAEIGA01 (sample SAMN17057246, study PRJNA624740) | gut metagenome | biome: biome; isolation source: fecal sample | host: Bos grunniens | place: China: Xizang | collected 2019
CATCCTCAGTAAGATATGTGCTGTATCTCACCTCATTTTCCTCAATTTCCTTGTATTTTGCCTGAAGGCGGATGTTGGTCTTTTCCTGAACGTTAGGATCCAATGCCAAAGAGGTGATGATGTTCCTGTTGCGTCCCTTTTTGCCTGTAATTGCCCAAGGGCACTGTGCAACAACCTCCTCATCAGTTCTTCTTGGTTTCATCTCTCCAAGCTCAACCTTCTCCATCATCTGTCCAATTACGCCGTCTGAAAGGATCATTGCAGGATTCCTGTATTTGAATGCAAGATCAAAACCAAGACCTACAAAATCATACATATCCTGTGCAGAGGCTGGTGCCAGTACAATCATCTTGTAGTCACCGTGTCCGCCACCTTTCACTGCCTGGAAATAATCTGCCTGGCCAGGCTGGATTGTTCCAAGACCGGGACCACCTCGCATTACGTTAACCACAACGCAAGGAAGCTCTGCACCTGCAAGGTAGCTCAAGCCCTCAGCCATAAGGCTGATACCCAAACTGCTGGAAGATGTCATAACTTTCTTTCCTGTACAAGCTCCACCATATACCATATTTATTGACGAAGTCTCGCTCTCTGCCTGCAATACAACCATTCCTGTTGTTTCCCAAGGTTTTTCCTCCATAAGAGTCTCCATAACCTCAGACTGTGGAGTGATAGGGTATCCGAAATAGCCGTCAGCGCCACATCTTATTGCACCGTGGGCAATAGCCTCGTTACCCTTCATAAGTATTTTCTCAGCCATATCCGTTTCTTTTTATATTTTTACCCTATACACTGTAATAACTGCATCCGGACAAACAGTTGCACAGTTTGTACAACCTGTACAGTTATCCGGATTCTCCATATATGCAAAGTTGTAACCTTTGCCGTTTACCTCCTTTGACAATGCAATGGTCTGGGTTGGGCAATTAGCCACACACACGCTGCAACCTTTGCATTTCTCGGTATCCACAACTATAGCTCCTTTTACTGCCATTGTTACTGATATTTAATTTGTTTATAATATTCATGTCATTTATTGCTGAAGAAACCGAATCCTCTGGCAATCCCCTCAATAGTAGCGTCCCATCTTATTATGATTCCTATAATCAGCAAAATACAAAGAACCACCATACTTTTTCCAGTAGGTGTCAGTTCTTTATATGTGGCTACTAAATTAGCAATTTTTCTTTTAATCATTGATGGAAAAATGTCAATTTGTTAATAATTTATAACTTTTAGTCTCTTTATCCCATTTTTGAAATCCTGATCCTGGCATCAACAGCTGTTAAAGATGTGCTGTTCCCAAGCAGCGGGTTTATGTCCATCTCCGCTATTTCCGGTGCTGTTGCGCACAAGGAGGAGACTCTTGAAACTATTTCTGCAAATATAACTTCATTTACCCCTTCTTCACCTCTGAAACCCTGAATAATTTTGTATCCCTTCAGTTTTTTTATCATTTTTCCCGCATCTGCCGGTGAAACAGGTACCAGAGCTGAGGAAACATCTCCAAGTACCTCCACAAAAATTCCGCCAAGACCGCACATCACAACTGTTCCAAAATTACCTTCCCTCTTGGCTCCAATAAAAATCTCCTTTCCCTGCAACATTGGCTGTATCATAATCCCAATAGTTCCCTCTATTTTCATCATCCTCTCAAATTCCTCCTTCAATGTATCCTCATCCTGCACTGAAAGAACAACACCTCCAACATCACTCTTGTGTACAGGACCAACAACTTTCATTGCAAGAGGGTATCCAATTTCTCCCGAGGCGACAACTGCCTCTTCCAATGTTGATGCAACCGCTTCCTTTGCCCTGTTTATTCCGGCTGCATCAAGGAGTTTCTGCACCTGTTGGGGCGGCAAATATCCGTCGGGAGCAAAATCAATGATATCCCTGATTGCTTTGGTGTCAATTAGAGGGATTGATGTCTGCTCTGTGTCTCGGTGCAGAACAGGTTGTCCGTAGTCCGTTCCCGGAAGGGTTTGGGCCAGCTGTACAAATGCGTGCCCGAAGGCAACCTCTTCATTGAAGCAGATTCCTCCCATTTTATGGAATGTTTCTATTGCCTCTTCCGCGTTTACAATTGAAGTGAGGATTGGATATATAGGCTTGCGGGTTGTCTTTATCTTCTCCAGAATTGTCTTGTACAATCCTGTAACATCTCCAAGCCCCGGACTGCCTATTATAACTGCCATTGCATCCACTTCATCAAAGTCATTGTTGCAGGCATCAATGATCTGGCCAAGCTGCTCGGCAGTGCCGGTTGCCAGAAAATCTATAGGGTTGGCTACAGATGAGCCGTGGAAAAGCTTTCCAAGCAGCCTTTCTGCCATTTTGCCCTTAAGTTGCGGGATGTTTATGCCGTTGCTTCCAAGTGTGTCTGTAAGCATTACTGCCGGACCTCCTGCGTGAGTAATTACTGCTATGTTCTTCCCTTTTGGTTTTGGCATTGTAAGTATCATTGCCATATTCACCAGTTCCGTTCGGCTGTAAACCCTTATGATTCCTGCTTTGCGGAACAGTGCCTCAACTGCTGTGTCAGGAGTTGCAAGGGCTCCTGTGTGGGATGATGCGGCGCGGCTACCTGCTTCACTGTATCCGGCTTTTATGGCCGCTATGTGCGCACCTTTGCTTATGAGTGATTTTGCGTGCTTGAGCAGCTTTTGAGGATTGTTGATGCTCTCTATGTAAAGAAGTTTTACCTTGGAACTTACTCCAGGCTGGTATGTTTCATCCAGATATTCAAGCACATCTTCCACTCCAATCTGAGCGCTGTTTCCCACTGAAAATACGTGTGAGAAATTCACTCCGTGTTTCAGAGCCGTTTCCATGATGAAAACAACCGTAGCTCCTGATCCTGATATTATATCTACACCTTTGGGTGAGATGTTTGTAACAGGTTTTGTAAATACTCCGGCATAGCGGTTGGTTATGACTCCAATGCAGTTGGGGCCAATGAGTGATGCTCCGTATTTGTTTGCCGTATCAACTATCTGTCTTTCCAGCTCTGCACCTTTGGGACTCTCTTCGTGGAATCCGGCCGAAAATATGATTACAGCCTTGCATCCTTTCTCTTTGCAAAGTGTCTCCACAGTTGCTGGGCACAAGCTTGCCGGAATTGCCAGTATTGCGCAATCCACCATTGGAAGATCTGCCACACTTTTATAAGTTGGCCTTCCCTGTACATTCTCCGATTTTGGATTTACAACATACAAATCCCCTTTGTAATCTGTTTCAATCAGATTTCTTAACGCATTGCCTCCTGGCTTTGTTGTATCATCTGATCCACCCACCACTACAATGCTGTCTGGGGATATGAGCTCTCTTGTAATCATATTGCTGCTTGTTTAACTGTTAAACAAATATACAACGTAATTGCAGCAGTTTTAGTATATTTGTTATAAAATTTTGGTAATATGAGATACTTTGTTGCAGATGCGTTTGCGCAGGAGCCTTTTGGGGGTAATCCGGCGGGTGTTGTGTTGCTGGGGGAGAATGTTCCGTTTCCGGCAGATGGTCTTATGGTGAAAATTGCAGCCGAGTTGCGGTATTCAGAGACTGCATTTGTGCAGCAGAACGGTCTGGCGGAGTTTACGGTAAGGTATTTTACTCCGGCATCGGAGGTGGATTTGTGCGGGCACGCAACTATTGCAACTTTCTCAGTACTGCGGAATGAGGGAATTGTGCCCCCAGGTACAGTTTGTTCAAATCATACTCTTGCCGGGGATCTGGAGGTAATTGTCGGGAAGAATATTATGATGCAGATGGCTCCGCCAGTTGTACTTGGAACCATAGAGGATACCGGATGCCTGCACTCTATAATGAATCCGGCAGGAAATCCAGGCTCTGGTTGTATAAAATCTGATCAACCACTTCCAGTACAAATTGTTTCAACAGGTCTTCCCGATATCATATATCCTGTTGTGAGTATTGGGGCACTTAATGCACTGAATCCGGATATGGCTGCCCTCACAGAGTTGAGCCGGGAACTTAATGTAGTGGGAGTGCACGCATTTGCCCTTTCTGATGACGGATATACTGCACACGTCAGAAACTTTGCCCCGCTGTATGACATTCCGGAGGAATCGGCAACCGGCACAGCCAATGCAGCACTTGCTTACTACCTTTACCATAATGGAATTGTACCGCAATGCAGCAAATGTACCTTTATGCAAGGGGAGGCAATGGGACGTCCATCGGTTGTTTCAACAGAACTCAAGTCCAACGGAAGTGTATATGTAGGAGGCAACAGCTACATTCTGGGTAAAGGGGAACTATATCTATAAAGCAACATACCCGCAAGGTGCAACTCTCTCAATTTCCTTGTTGAATGAGAACCAGTGGCGTATATCCCCAAGCGTCAGGTAATAGTATTTGTAGCGTGGATCTCCCTCCACAAACAGAGGGTTGCTGTAAGTTCCCTGGCTCATTTCCCATTTGGTGAAGTTTTCTGCAGGTTCCTTTTTAATTGAAAGGCCGTTGCGTACCCACTGTAATGAGATGAGCGGTGCCATTTCAGGTATGTACCGTTTGCAGAAACGGTACAGCAAGAGACCTTTGTTCTCAAGACTGAGAGGCTGGGTAATGTAATCTGTGCCAAGCAGTTCGTCAATCAGTTGAAGGAGCAGTTGCTGTTGGGAAGAGAAAATTTCCATGAATGGTTCCCTCCATTTGGCATCATTGTACCACAGGTCAAGAATTTTTGAAAGGGTCATTGCCTTGCCCAGTTCCGAGTATGTAATATGCGGAGTCTGAAGCACTTCGTATGGTGGGGTTGGTGAGAATTTGATTCCCAGACTATCTGCATTTATCCTGAAATGGGTGCCAGCAAGGAGCTTGAGGCTTTCCAGCTGTATCTCTGCCGGGGCAATCCGCATCATCTCCATTGTATCCTCTACAAGTGCGCTGTAAGTGTAACCTGGAAGGCCGGCTATAAGATCTGCGTGCACTTCAAATTTGCCGCAGCCAATCAGGTATTGCAATCCCTTCACCGCCTGTGCACACGAACCTTTGCGGGCACAGTTGTCCAGTACATCCTGCTGTAGTGTCTGTATTCCCGCCTCAATGTGCAGCAACCCCTCAGGCACCTGTGCAAGGGCTTCCCTCAGCTTCCCGACAGCGGATTCCTTTAACCCTCCTGCAACAGGAACTTCTGAATCCACGTTTTTCTGTGTACAGGAATTTTGAACATCCGAGCTTCTGGAACCGGTTTCCATAGAGGCAAAGGGAGCTTCCCCAATAGGAAACAGCAGTGCAGGATGCACCTCAAGGTGAAAATTGAGTTTTCCGGCAAACTCCTTGAACAGTTCAAGCAGCTCAAGAGCCCTGGTGGGGTTGCCGTTGAAGGTGCGGTCAAGAACCCTTACCTGTTTTATGCCGTGTCCCACAATATTCTCAAGTCTGCTGCGCAATTCTCCAATAGGGATATTCTGTATGCCGCTTTTCTCAATGCCGCTAACACAGAAACGGCAGCTGTTGAAGCATCCGCGTGAAGTTTCAAGCTGTACAAAAGATTTGTTCCAGCTGAAAAGGGAGGATTTTTCAGGATATTCCACCTCTGCAAACTTAGAAACGGTAACAGCTTTGGTTGAATGGTAACCATCCTCAGCTGCGGGTTCCACCCACTCAAAACCGTCCAGTTCTTTCCATTTGCAGTCCTGTGCCAGAAGTGAACTTATGAACTTCTCAAACATCTCTTCACCCTCACCCTTGAATACAGCCGTAACATACGGATGACGCAATAGGAAATCACGGTTGTCACCCAGAAACTCCGGGCCTCCAAGGAAAATTCCGGCAGGATTGCACAGAGCGGCAACTCTGCTCAGAACCTCGTTAAGGTAATTGATGTTGAAAAGCCAAGCCGTTGCAAATATATAGGCAGGCTGCAGCTGCTCCATCTCCTGTACAATCTGCTGCACAGGGCTCTTTATAGTTCCCCTTACAACCTGCATATTGCACGCTTCACGGGTATGCGGTTCCAAATTTGCGTGGAGTGCCGGCAGTGCCAGCGAAGAGTGCGACCACGACGCATTTATATCTAACCAAACGAAGTTCATTTCTGTCCTGTATGAAAGTATGCACCAAAATTAATAACTATCCTGGAATAATGCACTGAAAGTGCTGTTCAAACGTTTTTTTGTATCTTTACACTGTAATAATCATTGCGGCTATGGCAAAAATTTTACTCAAAGGAATTACCCTCAACGGTGAGGTTACAGACATATTGGTTCTAGGAAACAGAATAGCCAAAATAGGGAAGGACATTTTTCCCGATGGTAATCAGGATTCTGATGTAGAAGTGCTGGAGTGTAAGGGGAAGGCGGCTGTTCCCGGGTTTGTGAATATGCATACCCATTCAGCTATGACCCTTACCAGAGGTTATCGGGAAGATGCAAAGTTACACGATTGGTTGCAGGAGATATGGAAAGTTGAGGCCAAGATGGGGGAAGATGCCATTTATTGGGGTACCAAACTGGCTTGCCTTGAGATGCTCAAGACCGGAACCACCACTTTTTATGACCAGTACTGGATGCCTGATGTGGCTGTAAAGGCTGTTCAGGAGATGGGTTTGAGGGGATTCCACGCGTGTGTGGCATTGGATTTGAAAGATGAGAGCCGAGCTGAGGCAATAAAGAGAGGGATGGAGGAGATGTATATGAAATCACAGAACTGGGGGGAGCGGTGCAAGATGACAGTTGGTGTGCACGCACCGTATACAGTTTCTGATTCTATGATAAAATGGTGCAGTGATTTTGCCCGTGAAAGGGGTTTGACTGTACATATCCATATGTCGGAAACCGAGCAGGAGAATCTGGATTCAGTGGCGTTGAACGGTTGTTCTCCGTTTGCCCATCTTGAGAAACTGGGTGTTCTTGGACCTGAGGTGATTGCTGCTCATTGCGTGTGGTTGAGTGATGCAGATATGGATATTATGGCTGCCCGTGAGGTAACAGCCGTTCATAACATAAATTCCAATCTGAAGCTGGCTTCTGGATGCAGGTTCCTTTATGAAGAGTTGAGGGACAGGGGGGTAAATGTGTGCCTGGGTACTGACGGATGCGGTTCTTCCAATAATCTTGATATGCGTGAGGCTATGAAAACTGCTGCCCTGTTGCAGAAAGGATGGCGCAGGGATCCTGTTTCAATGCCTTTGAATGAACTGCTTGATGTTGCCACCGTTAACGGTGCCAGTGCATTGGGACTTGAGGCCGGTGTAATTGCTGAAGGTATGTTGGCAGACATTTTGATTGTTGATACGGAGAATTATGCATTTGTACCTGGATTGGATTTCCTTTCGGATTTTGTCTATTCTGCAAATTCATCCTGCATTGAGAGTGTAATATGTAACGGTGAACTTGTAATGAAAGGTCGTGAAGTTGCCGGAGAGCGTGAAATAATTGAGAATGTAAGACGTGTATGTAAAACTTTATACAGCTGATTATGGACAATAGAGTTGAAAAAATTTACCAGGCTGCCGAGTATATCAATGAGCGCATAGGTACTTCTGCCAAGCCTTTTGCAGGTATAGTGCTTGGAAGCGGATTGGGAAAACTGGCCGAAAGCATTGAAAATCCGGTTGTTGTGCCGTACAAGGATATACCTCATTTCCCTGCATCAACCGCAGTTGGTCATAAAGGCAACTTCATTGCCGGTATGTTGGGCGGAAAATTTGTTGTGGCTATGCAGGGACGTTTCCATTACTATGAAGGGTACCCAATGGAGTCTGTTACCCTTCCAATCAGGGTAATGAAAGTGCTTGGAATTGAGTATCTTTTTGTTTCCAATGCGGCAGGTGGAGTGAACTTCAGCTATAAGGTTGGAGACCTTATGGTTATCAGAGACCATATAAATCTCCTTCCAAACCCTCTTATTGGCCCTAATCTTGAGGAATTCGGTCCCCGTTTTCCCGATATGACACGTCCTTATGAACCATCCATAATTGCCTTGGCCGATACTGTTGCTTCTGCAGCCGGTATCCCATTGCATAAGGGAGTTTACCTTGCAAGTACAGGACCAACATACGAAACTCCGGCTGAGTATAAATATTTCAGGACAATTGGTGCAGATGCTGTGGGAATGTCCACCATTCCGGAGGTGATTGTTGCGCGCCATAGCGGAATTCCGGTGTTTGGAATGTCTGTGATTACCAATGAGGCTCACGACGATTTTGCTCCCGATTATGCTAATGACGGGGATGATGTGGTACGTGCTGCAGATGCTGCAGCGGATAAGATGAACTATTTGTTTACAGAGATAATAAGAAATTTATGATTAAGAATTTGATTTTTGATTTGGGAGGGGTTTTGGTGTCGTTGGACAGGAAGAGGTGTCTTGACAATTTTTCGCAGAAGTTGGGATTTGATGATTTTGGTGAGTATTTGAATGCTTATGCGCAGAAGGGATTCTTTGCTGATTTTGAGAACGGCGATATTGATTCGGCGCAGTTCAGGGATATAGTAAGGGAGCATTGTACAAAAGAGGGTGTTACTGATGAGATGATAGACCAGGCATTCATCAGTTTCCTTGCAGAGGTTTCCCCTTACAAGGTGAAACTGCTGCTTGATCTTAAGGAGAAATACAATCTTCTCCTCTTGAGCAATGTGAACCCTATTGGCTGGAAAGCCTGCTGTGAGCTTTTCTATAATGCTCAGGGAGTTGACATTGAGGATGTTTTTGAGAAACTGTACCTTTCATATGAGCAGAATGCTTCAAAACCTGGCAAAGTTGTATTTGAGAAGCTGATTGCCGATTCTGGAATTGTCCCTCAGGAGACCCTTTTCATAGATGATTCTGCTGCTAACATAGAAACCGGCAGACAGATGGGATTGAATGTGCTCCTTTATGATGTGGGTTCCAATCTTGAGGATGAAGTATACAATGCATTGAAACATTTGGGAGAGTAGTATCGGTGGATAAAGGCAAAGTAAAATTTTTCAGTCTTTCAAGTGGCAGCAACGGAAACTGCTACTATATAGGAAATGAAGAGACAGGTCTCCTCATTGATGCCGGCATAGGACCGCGCACAATAAAGAAACGTCTGCTTGAACACGGCGTTTCAATGGATTCTGTCCATTTCATACTGGTTACCCACGATCATATAGACCATATAAAAGGTCTTGGAATGGTGGCACAGAAGTATTCCAAACCTGTATATGCAACAGAGAAGCTCCACGCATCGCTTGACAACCACTCCTGCACCAGGTGCCGTTTGAGCGGATGTGTGAGAAAAACAGTTGCCGGTGAGCCTTCTACTTATAACGGGGTAACTTTCACACCATTTACAGTGCCTCACGATGCCACTGAAACTGTAGGCTACCACATTGATTTCTACGGTGTGAAATTCACATTCCTTACTGATGTGGGTGCCGTAACTGATGATGTCATAAAGTACTGCAAAATGGCACAGGTTGTAATTTTTGAAAGCAATTATGATCTGGATATGCTTATGCAGGGATCATATACCCCTGAACTTAAGGTGAGGATTGTTCAGGGAAAGGGGCATCTGAGCAATGAGCAGGCAGCCTCAGCTGTAAAACGCTTCTGGCACAAGGATCTTTCACATCTTTTCCTTTGTCACCTCAGCGAAAACAACAACACTCCGGCTATAGCCCGCTCCTGCATCAGTTCTGCCCTCCGTTCAGCAGGTGCAACTCCGGGTAAGGACATTGAGCTCATTTGTCTTCCCCGACAGAGCAACTCTGATCTGTACACTTTCTAAAATACCAGTTTTGATGGGTTATACCCTTTGGTCCTCAAGAACTTGAATATGGTATCAAGGGTATTCCCATCCATAGTTTTGGTACGTGACAATATCCAGAGATATTTTCCATCCCTTCCACTTACTACAGAGTATGAGTAGTCAGGTGCCAGCATAATTATATTGTAATCCGATGCAAACCACCAGAAGAAACTTACTCTAAGGTGTCCAGGTCTGGCAGCAGACGGCTGGAATGCTGTGCCGAACATTTTCTTTATCTTTCCAAATACGTTGATTCCACGGTTCTCCACTTTTACTGTTTTATCGGGAAGAAGAGTGTATCTGGCGCGGACATCTACAAGTCCACGTTCAAAGAAATTTTCATATCTGGCAACTTCGTACCACTCTCCCATATACTTCTGCAAGTCCAGATTGTCTACGGTTTTCCTGTGGCTTGTTTTAGGGGTAATATCTGTTGTTTTCATAATCTCAAGTTTTGAATAAAACAAAAGTTTGTTCTTCTGGTTCAATCTTGTAACTTTGAAGACAAAATACACTGCTATGAAAATTATTAGGAATTTTACAATGCTGCTTCTGGCGGGAGCAGTGGCAACAACTGCAGTTGCACAAAAGAAAAAAGTGGAGCAAAAGCCGGAGGGTTATAAATTTACAACCATAAAGGCAAATCCTGTAACACCTGTAAAAGATCAGAACCAGACCGGTACCTGCTGGTGCTTTGCCGGAATCAGTTTCCTTGAGAGCGAGGCCATTAAGAAAGGTGCCCCTGCAGACATTGATTTGTCTGAGATGTTTGTTGTATCAAAATCTTATACC
>JAEIGA010018791.1_pt1 | contig 10534 bp, 11 predicted proteins | sample 9270691 | NCBI WGS metagenome assembly JAEIGA01 (sample SAMN17057246, study PRJNA624740) | gut metagenome | biome: biome; isolation source: fecal sample | host: Bos grunniens | place: China: Xizang | collected 2019
AACAGCAGCGAGCGCGATGGGTTATGAATCAGAATATCCGACAAATGGACCTTTTCAACACTCAGGAGGGGTTACTTTTAGATACGAGAACATAATTTGCCTGTTTAAAGGCATTTTCAAACGAATAATAATCAATTCCGATTTTTATCGGACAGCAATAATTTGAAGTGGATTCGATGATTTACGTAAAATTTACGTAGAATTTTCAACAAATCCCTTGCCATGTCATATTTTCTTCATACCTTTGTAGCGGCCAAGGATAGCTGGCAACGTAGAGGTACGACCAGCGAACGTAGGTACAGGGGTTCAAGTTGAACTTTGCAAGCGTTGCGGACGGTCTTTACCTCGTGGCGCTTTTTTTGATTTACAAAAGTAAACCAAAATCCAATTTATCAGAATTGCGATTCTGAAAATTTACAAGTTCAAAGCCCCCGAACGTAAGTTACCTCAAATGCAAAGTTCAAAATTATGATTAACAAAACTGCTTTCGAGATTTATCGCAAATCTCATGTTCTGCCGCCCGATGTTGCGGCAACAATGCACTACCATCGTTGCTCCGATGCAGTCTATTTCGATGTACGTGCATTTCTGACATCAATTTTGCACGCAGGTGTCACAAAATGCCGCCGCAGTGTAAAAATCTCTCTCACGGCTGACTTCCTTAATTCAGTATTACAGTTCGTAAATGAAATGGATACCAGTTATATCCACCCACGATCGACATCTGCACGGTATCACTTCAATCAGATTCAGGCCTTATGAAAAAATACTGTAGAAACTGCAAATACTGGAATTGGTGGGGTATCAAAAACGATGGTACCAAAAACGAAGCTTACTGTTACAAATGGCAACTCTTCACTCATGCACGTTCATATTGCAAAAAACACCGTTTCGAAGATACTTCATCAACTTAACCCCCTACGTTTAAAACCTAACTTATTGTAACAATGACACAAGCACAGACAAGGCATAATGATGAATTACAGGCCGTTATAATTAAGTTCATCGTAATTTTAGTCGCATTCATAGTAGCATCATTTATAAATACATTAGAAAATTATGGATAGAAAAGATTATTGGTGCCCAAGATGTGGGCGAGTTTTTAAAGGTATCATAGCATATCGAAAACATGTTAACTCTAAAAAGTGCAAAGCCAATATGAAACAAATGAAAAAGATAAATTCAATAATAATTAACGACAGTTTATGAAAGTAACGATTATGTTCATTGAGGACAATGCTGTTGATATTTTATCTTATTTATTACCACAACAACTTTAAAACAAACAGTTATGTTAAAAGCACAATTAATTGGAAATCTCGGCACAGATGCCGAAGTCCGCGAGTACAACGGTTCAAAGTTCGTAACGTTTAAGGTCGCTAACAGTGACAAGTACACAGGTCAAGATGGCGTAACCCACGAGTCGCTACAGTGGGTTTCAGTCACTTGGAACGGTGACGGTGGAAAGCTGCTACAGTATCTCAAGAAGGGAGTTAAAGTGTTCGTCACAGGCTCTCAAAGTGTGGGTGTCTATTCGTCTGCAAAAGAGAGGCGTATGCTTCCCGACATCTCAATCAGGGCAGACTACATCGAACTCTGCGGAGGTTCGTCAGACGATGTGCCACGCCGCTTGGTAGACGATGCAGGCACGCTCATCGATGTTTACAAGTGTTACTACATCGACGCCAATCTTCAGAAGCAACAAAAGTATCAGATCCTATATGATGGTCGTGGCTGCATCTTTGATGTTGATAAAAACGGCATCGTTCGAAAGCTACAGCAACATCATGCCGAACAACCCGCAGAATCAAAGTAGTACGCCATGCAGATAGAAAAGACACATGTCCTTCCCTATCGTCTAAACCAACTTGTTAGTAGCTATCTTCAAGATGGCTACTTTCAAGTTGTAGACACTAATGTAATATACGATAGGTTTATAAAGATGATGCACGCTAGAAATGGCAACGAATTAATCATCAAAGTATTAGCAGGAAAAGTTACCGTTTTCCTGAATCGTGAACTAATCAAAACCATCATACAGATATGATTGATTATGACTGGAAGTTTGGAGAACCCGAGCAAGGCAGATGCATCAATCTCGACTGGCTCGAAGTCTACTGTACAGAGGGGCGTGAAGGATACCCACACAATGCTGATTACTTCATTAAACAGGGCATAACAGTACACGTGCGCGATTATGGCACAAGACAGTACAAAGAAATGTTTACCCTGCTCGACCGTAACAATATGGCATTTTGCGAGATACGTCGCGCCCCTGTCTCTGAATCTTCAGGGCAGTGCCAAGTAGGCATCTACAATCCTTATTCCTGTCACATCAAACTGTCAAACCGATACTGTTACCATCCGCAGGCCGTGCGTATCTTTGCTGACTTCCTCATGCAGCACCACTTCACCGTAGAACGTCTATTCCGATTAGACCTTGCTCTCGATTTCGAGAAGTTTGACCGTGGAGACGACCCAAACAAAGTGATGCAAAGATACGTTGCAGGCCGATATTCTAAAATCAACCAATCCAACCTGTCTGCACATGCTCGTGACTGGTGGGATGGCCGTGAGTGGAACTACCTTTCATGGGGTAGTGAAAACAGCATGGTCAGCACGAAGTTCTATGACAAGACCCTCGAACTTCGTGAAGGCAAGGATAAGCCATACATACGATACGCTTGGCAGGCCGCAGGACTCATCGATGATTACCGAGACTGCACCAAAATCGTAAACGGAGAAAAGACACAGCCCCGAATCTACCGTGTAGAATTCAGCATCAAATCTTCGGCTCGTGGTTGGTTCGTAGTCGAAGATAACCGTTATGAAAAAAAACGTAGACTAGTGCAGAACCACAGCCTAGGAGACTACGAAACGAAGCAACAGCAGCTGCATGCTTTTGCCAATCTCGCAGAGCATTATTTCCACTTCAAAGTCTTCGAGAAGGACAAACGCAAAGACCGATGTAAAGACAAAATCCTCTTCGAATTCAACCTTGACCACAAGCCCTACAAACTAGACCACCTAATGACAGAGACACCCAAGCGAACAGAACTTGATAGACTGCTCTCACATTTACAAACCTACAAACTCCTGCATGTAACCGACAAGAACCGACAGGCCATCGACTTGCTCATTACCGATATTAACACACTACGACTCCGCAACGAGCAAGCCGACTACTGGGATAAGAAAGAAACACTGCTCTTACAGCTGCTTATTAACAAGAGAATACAGTCTATGCAGGCTAACCCGCTTGAATCAGACATCGAATTGATAAAGCACCTCCTGAACCTATCCGATGAAATTTTCTGATGCTCAAAAGGCGGTACAGTAGTACCGCCGTGGGATTTCCAATCTCTTAGGCACCTAACCCCCTGTACAAGGGCATTTCAGAAGGTTTCCCTCACGGGCACGCGCCTACGGGCGCGTGTGTGTTGGTTGGGTGATTTGGGGGCGCGTGCCGCCCCGAGCCACGCCCATGCCCCGTTGGGGCACCGCCGCGGCGCGCCCCCAAAACCCCCAACCAACACTTGCCCACCCTTGCTCGGCAGTAGACTAGCTACTGCCTGCGCGACCCACCCTCGCAAGCCCTCTGCGTGCTTGCGGAGTCACCTTTGCTATGCGAAGGAAAGGCACGCAAGCGCAGGCAGGAGATTCCAGCCGCAAAATTGCGTCTGAAATCTCCTGCCTGCACATTGCTCTCGTGGCTCAAAAGCCACGAGGCACAGCGGTAGCCCCTATAGGGGCTGAATCTTCCCCCTCTCACATCCCCCCAAAAGGGGGAAGCCCCACCCTTGCTCGGCAGTAGACAAGCTACTGCCTGCGCTACCCACCCTCGCAAGCCTTCTGCAGGCTTGCGAAGTCACCTTTGCTATGAGAAGGAAAGGCACGCAGGCGCATGATGTCGATTCCTGCCGCAAAGCTTTGCGTCAGAAAGCGGCAACATGCACCTGCTCTCGTTGCAGATAGCAACGAGGCACAGCGGTAGCCCCTATAGGGGCTGAATCTCCCCCCTCTCACATCCCCCCAAAAGGGGGAAGCCCCACCCGTGCTCGTTAGCAGACAAGCTGCTGCCTGCGCTACCCACCCTCGCAAGCCTTCTGCAGGCTTGCGGAGTCACCTTTGCAAATAAGGGCGATAAGCGTTTTTTATTATCGCAAGCGATAATAACGCTTATCGAAACAGCCATTGAGAACTATCGCGCAAAGAAAAGGCACGCAGGCGCATGCTGTCGGTTCCTGCCGCAAAGCTTTGCGGCAGAAAGCGGCATCATGCACCTGCTCTCGTGGCTCAAAGCCACGAGGCACAGCGGTAGCCCCTAAAGGGGCTGAATCTTCCCCCTCTCACTTCCCCCCCAAGGGGGAAGCCCCGCCCTCCCTCCCCTTTTAGTACGAGTTAAAAAAACACAGATTCTTTAACATGAGAATAAAAAACAAGTTAAGTTTTAACATAAAAGGAAACATATATTGGTACCAACAAGCGAAAAAAAGTTAGACCTGCCGCTGTCGGGGGTCTCCGCGACCCCCGTAAACCCCCCGGTCGGGGAGCGGCCCCGACAGGCCGGTGTTTTTCATAGTATCATGCCCTGCGGCGTGTCGGCCTTTGCGTCGCTACGGGGCGTGCCCCTTGCTCCCTCGCTACTGGAGAAAGAAAGTTAGACCTGCCGCCCTCGGGGGGCTGCGCGCCCCCCGTAAACCCCTCGGTCGGGGAGCGGCCCCGACAGGCCGGTGTTTTTCATAGTATCATGCCCTGCGGCGTGTCGGCCTTTGCGTCGCTACGGGGCGTGCCCCTTGCTCCCTCGCTACTGGAGGGGGCAAACAAAAGGGGTGCGCTTGCACCCCTTCGCCGTTGCAAAAATCAGGCATCAGACCTCCTCAAAATCCCCTCGTGGGGGTATGGGGTCGTGCCTGTCGGCCTGCTCATGCTTGATGTCGCTGTTCATCCATATACGCAGTACGTGGTTAATCAGTCGGCCTTTGTTGCCGACTGTCTTTAACCAGTCTACCAAGTCGTTATCGAGGCGAAACGACATCATCTTTTGTTGGCTCCCATCACCGTGTTTGCCATACTCTTTTCTGTCACTCGTGCGCTTGTAGTACTGCTTGCGCTCCTTCTTTTCTTTTTCTTCCATGATGCTTTATTAATTGAATAGTGAATATTGTTGGCAGGCATGTTTAACGTTCGCCTGCGTCATGTCTATGTATCTTTGTGTAGTCTCGATGCGCTTGTGTCCAAGTATCTGTGCTATGGTTGTTACGTTGGCTCCGTGCGTTGCCATGTTCGTAGCTACTGTGTGTCTGATGGCGTGGGGTGATAGCTGTCGCGCGTTGCTCACTGCCTTCAGGGCTTGCCATATCATGTATCTTGCCTGTCGCTGGTCGATTGTGAAGACCTTACCTGATGCACCGTAGTACGTGCGTACCGCGTGCAGGGTATCCAGTATCGATGCAGTTGTGTAGACTATGCGCTCCTTCATTCCCTTGCCGCTTACCCTGATGCTGTTTTCCTCGAAGTCTATGTCTTCATAGTTCAGGTCTAGCAGTTCCTGAATGCGGATGCCAGTCGTTGCCAAAAGGCCTATCATTACCTTTGTTACGCCCCCTGCCTGCTCGTATGCTCGTTTCAGGTCTGCAGCTGGTATAGTGTTCGGCACTGTCTGCGCCTGCTTTCTTCGACTCTCGAATCTGCAAGGATTCTCTACCTCGTACCCCTGCCGTTTCATGTAGTTGTACAGTCCGCTTATTGCCGACAGCCTCCTGTTGGTCGTGGCAGGCGCTAGCCCCTGTTGGGCTTGTGCTGTCACATATTGGTCGATGATGTCGCGCGTGATGGTCGACCAACGCGCACCCTCGATGTTCTTCTGCATCCACTGCGTGAAGTGTTCTAGGTCTTTCCTGTAGCTGTTGGCCGTATGCGTTGAATATCCCCGTATGTTCAGGAGATAGTTTATATACTCTTGTATCATAGCTTTACTGTTTTTTGTGGTTATAAACTTCTACTAATGACTCTTCAATCGATTCTATTTCGCTTATCAGCTTGCAGAGCCTTTTGATTGTGGTTCTGTCATTTGATGATTCGATACTAGATTCTAAACTGAATAGAATATCGTCAAGCGCTTTTTTGCTGATACTGATATTTGCTATCATATCCCTTCTTTCTGCTGCAGGGATGATTTCGTAGAGTTTCATATATTCTTGTATCATAGCTTTACTCTTTTAATTACCTTAATACTGTGAGTTTTCTTTTGCAGCCGAACTGAATTATTTCGGTATTTGGTTACCTACGAAAAAGTACTTGTCAAGCATTGAAAGCTTGCTTGCATCTTTGTTTATTCTTAATGTTCTCATATTGCTTGTTGTTTTTAAATCAGGGGGTTGCCCCCCTGATGTTGGTTAATACTCGAAATGATAGGTTAAGCATCTTACTCTCTCTCTCTTCTTTTCAAATTCATTCCAGTACTCATGGCTTGTAACTTCGTGCCATGTCGATTTGTAGCCTGTGAAGATAGTTGGGAAAGCTTTGTCAGAAAAATGTACCGTCACCTCTAAAGTTTTGGTTTCAGGGTTGAAATACGATGCTGTTAGGTACCCCTGCTGCGTCATGTTCAGTTGCATCATTTGTGCTGCCTGTATTGCAGCGTTCATGTTGATGAACTTTTCCTCTCTGTCGCTCTTAATGCTGATACGACCGTTTCTGTTTTCCTTCTTCATACTATTATACCCTGTAGTTCGTGTCGGGCGCAACTTCTAGTTTATTGATTATTGTTTATTTCTCTCGCAACTCCCCTGCCAATCGGGGTAGTTATGTAAGCATGTCAATGACCTCTTTCTAGGTACAAAGGTACAAAAAAGTATTGACATATCAAACGTTTTTTAGTTAATAAGTCTTTAAAATGTATTGACATAACGTTATAAAATGTTAATACATTTTACGACTCCCTACGTTAAAATCTTTTCCGTATGGTTAAACTTCGTTTAACCGATATGTCAACATCTGTTAACGCCCAACTCTCGCGTTTACCAAATTTAACTTAATCCCCTCGACCTCCACGAACACTCCACCATGCTTCCCCGTTGGTTCCACGGAGAAAAATTTGTACCTTTGCCGACGTTGAGGTAGGCCGCCCGAGTCGAGGGGACAAGGGGTGCCAAGAGAATGCAGCTGCAGCACCGGTCCCCTCGGCTAAACGCCCCCTCTCACAGGTACATCTTTCATTATTAATTAAATGCTTTACTATTATGGCAAAACAGTTAGGAGTTATCCAGTTTTCAGGCCGAGTTGGAGAGGTCGTAGGTCGTAAGAAGGTGTCGAGCAGCACTATTGACGCTAACATCGTCAGTAAGTTCACTGCCCCCTCGAATCCCAAGACTCAGAAGCAGGCCGAGCAGCGTGCAGCATTCGCAGCCGCTAAGAATTTCCGCGATGGTTTCGCAAACTTGCTCAACCACGCATTCCAGGGCGTGAAGTACGGTCAGCCCTCGTTAAACCGTTTCACCAAGTTAGTCACACTGCGCCGTGGTGCAGACTTCGATTACCTTCCTCAGTTGAAGGGTACGCAGCAGTTCATTCCCCAGCCGTGGCCACTGTCACGTGGTAGTATTGCTGTAGACACAGTTCCCACAGACCTTAACGACAACTCATTCACACTGCCTTTCACGGCACTTGATGAAAATGGCGAGAACGTTGGCGACTTCTGGACGAAGTTCCTTGCCAAGAACCCCTTCTTCATCAATGGTGACATGATTACTATCGTTGCTGTCGTGACTACCGCAAGCAGCTTGGCAAGCGACATCAAGGATATGAACTTCCTGCCCGTCTACGACCGCATGGTTATTGACACCGCATCCGAAGAAGCCTTGACCAGCAACAATATTGAGACTGAGAACGGTGTTTTCAATCTCGCTTACGACATGGCAACCGCTATTGGCAACTCTAGCCTAAAGCTGATGGGCGTAGGCATCATCGTCAGCCGACAGAATGGTGACAAGGCCGCTTGGCTCCGCTCTAACTCAGACATGGTTGTACGTTCGACCTTCACGGCCGCATACAAAACCACTGCAAAGGTGAACGAAGCTATTGCATCGTTCATGGCTGCATCAGGTGCCGCCACTTCTGATTGGTACCTCAACCAAACGGGCGACAACGAGGGTGATGGGCCTCAGGATGTGGCAACCGTAGTTCAAATCAACGGCTATCAGGGGCAGTTGTATGACGGTGGCTCAACCACTAAGAACTACAAATACGCTGTAGCTACAATGTCTGACGGTACACTGCGTGCTTGTAAGCATAATGCGGGAGTCGTTTATAAGGATAGCGATAGCCTTTATTACGACCCCGAAATTCCCGCAAATACTGAAAATCTCAACCTAATCAAGAGTTATCGCGAGGGTGTAACAGGTTGGGTTGATGTAGACGCAACGGAGCAGGAGCAAACACCAATCGTTAATCCGTAATGCCCGCGCGTTCACGAACACTCGAAAAGACAATTGCCACCGCCAGTTTCACCGTGGCGGTGGCATTGTCATTTATCTCGCTACTCATATCAAAAGACCACGACATAGCGAGTGGCGTTCTTATGACCGTTGCCCAATTCCTAACCCTCACAGCCACCATTCTTGGCATCGACTATAAGTTTACTACAACAGGAAATAGCTTTACCGCAGGGGAGCGGAAAACCCCCAATACTGAATGAAGGTTTTAGTTATTACAATAAGTTTAGGTTTTTCTTTAATACTATTATTATGTGGATGCCGTTCGCGGCGTGTCGTGGAGACACAGGCCGAGAACATACAGGCATCCTCACTTTTTCATACAGCCTCAGGGCAGGTTATGATCATAAAGCGTCCATCGCTTTATGTCGAACCTGCCCCGTCAACTGAAGACACCACCCAACCACCGTACCGAGTCGTAAGAAAAGGTCGAACACCAACACCCGACACCACCAAACCACACAGCCGAGACGTAAAACGAGGTCGAATACCCATAACACCCGACACCACCATCATAACTTGGAACGTACAAGACACGTCAGCATCTTCTTTGCATAAATCGAATCATTCTGTCATAGCACAACGAAATCAGGATAACATCATTGCTGACGTGACCGCGAGGGCACTGACAAATATCAGTCTGTCAGCCCTCGCCCTTTTTTGTTGCATCCTCATCTTCCTTGTTTTGAAGTTATTGGTGTCCTATAAAAAAATGAGCTGAGCCGACAGAAAAGGGGACAAACCTTTCGGCAAGTCCCCAAAGATTTGTAATTTTGCGTTTGCTACAACAAAAAATTCAAATCTATGGGCAAAGGTACAAATTTCTCCGGACAGCCGGTACTAAGTCAACTAATAAAATTGATGGACAGGCAAAAAATTAACACTTTGGCATCGAAAAGCGGTGCAAACTACTACACGAAGTACCTTGACGGGTACTCTCATCTGGTGGTTATGCTCTATGCCGTACTGAGCAATCTCCGTTCCCTACGTGAGGTCTGCCTCGGCTTTGCTGCCAATGCTACACGTATGAATCATCTCGGTATCGACCATATGATTTGCCGTAGTACGCTGTCCGATGCCAACAAACGGCGCAAGTCCAGCTTCTTCGGTTCCATCTACCGCTCACTTTATAACCGTTACGCATCGTTTTTATCGGACAGCATCTCGAAAAAGGAGCGTTCTACGAAGCTTTACGTAATGGACTCTACCACAATAAGCCTTTTCTCTCAGATACTTAGAGGTACTGGACGCAATCCAAACAATGGAAAGAAAAAGGGTGGCATCAAGGCTCATACCATCATTGAGGAGAACATCGACTTGCCTGTGTTTGTCGACTACACAGCAGGCATTGTACACGACCATGAGCTGATGCAGCGGATATTCGACTTGCCATATGGTTCTTTCATTGCCTTTGACATGGGCTATACGGACTATCAGCTGTGGAAGCAGCTTGACGGGGCAGGATACAAGTTTGTCTGCCGTCTGAAGGACAATGCCAAGTTCAAGATCGTCGAATGGCGTAAGTGCCCAGAGAAGGACATCATTGCGGACCAAATTATAGAGTTCACGTATGACAAGTATGCGGAGCGTCCACTGACAGAGGAGGAACTGAGCCATCGTCGTGGCAGAAGGCCGAAGTCAGGTGTCGTGACTGTCAAGGAGCGTGTACAGGGTACATACCGCTGTCGCAGGATTGTCCGTAGGACAGATGACGGTAAGGATACCGTAGAATTTGTTACCAATGTGCTTGATCCTGAGGAGATGTCTGCAGAACAGGTCTGCGAGACGTACCGTAGACGTTGGACTATCGAGAGCCTGTACAAAAAGTTAAAGCAAAACTTTCCGCTGAAATACTTCCTTGGTGATAACGTCAATGCTATCGAGATTCAGATATGGGTGACCATGATTGCCTACCTCTTATTAAGGGTTATGCAGACCAAGTCGATAAGCAAGCTGGCCTTCTCGAACATCGTGATGCTCACAAGGGTGACTTTGGGAGCCTACATTGATATCATCACGCTGCTCAACTGTCCGAAACT
>JAEIGA010018792.1_pt1 | contig 10534 bp, 5 predicted proteins | sample 9270691 | NCBI WGS metagenome assembly JAEIGA01 (sample SAMN17057246, study PRJNA624740) | gut metagenome | biome: biome; isolation source: fecal sample | host: Bos grunniens | place: China: Xizang | collected 2019
CCAAATATATTTCCCTTTTCGCCCCTTTTTTGTTTTATTATACCATAAAGAGACTGATATTCCCTCCCGCGCAACTATTATCCAAGCATGCAATCGACCGCATATTTCTTGTGTGGAACACCGGAAAACTTCGCGGTCCTTTCGCACATTTATCAGCGTGCTCGAACAAAAACCTCGACATCGTCAAACCATGCCGGTCCATCTCCCATTCCGGATCCGAGAACATCCAGAAACCAAGAACCTTCGCCTCAGGAAATTCAGCAAAAAGTCCCCCGAAAACCTCTCGACCGCGCTGACGCGCCTTTCCCCATACACCCTGGGGTCAATAGAATCCTTTCTATAATGGATTCCAATGACATCATAACGGCAGCTCATTATTTGGCGATGGAGGAAAGCGTCTCGCCAGATTCAACCGTATGCTCAAAATACGGTCCGGTAGGACCGGTGCCTCCAGAATCGCCGCCTACAGCAGATTTACGCTTCTACGACTTCTCCTGTCTTCGCGCTGATGGAGCCTCGGCAGGCATCGGCGCGGGACGGGACTTGGCCATCAGATCGGCCATCTTTCCAGAAAGTCTCTTCTTGAAAACATTTTTCACCCGGCAGACATGCAATCACACCATCTCTACTTATGGGGTCACTCCTTTTCTATCGAAATCCAGACCTTCAGATTTTTCGCACCGGTCGCACGAAACGCCCTGTAGCGGCCGTTGCGGTTGTGAGCGGCAACGCCCGTATCGCCGATGCGTCCATCTGTGCGGTAGCGGCACGTCCAGCCTCGATGCGAAACCGAAAGTGTCGTGCCGTCATGCTCGATGCGGGTATTCTCCATTCCGTCGAAATCGAACGCAGGAAGATCCATCGCAACCTCCTCTTTGCCCGAAAGAGCCATCTCCATCCCTTCGGAGGAAAGGCGGCACTCCCATTCAAGACCGCCAACGCTCCACCGCGTCAGGGCGAAGCCGGAAGTCTTCGCCTCAAGGAGCAGTCTCCATTCCGCATCCTCTGCCGCAACCGGACGTATTGCCAGGGACGTGGCATAGGGTTCCGGCAGACGGAAATTGGGCGTTTTCGCACACGGGGTCGACATGCAAAGCTCCGCCGGCGCGCCCCTTCGCTGGAAGCGCCCAAGCCCGTTGCAGTCGTAATGCGTATCCGCCCAGTATGCGAACTGGGCGGAGTATTCGCCCGCCTGCATGAACGCAAGATGGAACGTGGGAGATGGCACGAACACATCCGGCTTCGCCGGCGAAAACTCTGCGGCGGGGATCGTCTCGTCCGCAAAGTACCAGCCAAGAAGCGCCCACGATCCCATCGTGATCATATACTTATCGAAATAAGCGTAACGCTCGCAGCCGATATCGGCCTTCTCGGAATAGACGCACTTGCCGGTTTCGCGGGGGTAGCGGTTCTTGACGTGGCTGACTGGCTTTTCCGCAAGCCATCTCTTGAGCGCATTCACCGACTCCGCCGCCTGCCTGCGGAATTCCATCGCAGTCTTCATGTCGCCGCGCATGGCGCAGCGGGCCGCATACCATTCGCACATGCCGGAAAAGAGCGTGTTGTTGTGGAGGAACTGGTTGCTCCGCCCTCCGTACGGAAACTCCCCGCAGGCGGACAGTACCTTGAGCGTCGGGGCAGTGGCGCGATCCATGAAATATTCCAGCTCCGCCTTCGAAGGGCCGTCGTATCCGTTCGCGAGAATTTCCGCAAAAAGGATGCGCGAGACATAGTCGTACACCATCGGCTGGTTCGGATCGCGGTACATTCCGTTCGAATCGAACCAGCGGATCTGGTCCGCGACATACTTCTCGACGAACTTCGGGTCTCCTCCCATTCCGTAACGAAGCCGCGCCTGTTCGCTCGCGCATCCGAAAACGCACCAGTTGCGCGCCTTCAAGAAATCGGTCTGCTGGGTTCCGAGGCTGTAGCAGACTTCGGCTTTGACCTTCTTCAAGGTCGCCCGCCATCCCTCAATGGTTTCCCGCGGATAGACTTTGCGCTTCTCAAGCTCCGTCACTGCAAGAACGATCTCCTTTACGGCAAACTCGTTGCCGCCGGAACGGGGCGGATACTTGCCCTTCGCCGCATCGCGGCAGCACACGTCCATCATCTTCCTGAGGAGATCGCGGCGGTCCTGGAGACGACCGTTCGCCACAAGGATCGCCAGATTGACGGTAAGACGCGGAAAACCGTGCTCCTGCACGCCATCCCGATCGCACTCCTCACAGTATGAGTTGATGCGCTCGTCGGAATAGGCCCTGACGGCGGCCTCCATCACGTCCAGATATCCCGACTTGGAGACTCCGGAAGCCGCGACGGACGCCGGAGGTTCCGCCTTGGAGGAAGATCCTTCACGGAACTTGCGTACGGCTTTGTGCCAGTCGGCGGCATTCAGAATCTCGCCCGCAAGCGTCCAGGCCGCCCCGTCCCAGTAGGTGAACTTGCCGGAATCGAACGCAAGCACTTTGCTGTTCGTATGGTCGGTCATGACTTTCACGCCGGCGGCATCCTCGGGAGCGACGAAGATCGCCGTCATGGTGGAGCCGTCCACGCCGTTTTCGCCCTTGGGATCTTCAAACAAGGAAATGCAACCGGATGTTTCTGAAAGGGCTCCCGAATGCCCGCGCTTCGGATCAAGATCGAGTCCCGGGCCCGCAAAAAAACCTTTCGGAAACTTCTTTTCGAACGACACATCGTTGCGGAAGAAATGCTCGCCGCGCTTGAGCGTTATGCGGCATGTCATCTTTCCGGCGGCGGAAAACGGCGGGTACACAAGCTCGAACTGGCAGTAGTCCGGACCGGTATGCAGCACCCGGCTGTATATCCAGTTTGGGTACGTCTTCCATTCTCCGTCGCCGAACATCGCAATCCCGCCGACTCCGCGGGAAGGACCTATCGCATAGTTGTCCATCCCCTCTCCACGGTTCTTGTGGAAATTGCCCTTGTCCATTCTATGGCACCATTTGAGACACACGTTGGACGGATTGGACTTGTTGAACACGTCGAATCCCGACCACTTGTGGTAGTCGCGGGGGCCATACGCCCGCATGCCGAACTTGTCGTTCTCCCACACAAAATCGTCCCGACGCTCGGGACAGAGTTCCGCGTTGCAGAACGGATAAGCGGAGACGGCGGCAAATAAGGTTGAGAATATGAAAGACGTCATTTTGGTGACTCCTGCGGATTATGCAAATGTTTTCATCGTCGGTGCTTTTCTTCAGCTTGTTACCGGTTGCTCTTCATACCGGTCAGATTCCTGAATCGAATCAGCGCCTCAAGGAAATAGTAGTCGCCGTAGTTGAGCGGAGTGTCGACCTCGCTGCCTTTCGGTTTGGCGCCGACACCGTGCTTGAGGAGGAAATGCCCGATCTCGTCCCCCTCGGAGAAATATGCCGAGGACGCAAGCGAGAGAAGCTGCTTGACGGCGAACTTGCGATAGGCATCACCCTTCTTTGCATCGACATATTTGGCGAGTTCCAGAAGAGCAGACGCCATAATCGATCCAGCGGAAGAATCGCGTTCCTCGCCGGGAGCGCCAAAGTCCCAGTACGGAATACCGTCCTCCGGCATGTTCTGATGGTTGATGGCGAAATCCGTAACCTTCTGCGCAAAGTCAAGATATGCCTTGTTGCCGGTTTCGCGGTACATCATCGTGTAGCCGTATATCGCCCAGCTCTGTCCGCGACTCCAAGCTGTAAAGCAGCTTGCTCCCTGCCCGCGGCGGATTTCCTGAACGCGACCGTCCTTCTGCGAATAGTTGAGCACATGATATGTACCGCCGTCCGCACGGAAGTGGTTCTTCATGGTGACGTCCGCGTGCGAACGCGCCACATCCGCGAAACGCTTCTCGCCGTTCTTCGACTTTGCCGCCCATTCGAGAAGCTCAAGATTCATCATATTGTCGGGGATGACAAGGAAATCCTTTTCATCGTCAACCTTCCCCCAACTGCGGATGACGCCCAGCTTCGGTTCATAGCGAAGGCATAGCGTATCTGCCGCCTCAACGAGAAGATGGTCGTATTTATCGGTCTTGAGCAACCGGCGGGCATTGCCGAAGGAACAGAACATCATAAAGCCGATATCATGATTTCCTCTGTATCGGGAGAGAGACTTGAGGTTTTCTGTCCACACGGTCGCGCGCTCCTTGAAAAACTCATCGCCGGTACCCTCGTAGAGATACCAAAGAGACCCCGGAAAGTGTCCGGAGGTCCACCACCCGATTTTGCGCATATCGTACATCTTCTTGTCGCGCTTGTACCCCTGCGGAACCATCGTCATGCCGTCCGCATTCTTCATGAGCAGGGTCACCGCCGCATCCAACGCCCTGTAGTGCGCCGCGGACTTGGCGAATATCTCAGGCAATCTGCCCTTCAGCTCCGCAATCCCCGATCCTTCCGCAACACAGCAGAACACTAAAGCGGAACCAACAATGAACATTCTCTTTTTCATAGACATCTAATTCTTTCCTTATTTAGTTTTAAATTCACTCTAAATTCCATCGCACAACAGCACAACTTACTTCTTCTCTTCGCGTCTAAGCTGCACATTATCCAGATAAAGCGTCTTTCCGGGCTCACCCTCTCCGACCACAAAATAAAGCGTGACATTCCCCACGTTTTCAGGGACAGTAAAGTCAAAGCCGTACTTGCGCCAGACTCCCGTCTTCCCGCAGAAATACTTTGAAGCGACCGTCTTCCCGCCGGAAGCGGCCCTGAATCCAACCGTACCCACACCTTCCATTGCCTTTACATCAAACGAAAGCGTGTATTTGGCTTCTGGCGTGACCGGAACACCTCTTTTCCAGAAGGCGATGGATTTCTCCGCACGTGTCGTGAACTTCATCGAATACCGGTCAAACGACGCGGTCTCGTGCGTGCATTTTCCTTTGAGATCGCGCATGTTCCACCCCTGGAGACTCGGCAGGTCGAAGCTCGCCCGCCACCCTTCCTCATTCAGTTTCGGCGGATTCTTGATTCTGTCGATCGCGGCGGCATAAACGTCAAGATATCCGCGTGCGGTCGCAATAAGCGCATCCCAGCGCTTCCGTTCCTGCGACGACAACGCAGATGCGTCCGCCCCCTCCAGCAGGGCAAGATCCTCCTTCAGAAACGCCTCGGAATGTCCATTGACCGCAAACCTGCCAAGCATGGAATCGTCAAGAACGTCATTCCCCTCCTTGTGCATGAGCGCCTTGGTGTCTCTGCGGCACTTCTCGCCACGCTCACGGATTCTGGCAAAATAAGCCTTCGCCACAGAAGCGCATTTTCCGTACTGAGAACAGAATTCGTCCTCTATCTGTTCAAACGAAAGTTCCGGCTTGTCGAGCTGCCGCATCAATACATAGTACTCGAACGCCATTTCAGGCGCATAGTGTCCGTCATAGTCGAAACCGAATGAACCTTCCTTCAGATAATAATGGTATATCTCGTGAAGTTCGCGTTCATATCCGCGGGGCAGCTTTCCATGGTAGGCGGTGAAATTCGGACGGATGAAGAACGTGCCGCTTTTGAGCCCCGCCTTCTTCCAGTTTTCGAGATCCGCAACATAGTCATCCAATCCGCTCGGAACAATCCCGAAAAGCATGTTGTCGGGGAAGTGTATCTTCTCGCGGCGCGGCGCATGACGGTAGTAGCTATAGATGTACGTCACCACCTTTACATCCGGACGCACGGCGCGGGCGCGGGCGGTTATGCGGTTCCAGAAATTGAGATACCGGTCGGTCAGATTTGCGTAGAAACTCTCACCGGGACGCCTCTCGTCAAGGGCAAAACACTTCTCGCAATGGCAGTAGCCGAGAGAACCGTCGTTCGGACACACATTAAGAAACTTATTTGTACCTGAGGATGTCCAGTTGGCTATGATCTGGTCGACGCACCCATCATTCGCGAGACAAAGTTTCGCACGGCCTGATTTCCCCTCATGCAATCCGCGCCGTCCATACGGATCAAGTCCGAAATACTCCGGATGATCCTTCAGGTATTTGCTCTGCCACTTCCCGAAAGCGTGCCGGTACGGGAAAGGACGCCGCACCGTGTGCTTCATCCTGACGCACCACTCCATGTCTACGGTACGCATCATCGACACGTAGAACGGATACTCGCGCTCCCACTTCCAGTCGTCGGGAACATCGCAGGAAGTCCTCTTCGTGAACACGATCCCGTCATCGCCGGGAGCGACCCACAGAACCCCGAGAAACCTCTCGAGGAATTCCGCGACGGCATACGCGCTTCCGTACTGCGGCTTTCCGCGTGTGACGGCATCATCGCCCCAAAAGCGGATTACATTGCCCTCCCGTTGAGCAAATGACGTGAACTTCGATTTAGGCGCACTTTGCGGACGGGCAAACGAGAATATGGCGGTGGCATCGGCAATCTTCTTCTCTGCCGGTTTCACGCCCGTTATCAACTCCAGATGCTTGGCCAGATCATCCGCCGCCGCCTTCTGCTGAGGATTCTCCCTGCGCGCACGGATTATGCATGCGCGCGAAAGGTCCAGTTCCGAGGCCACCGAAACAAGCATGCCGCATACGACACCGGCGGCAACCAGATATTCCTTGATGTTCTTCACTTTCAATATTCCTTATCTGACCGAAATGCGAAGCCCGATAGGCGCATAGTCGATGGCAAACGTCACAGTGCCTGCCTCTTCATCGACATCCTCCACAACTTTGCCCTTGAAGCCGACAATGGGATACTCAATCTCCGCCACGGCCGACCTTATATGTTCCACCGACGCGGAATCGCTCTTGACCGTGAAAAGTGCGAGCCGGAACGGAACGCCGAACGGCGGCGTTCCTGTCGCCATCCCGATGGAAAACGGAAGTGCCTCAACTTCCTCGCCTAAAGCGAACGGAGTCGATGTCTTCACGTTTCTTATTCCATACTTCATGAATTCAGCATCATCAAAATTGGGACGCAACTCAAACTTCGATCCTTTCTTAAATGTGACTGCAGCACCATTGATCGCGTCAACCGACCCAATCGCCAAAGTGCCGTTGGTCACCGAAAAGATATTCTTGTTTACTGTCGGCTCCTCAGAAAGCCCGTCGCTCCCGAATCCAATGGCATCGCCCTTGAGCACAAGTGTTCCGGCTCCAAGCTGGCGAAGTTCTCCATTGAGCGTAAGCGGAGTTTCGATTGTGAATGTTTTTGCATTGCCAACATTAATCTGCGCTTTACCCGTAGCTGCAATACCCCGGTTGGAAACTTTCCTCAATGTACCAGTAACATTCAGCCTCAATTGCGCGTAATGCGTTAGAATAATAGACTTTCGATTCAACACAGACAAATTGCCTCCCAATCGCGAAACTTCATCAATATCAAGAACTGAAAATCCTTCATCAAACGATGATCCGGAAGTCCAAAGTCTTGTCATATCTATAACACCCTTAAATTTGCTATTGTCTGCACGGAGAAAATAGGTGGCATACGCCACTGACCCACTATCAAAACCGCAGAACTTAAGGCAGCTTTTTTCATCACCGGATATCGCAGACTTCAGACGTACATACCTTCCCGATGATGCCCAAACCTGAACAGTTCCAGAAACATTCATTTTTCCGCCAGCTATAGCATAGTAAGACTTTTTCACCTTGCCCAGAAAAGAGCCGTCGTTCAAATTAAGCTCTTTACATTTAAATGTGATATCATCAACACCCGTCACTGGGAATTTTAATGAACAGCCAGAATTCAAGGTAAGTGATTCTCCTGTAAATTGATAGGCGGCGCTTTTTGTGTTGATTGTCATCGGCATAGATATGCTTGCCGATGTTGCACCTTCAATTTTTTCGACATCAAGAACGTAATGCTTGCCGCTTTGCGCAAGGGTAGTCCCATCATCCCATTTTTCAGTTTCGCCAAGTGTCGCCGCCGCGACGGTCTGATACACATAGGTGCGATCATCTGCAGCCTCAGCAGTCCCATTTACAGCACAAGCGGCTGAAAGACCCCAAAATACGAACAGATACTTTTGAATCCATGACTTTTGTGCGTTCATCATCAGCCCTCCTTTATCTACTCCATCCCGGTAAGGGGATGGAGAGTTTCCTTTATGCATTAATGGTTATCGCGGATACTCAAACGTTCTGCTGAGCGGCGTCACGCTTGATGTTCGAAGAATCGAAATCAAGCTTCGACAGATCAACGTCCAGTATTCCAAGCGGTTTAGCCGAACGCCATCCGCCTTCTGTGAAGTCCGGCACGTCGAACGCTTTCGAACGGTTGCGCACAGACTTCTCGGAAAGCTCGGCAATGCAACACCAGCTGGCGAGATCGTACACGTCCATATCCATGGGAAGACCGTTCTGCAGACAGTACACCCACCTCAGATCCATGAGGAAGTCCATGCCGCCGTGTCCACCGACCTTCTTTGCGATCTCTCCGGCCGACTTCCAGAGCGGATGCTTGTAGGTTTCGCGGATTTCCGCGATCTTCTTTTCGTCGAAGAACTGGTGAACCTTGTCGCCCGGCTTATCTTCCCATCCAAACCTGGTCATGGAAGGCTCGTCGCCGTATGTACGCCACGGCATTCCGTGGAATATGCCCTTCGTTCCCGTGACCATGTTTATGCGGGAATACGGACGCGGAGTCGACACGTCATGCTGAAGCATTATCGAGCAGCCGTTGACGGTGCGGATGAGCGTGGTGTTCATGTCGCCCATCTCTATTTTCTCTTTCGCCTTCCACGTGCCGGGGAAGAGATTCTTTGCGTATGCTTCGAAGTTCGCCTGACGCGACTCGAGTGACACCAGGTAATCGAATCTGTCGCCGCGGTTGATGTTCATGTACTGGCAGATGGGGCCAAGTCCATGCGTGGTGTACTGGTTGCCCTTATGCTCCTGATTCCAGCGAAGGCGCCAGTGATTCCAGTATCCGTTGTAGTTTCCTCTGCGAAGATCGTGGATATACGCACATTCTCCGTGGACGAGATCGCCCAGAAATCCCTGACGGCAGAGGTTCAAACACAACATCTCCATCTCACCGTAGCAGCAGTTCTCAAGCTGCATGCAGTGCCGCTTCGTGCGTTCGGCTGTCTTGACCAGCTCCCAGCACTCGTCCACCGTCATTGCGGCAGGCACTTCGATGAACGCATGCTTGCCGCACTCCATCGCATACACGCCGATCGGTGCATGAAGATGCCAAGGGGTAGCGTTGTACACGCAGTCGATTCCGTCCCATTCACACATCTTCTTCCAGGACTCATCGTTGTCACTGAACACTTTCGGCGCAGGTTTCCCATGATCTTTGAACCACTTCAGTTCAGCCTCAACGCGTGGCTTTACGATTTCGCACAGAGCGGTCACCTCTACTCCGGGAATCATCGAAATGCGGTGCGCAGCCCATGCGCCGCGACTTCCAAGGCCTACCATACCGACGCGCACCTTCTTCAGCGGCGCTACGGCAAATCCGTTCATCATTCCACCGTTGCCGCAGAACTTGAGCGTATTCGCGCAACCGGCAGCCATCGCCGCCGCGCCCATCCATGCTGTACCCTTAAGAAAATCCCTTCTGTTCATACTCATCGGTTTTCTCCTCTTGCTTTTTCGAGTTTCATTGGCCATCATTTTACCATACGCCACCCTTGAAGTATATTGCCAAATCTGATTTTCTGATTGCTTTTTCTGAAACACTTTAATAACATTACCAGCAATGAAAAAAAAACTTCTGATAGCTGTTCAGGTTGAGTCCAACAGGGCGCACGGACGCTCAATGCTCGAAGGTATCGCCGACTATGCGCTGGCGCATACTGATTGGCGGCTCGAATCGGTGGAGCCTAAATCGTTGACAGACTCCGTCAATCTGAAAAGGTTTGACGGCTTTATCGTGCGTGTCATGGACAACGCCACCGCCAAAGCCCTGACGCTGTCTGAAAAACCAGTCGTAGATACGTATGGACGGATGGACTCGGGTTCCATCCCGTTCATAAGGCTTGACGATCAGTCGATTGCTGATGCGGCGGCGGAATGTTTTTTCGAGCACAACTTCAAGAACTATGCCTTCTGCGGTTTTCCCGGACTCAGATTTTCCGAGGCGAGAGGAACCGCTTTCCGTGAAGCTGTGGAGAAATCAGGAAACATCTGCAATATCTACAACGGGAATTCAGGAAAGCTGAGAGAGACTTTCGTCCGCAACGAGCGCATGAATTCATGTTCCGACGAAGCGACACTCCGTAAATGGGCGAGAACTCTGACAAAACCGATAGCGGTGTTCTGCTGCAACGATATACGTGCGTTCCATTTCCTGAAAGCCTGCGGCGACGCCGGAATAAATGTACCTAAAGAGGTTGCAGTTCTTGGCGTGGACAACGACAAGGTTCTCTGCACCTTCTCCAACCCGCCGCTTTCAAGCATCGACACCGATGCGTTTACCCTTGGGCAGAATGCCGCCGGAATGTTGAACCAGCTGCTTTCGGATTCTTCCCGTCCGCTGCCCGCGGCGACATTGCACAAGCCCAAACGCATAATCGAAAGAACCTCAACCAATTTCTATCCCACTGAAACGCCCTGGCTGTCGGACGCGCTTGTGTACATACG